>Ga0181520_10002688_pt1 | contig 32520 bp, 26 predicted proteins | sample PEATcosm2014_Bin_29_FD_132451 | JGI IMG/M metagenome (GOLD analysis project Ga0181520, IMG submission 132451) | Peatland microbial communities from MTU Mesocosm Facility, Houghton, MI, USA - PEATcosm2014_Bin02_30_metaG | ecosystem: Environmental > Terrestrial > Soil > Wetlands > Peat | place...
CCACCCCAAGGACCAAGACCTGTCCTTGGGGACCCCGGACCTCCACCCCAAGGACCAAGACCTGTCCTTGGGGACCCCGGACCTCCACCCCAAGGACCAAGACCTGTCCTTGGGGACCCCGGAGCTGGGGCACCCAGAGTTAATACAAGAACAAGCGGTCAGAGACCTGGATCAGTGCAAGAGTTTCAGGGCTCGGACCACGATGTACATCATCAGCACAAGCGAGATCGTCAAGACGCCGGCAAACAACATCACGCGCTCCAGATGTAGACGGGGAGCGATCATCTTTCTCTCGCGGGCCATCTCGAAAACTACCTCGACCATGCCGCCCAGCAGGAATAGAGTGGGTACGAATGCGCGAGACAAAAACATGCTTGCAGCCAGGAAACCGGTGAGCGACAAGACCAGCAAACGACCCAGGCGATTGATTTCCGCTTTGTCGATTGACTCAATCAGCTTTACAGGCTGCGGAAACGGCGCTTCCTCGATTTCGATTGGTTCTCCTTCAGTGACTTTCTCGATGGAAGCAATGGCGAGAGAATCATTCAAGGTGGAAAACAGGAACATGCACCAGAAATAGAACCCGAAGAGGCCAAGCTCTGCCGCACAGACGATTACCGAGTTGTGCGCGGTTAGATGCTCATCGGTATAATCGCTCAAATTGCCGTACCCGACCCCGAAGGCCGGATTGGCCTTCAATACTTCCAATCCTTCACTCCAAAGAGCAGTGCGATCTTCGCCCGCAGATGCAGAAACATCGCGTCCACCGGTAAAGTTGAGGGCCATTGCTCCCAAGAAGAGCGCTCCCCCCAGCAGCAGCGCCGGCACCAACCCTATGCGGCGACGCACGGCCACAATAGCAATGGCCATCAAGGCAATAAGGGCTCCGCGGGAATGGGTCAAAAATATCCCAATCAGCAAAATGCACACCGGCAAAATCACAAACAGGGTGTTCCAAAGGATCTTCTTTGAGCGCCAGAAGATGAACATAAGGGGAATGACGCAGACGGCTAACTGGCCAAAGTCATTTGGGTCGTTGATCGTTCCCAATCCTCTCAGCCGGTATAACCTCTCTCCCGTGTCGTTTTCCATCACATAGAGGTAGGGGTGCTCCAGGTTCCACTGATCGTTGGCCTGGACCTCCTCGGCATAGGAAAGGCCTGTTGGCTTTGGCAGGCTCCCCTGGACTCCAAAGAGAAGATCGAACGACCCGTGCGCAATCACGAAGAGGCAGACGCACATGAGCATCGCGACGATGACTTTGATCTTCCATTTGGCGTTGCAGTGCAGGCAGACAAGGAAGTATGCGAAGGCGCTGGGAATGAAGGCCAGGAACGCCGCTACGCCTCCGCCGATCCAGCGCTGCCCAATCATCACTGACAGAAGAGCCCCCACGGCCAATCCAATCAAAGCCAGAGACTGCGGCGTCTTGAGGATGAAGGATCGAATGAGCAGGTGCAATGAAGCTAGAACAATGAGCGCGGCAAGAATCAGCTCAACGCGGTAGGCCGCCAGCGGGCCGAACAGGGCGGCCGGCGTAAGGTAGTTGGTAACGAAATAGAGAATGCTTAGAACAAAGCCCAACGGGAACGCCCTTATTGTAGGAAGCAGCTAGGATCAGCATACTTCAGGCGACCGGGGCAAGTGCATCAAAAATATTGGTAGTGGACCAGTCTGAAAGAGCATTCCCTGGGGGCTAAACAGGCTGCGGAAAAACTCGAGGTTTCTCGTGAAACGGGCGGAAAACGTTACTCCGGGGCTGAAGCCCGCGTTGATTCTGTGGGCCTTATGCGGGGTTGAAACCCCCGCCTCCCTCCGTTCTGAGTTTTTCCGCAGCCTGTAAAGCCCGCTCTTTGTTTTCAGCGTCTTTTGGCACGCGACCCAGAGGGTACCCCGGTCGCGCCCTTTCAAAACTCTACGTTTACCACAGGGTGTTAGACCCACTCTCCCTGACGCATCAGCGGCTCTGCGACATCCGTAGCGGTGATGCCGTCGATGTCGAGATTGCCCGAGCCGATCATCCAATCCACATGAATGAGGCTGTCGTTGGCGCCCTTGGCCGCGAGTTGCTCCGGGGTCAGCTTGTCTCCATCGCGCAGGCAGGAACAGTAGGACTGACCGAGGGCGATATGGGAGGCGGCATTCTCGTCAAAGAGCGTGTTGAGGAAGATCATGCCGCTGGCTGCGATGGGCGAGGAGTGCGGCACCAGCGCCACTTCGCCCAGATGGCGCGCGCCTTCGTCGGTGTCGATCAGTTTCTGCAGCACCTCCTGGCCGCGGCTTGCGCGTGCTTCCACGATGCGGCCGTTTTCAAAGCGAACCTGGATGCCTTCAATCATGGTGCCCTGGTGCGAGAGGGGCTTGGTTGCTGTAACCGTGCCGTCGGCGCGGTCCTTGTGCGGGGTGGTGAAGACTTCTTCTGTGGGCATATTGGGAATGCAGTAGAGGCCGTTGCCCGCGGTGGTGCCGCCGCCCAGCCATAGATGATCGTCGGCAAGGCCGAGGCGAAAATCGGTTCCGGGGCCGCGGTATTGGAGGGCGGCGTAGCGCTTCTCGTTGAGGCGCTCGGCGCGCTTATGGAGGCCGGCATCGTGTGCCTTCCAGGCGGCGACAGGGTCGTCGCCGTCGATGCGCGTGGTTTCGAAGATTGCGTCCCAGAGTTTGGCGAGGGCTGCGTCGGGCGCGTCGTTGGGGAAGACGGACGCGGCCCACGCGGGTGTTGCGCTGGCCACGATGGTCCAGTTGATGGAGTGGCGGGTGATCAACTCAAGCGCGGGGCGGTAGGCTTGCGAGACGGCACGATTGGCGCGGCTGACTTTGGCGGGATCTTCATTTGCAAGCAGAGCGGGATTGCCGCCGGCGATTGCCAGACGCGCGGCGCCACTTTTGAAGGCCGCAGCCATTCCGTCGTAGAGCCAATTGGCGGCCCGGTCGAAGCTTTCATCCGGGGCGAAGTGGTAACGCATGAGCGTGGCTTCATCGTCGCTGAAGAGCGTTGTGACCAGCGAAGCGCCGGCGCGGTAGGCCTGCTCTGTAATGCGTCGCGCGAGGGGCAGGGCATCGAGCGAGGCGGTCATGAGCAGTTCCTGACCGGCCTGGAGGCCGAGGCCGACACGCACTGCAACTTCGGCAAGCCGATTGAGTTTGTCTTCGTGTGTACGTGGGGAGGCCGTGACTGCCGGTGCACTCATTTGTCTGTTTCCTCGTTACTCTCGCAGGATTGGGCCGGACGGCAATCGGTCGATTGCGGACCGGATATCACAATTCTAGACGGTCGGATCGCGCTGCATGTTTGCAGACAGAATCAATTCGCCCAGACACGATGCAGCCCTGGAGGCCAACGGCTGCAGCCTGGAGCGTTGGGAGCAGCCGCTGAGCGATCTGGCGGCGCGGGCCGATGCGGGGACGGTCGTGATTCTCGCCGAGCCGAAATATGAAAGCACCGCGGCGTCAAAGGCAGTCGATCGATGGCGCGATGGGCAAGGCGCCGCTGGCCAAGCAGTGCGCTGGAGCCAATCCAACGCACTGGGGGAAGAAAGGGCGCAAGCGCAGTCTGCTGGTCGACGCGCGTGGGGTTCCGCTGTCGATCGCCGTCAGCGGAGCCAACACGCATGACGTGAAGCTGCTGGCGAAAACGCTGGAGGCTGCGGTGTGCGAACGGCCGAAGCCTCGCAAATGGAAGCCGCAGCATCTGTGCGCCGATGCTGGCTACTTCGCCTCGGCGAACAGCCACCCATACAGAGCAACACCCATATAACAGACCACCGGAACAAGGTAGGCAGTCTGCAGCGGAAGCATCCCCATTAGCTTGGTCAGCGCCGCGCCGCCCAAAATCGCCATCACCAGGAACGATCCGGCGGTCTTGGTCTTCTCGCCTATGCCTTTCAGGCCAAGCGCAAAGATGGTCGGGAACATGATGGACATGAACAGGCTAGTAATGAGCAAACAGCCCACACCGACCCAGCTTGGATGCACAACGGCAACCAGGCACAAGGCGATGTTGATCAGGGAATAGACCACCAGCATCAGCCGCGCGTGGAAGTGGCGCATGAGCCAGGCCGAACTGAACCGTCCCACGGCAAAGGCCGCCAGCGTAGCCGTCAGCATGTAGCCCGCGGCCTTGTCGCCTATGCCGGTGGCCGATTCCACATAGGGAATGAAGTAACTCCACGTGCCAACCTGCGCGCCGACGTAGAGAAACTGCGCGAGCACCGCAAAGACAAAGTGCGGCTGCCAAAGTCGTACATGCATACCGCCCGTGTCCGGACTCTCTGAAACATCCTCGCTGCCCAGATCGGGAAATTTGGTCATCAGGATCAGCAACGCCCAGAAAAATGCAAGGCAGCCCAGGACCACATACGGCGTCACCACGCGCAGTGTTTCGGAATGCAGATACGCCTGGTAGGTTCCAGCCGCCTGCATAGCTGCCACTTGCGCATCGCTGAGCTTGACGCCGGAGAAGATAAACACCGTCCCGATCAGGCCCGCGCAGATCGACCCCAGCGGATTGAATGCCTGCGACAGATTCAGCCGCCGCTCGCTCGACCCCGCCGGCCCCAGTTGCGCAATGAACGAATTCGATCCCGTCTCAAGAAACGACAATCCACTGGCGATAATAAATTGCGCCACGAGAAAGAACCAATAAAGTCCCGCCTGCGCCGCTGGATAAAACAAGAGGCACCCGCTGCCCAGAAGGCATAGCCCGGTCACAATGCCCATCTTGTAGCCGAACCGCCGCATCAACTGCCCCGCCGGAATCGCCAGCAGAAAGTAGCCGAGATAAAACCAGATCTGAATTCCGGCCGCGCTCGAGCGGTTGATGTTGAACGACTTCATGAACTGCCGGATAAGAATGTCGTTGAGGTTGTTGGGTATGGCCCACAGAAAAAACAGCACGGTGACCACAAGGAACGGCAACAGCCGTCCCGCGGGAATCAACGGGGCTTCAATGTCTTCGTTATTGTTCAGCGAGGGCGAGTTGCCTTGCCCGGCGGGCCCGACGGAGATGCTCAAGGTGAATTTTTCCTCCTGTTAAGAGAGATGCAACGAAGCGCCGGAGCCGATGCTCCCTCTACGCCAAATCGACCTTCAGCGCGATGCCAATGTCAGAGATCTTTTCCTCAGGCATCTGGACTTTCAGTGCGCCAATGTCTTGCTTCCAGTTGAGATCGCCCTTGTGCCCGAGCAGTTCGACTTTGAGGATCTTGCCTGGTTGTTGCGGGCTCTCCAGACCTAGAGCCTGCACAGCGGCTTCCTTCCCGGGCCAGCCCTGAACGAAGGCATAGACAGTAGTTCCCTTGGCCGTGAAGCGGACATCTTCAGCGGTGAGGTCGTTCTGCTTGTCTTCGTTGAAGTTTCCGGTCACGATTTTCACTTGTGTGGAAGGGCCTTCGCCGTAGATCTTCCAGGGACGCGTGGAGTAGATGCCTTCACTGTTGACCTGCATCCATGCGGTGATTCCCTTCAGCACTTCCATCTCTTCGAAATCCAGTTCGCCGGAGTTGGGCAGCGGGAAGTTCAGCAGCAGGTTCCCATTCTTGCTGACTATGTCCGTAAGCAGATCGATGACTTTCTTGGGTGACTTGTACTTCTGGCCGCGTTGGTAATGCCATTGCCCGATGCACGTATCGGTCTGCCATGGATTGGCCGAGATGGCGTCGGATACACCTCGCTCATGATCGATTAGGCAGGTGCCGATGGCGCAGTCCGTGGCCGTCTTGCTGGTATAGACGGCTTCAGTCATGCCGCCATGCAACTGTGCGCTCACGTTGTAGAGATGCGCCACCATCTTCAGGCCGTAGTCCTCGAACGGAAGGTGGCCGTCAGTGTAGAGCAGATCGGGCTGGTACTTGTCGATGAGATCGGTCATGCGGTCAAGGTAATGCTGCTTCCATGATTCGGGGATATCGTCATCGTTCCAGTCCAGCTTGTCCATTACGCGGGCGCAATCGGCATCGTGATACAAATCCGCAAATTTGGGATCGGCGCCGTCATACTTGACGCCTGCCATGGGTCCCGTCTCGTCGGCGCCGTGACTTACGGAAAACCATTTGTAACTAATCCATAAGTGCTCGCTAACTCCGAATCTAAGTCCGCGGTCGCGAGCGGCCTTCTGCCATATACCGACTACATCTTTTTTAGGTCCCATGTTCACGGCATTCCAGCGTTGGTACTTCGAATTCCATAGATCGAAGTTGTCGTGATGCACGCCCATGCTGAAGAAGTACTTTGCGCCGGCCTTCTTGTAGAGGTCCATCAAGTGATTGGGGTCCCATTTGGAGGCCTTCCATGTATCCACGATGTCTTTGTAGCCGACCTTGGAGGGGTGGCCGTAGGTTTCGCAGTGGTAGTCATATTGGGGCTGCCCCTGGATATACATGTTGCGGGCGTACCAGTCGCCATCTTCAATGGCCGATTGCGGTCCCCAATGCGACCAGATGCCGAACTTGGCATCGCGAAACCAGTCGGGGATTCGATAGGACTGGAGGGATTGCCTGGTGCCTTCGAATGTTTTGGCCTGGGCCTTTACATACTTTGAGAGAGCAAGGGTGGAACATGCACCGCCCAAGGACTTAAGCAAATCGCGTCTGTTCAATGCCATTGCAGTATGTTTCCTTTCGTGAAGCCGCGCGCGGGAGATTCGGATTGCAGCCTATTTCGCCAGAGCCGTGGTTGCCTGTTCTATTTCGAATCCGATACCGAAATCGCCTGGCGGAGGCGCTGCTCGGCATCGGCGTCCCAATAGCCGCAATCGAGTTCGAAGAAGACAGAGGTGTAAGGGATGGTCATTTCCGTTTTGACGATGAGAATGCGGAAGACCTGGGCGGATTGATCGAGTTTGGCAATGATCTGCTCGTGAGGGATGTACGCAACCCGGGCACCTTGGAGCAGGACGCTGAGATCTCGACGGTAGTCCGCGATGCCCGACGCGTCTACCTCGGTAACAAAAGCAAGCTCCTTGTCCGCATAGACCTTGGCGCGGACGTGGGTGGAGGCGGTGATTGCATCGAGAACATGGCGCGCCACATGAAGCTGATCGGCGCCGGAGAGGACGGTTTCAATGCCCGGCTTCGATTGCGCGGGATACGCTGAATCGGCAACCACGATCCAGTTGCGGTGGCCGAAGAGCGGAAGGATGCAGCTGAGCTGGGTCCTCCAATCGGGTGCAACGGTTGCAACGGGTGCGGTCATCGTTCGTTCCTCTTCGGAAAGCTACTTCAGTTCTTCATCCTGGCAGACTGCGACTTTGCCGCACTTGCCAGAGGCCATCAGCGCGTAAGCCTCGCTGGCGCGCTCGAGCGGAAACCGGTGGGTGACGATGTCGGCCGGATGCAGGTTCCAACGCGCCAGCCGCTCCACGAGCTCTTCCATCAGCCATGTCGAGGTGACCCACGATCCGTAGAGCGTCTTCTGGTCGTGAATTATATCGGACGAGGGATTGAACTCGACGCGGCCGCCTTCGCCCAGGAAAACAATTCTGCCCCACTTGCGCGTGGCGCGGATGGCGGTTGCGCGGGCGGCGTCGTTGGCCGAGCAGTCTACGGCGCGCTCCACGCCGAAGCCTCCGGTGAGCTCTTTCACTTCTGCAACGTTGTTTGGGCCTGACTTGAGAGCGGCATCGCAGAGGCCGAAGTCAAGCGCGATCTTCATGCGCTCGGGAACCACATCAATGCCGATGATCTTGTTGGCGCCAAGCTTGCGGCAGAGTGCGCCTGTGGCCAGGCCCACGGGGCCGAGGCCGGTGATGAGTACAGCGTGGTTACCGTCAATGCCGATCTTTTCGAGGCCCTCGTAGACGGTGCCGAATCCGCACGCCACCTGCGCGCCGTCGGCGTAGGAGAGTTCATCGGGCAAGGCAATGAGGTCTTTCTCCTCGGCGATCATGTATTCGGCCATGCCGCCGTCGCGCTGCCAGCCGTAAGCGCGGCGATATTTTTCGCTGGTGCAGGAGATCATGTACCCGCGCCGGCAGTCGTTGCACACGCCGCATCCCGAAATGTGATAGACAATCACGCGGTCGCCGGATTTGAAGCGGCGACAGCCTGGGCCAGCGGCGACGATCTGGCCCGCGGGCTCGTGCCCGGCGATGACGCCCTGGTAGCCCTCAGGGCCTTTGCCCAGGTGCTCGTGATAAATGCAGCGAATATCGGAGCCGCAGATCGTCGACGCCTTGACGCGCAGCAAAACTTCTCCGTGGCCCGGCTCCGGCACAGGCACGGTGCGCATTTCAACGGTTGAGTTGCCCGGCAAGAACGCAGCAGTCATTGTGGCTTTCATTTGATTGCTCCCGACCGCTTTCAAGCGGCGTTGGTCGAATTGCCCTAGACAGATTACGGCGGAGTGATCTCTCCGCTCATGTCCCAGAGATCTTCCCAGGTCTGGCCATCTTTCCAAAGGAAGACCTGGCCCTTGATCAAGCGGCAGTTGCGGTCAATGGCGGCAATGGAGCGCATCTCCTCATCGGTAAGCGGATCGCCCACAACGCCCTCGAGATTGGCGCGGTAATGATGGACAGAGAAGGGAATGGGCGTTTGCCCGCGCTGCACTGCCCACTTAATGCAGACCATCGCAGGAGGAATTCCGTGCCGCTCGGCGATGCGCACAATTACTGGATCTTCGGTGGGCGAGGTGTCATCGGGGGTACGGTCGCGCTCCGGCCGTCCCGGCGAGCCGATGGGGCAGTAACCGACGGGCTGGATGCCGTTGTCGATTACAAACCGGAAGAATTCGGGCTGCTGGAAATGCGGGTGCAGTTCCATCTCGTTGACCGCGGGCTTGATGCGAGAGTCGCGGAGAACAAGCTTCAGTTTGGGGATGGTCATGTTGGAGGTGCCGATGTGGCGCGCCAGGCCCATGTCGACCAGTTCCTCCATCTTGCGCCAGGTCTTCATGTAGCTCTCATGGATGTAGGGCTTGGCGTCAGGCGAGCGCGAGGTAACGTCGCAGCCTGGGGGATGGAAATTCGGGAACGGCCAATGGACGAGGTAGAGGTCAAGGTAGTCGAGGCGCAGATCGGCGAGCGACTGCCGGCAGGAGGCGATCACGTCGTCCTCGCCATGCTTGTCGTTCCACAGCTTCGAGGTAATCCAAAGATCCTGGCGCCGGATTCCGTCGCGAAGAATCGTCTCAAACGCGGCGCCGATCTCGGCCTCGTTGCCGTAAACCGAAGCGCAATCGAAGTGCCGGTAGCCAGCCGCCGCAGCGCCCTTCACCACCTCGGCGATCTCGGCCGCGGAGACGTGATCCGATCCAAAGGTGCCCAAGCCGATGGCTGGCATGGTTGCCCCACCAAGAAGGGTTCTTCGAGGCACCAGAGTTGGATCAACAGAATCCCCCGCCGAGATCCCAAGACCGCCTTGCTGTTGCATTTCTTACTCCTCTTGGCCACCACTCCTGCGGTTCAACCCAAAACAGGCAATTGTGGAGGATCGCAAATCCGGCTCTTAGCCTGTACGAGATCGAATTGCGCTATTTACTCCCTCTGCAACGGAGAGTATACGATAAAGGTATCGCTATTGTAAAGGTGCGCAAAAACTATTCAGGGGGATCCTAGCCGGACTCCAGCACCAGGTTCGCGTACTGAATCGTGTCACCGGTCCGAATGATCCCGATGGCATGCGGCACTCGTTTCTTGAAGTCGATGTGAGGCTCGAATTCAAGTGCAATGCCATCCAACCCGCGCTTGAATTGCAGGATCGTCTCAGGGCTATTTACCCGGTTAAACTCCTCAGCCATGAAAGCTCGGGCCAGAGTGAAGTTGCCGCGAATGGCTGCCAATACATCGAGAACTCGAGGGATGTCATCGACCAGGGAAATATCCACCGTCTCGACATCCTTCCAAAAGGGAAAGCCACGATCTGCAATGACCAGCGTATTGGTATGCCGGACACGGCTAAGCAAAGAATTGACTTTCGGGTTCAGGATTCCTGATTTGAGCATACGGCGCAATCTCCTGGAGTCATTTGTATTGAATTTTACTCGTGAACTGTTGCTGAAAGCGGATGATCGTCGCTCTTCCGCCTCGACCGGGAGGGAATTTCGCCAAATTCCGCATCAGGCTCTGAATGGCCCCGACGGGTAGCGCCATGCGTTGAAAGCAGCCGATGCAGTCTGGCAATGGCCGGCAGGAGCCCGAGATTCATGGATGCGTGTCCGTGCCAGGCATCGCATTCGATGGCGCGGCTACCTGTTCGGTCTCCGCGTTCTTTCCGTCGAAGCCCGGACCACAAGTTGTGGCTGAATGATGATGGTTTTACTGCGCGGATGAGTCTTCGATTCCAGTAACGACAACGTCAATCGCCCAGCTCGCTCGCCGATGATGTCGGTCTGTTGGTCGATGCTCGATAGAGGGATGCGGAGTTCGGAATCATAATGCAGATTCCCAGATCCTATGACAGCGATATCCCCAGGCACTCTTAAGCCCGCATCGAGAATGGCATGAATCGCTCTAATTGCCATGGGGTCGTTATAGCAAAATACTCCATCGGGACGAGGATTCAGGGCCAGCAACTGGCGCATCAAGTCAGCCCCGCTTTCCCTGCTTTGCACGTCCACCGACCGGGGCTTGGACACATAACCCGGAAGGGATTTCAACTTGTGTTTGGCCAAAGCAATTTGATATCCCTTGAGACGCCCGGTGCCGGGGCTATTTTCAGGCCCACGTAAGTGAGCAATCCTCTTGCACCCTATTTCAATGAGATGTTCGGTGGCCAATAATCCGATCGCCTCGTCGTCGGTTCCGACATAGTTAGCATGCAGTTCGGGGAGATTGCGATCTATCAGAACCAATGGCAGCCCTTGCCTTTGGATACGCTCGAATACAGTTGGATTGGTGGTAGAGGATGCGATGACGAGAGCATCCAACCGGCGGGCCAAGAGCCGGTTGATCTCATGCGCTTCCAGCTCGGCATCCTCTTCCGAGGTCAAAATTATGAGGCAATAACCCTTCTTCAGAAGCGCCCTTGAAAGCGATTTTGCAACCTGGGCAAAGAACGAATGCAACAGGTCGGGGACGACAAGACCAACCAGATATGTTTTTCCGGTGACCAAGCCACGCGCAGCCAGATTCGGGGTGTAGTCAAGTTCCTTAACACGATCCAGAACTCGCTTCCTTGTCGCTTCGCTTATGTCCTCGTGGTTGCGAAGCACCTTGGAAACTGTGACCACGGATACCCCGAGGTCGCGCGCGATGTCTTTCATGGTGGTGGGCACAATTCCTTATATCATAGTTACTTTGAAGCAGGCGATACCTGAATCGTTAACTGCTGCCAATTTCGACGGGTTGGCGAGTGCGTAATATCTGCGTGACAAGTATCAGTCCGATGCACTTGAATCGGGTCAAGGCCAGTGCGATTCAATCGAATCTCGAGGAGCACGATCATGCAGGCTTCAGTCGGCCAGAAGGATGCGAGCAAGCGTAATTCCGGGCGAATCGAAGGGGAGTGCCGGTTCAGTCATTGAGCACTCATGCGATCCTGATTCGTTTTCGTTCCATTCTCCTTAGCCACAGGCAGGACCGAAGCGGATGCTAACTGGACTTGGCGAGGGGCATTGGGTGTACATTGGTTCGCAGCCGAAGAATATGGAAACTCCAGTTGAATCCTGATTCGCTCCTGCGGAGGGCACTGTCGAAGCCGCCGCTTCGGGGGTAAATCGGTAGCAACTTTTCCGATGCGGAGGGACCGTGAAGTCGACGCAAAATGGTGTTCTTGCTCTCGCAGCGATATGCACAACGGAGGATCGAGGATGACAAGAATCAGGGGTACACATTTCGTGGTTGTTGCTTTGGCGCTGGCGGCCGCGAACGTAATCGCGCAAGGCCTGCCTACCGCGCGGCCCGAGGACGAGGGCTTTTCGCCCGAGCGGCTCGCGTATATCGACAAGTTCTACTCCGAAAAGATCGATCACGGCGACTTGGCGGGCATTGTCACGCTAGTTTCACGCCACGGCAAAATCGTTCACTTCAGCGCGCTCGGCTACGCCGACGTGGAGAAGCACACCAAGATGGAGAAGGACACGATTTTCCGCCAGTATTCGATGACCAAGGCGATCGCATCGACCGCGTTGATGACGCTCTATGAGGAGGGGCGCTTCCAGATCGACGACCCCATCTCGAAGTACCTTCCTGAGTTCGCCAATCTGCGGGTGCTGCGCACTCCCGACGGGCCGCTCGACGAGACAGTTGCGCCCGAACATCCGCCCACCATTCACGACATCATGCGGCATACGGCGGGTTTCACGCACGGTTTGTCGAACGACAAATTCGATGAGCAGTATGCGAAGGCCGATCTGTTCAGTGTTGACCTGACGCTGGACGAGATGATGAAGAGGTTGGCGAAGATCCCGCTACGCTACCAGCCGGGAACGAAGTGGGCTTACAGCGTGGGGCCGGACGTGCAGGCGCGGCTGGTGGAAGTGCTCTCCGGCGTGCCGTTCGACGAATACCTGCAGAAGCACATCTTCGACCCTCTGGGAATGAAAGACACGGGCTTCTGGTTGGGGCCGGACAAGGCGGATCGGCTGGCGACGGTCCACTGGATGAAGGATGGCAAGCTGACGCCGATCGACGAGGCTCATGGGCATCCCGAAGGCGATATGGCTCTTTACCAGCCCTGGTCGGTGAACAGCTATACCGTGAATCACAAGCGCAAGGGCGGCAGCTATGGACTTGTGGCCACGGCGGAGGATTACTGGCGCTTTGCGCAGATGATCCTGAACGGCGGCGAGCTGAATGGCGTGCGCATCCTCAGCCCGCAGACGGTTCACTTCATGGGGCAGGACCACCTGGAGCCGGCGGGCATTCCGGATTATGAGAAGGGAGATGGTTTCGGCCTGGGATTCGCGGTGATCGAAAACCAGGCGGCAGCCGCGACCCTGGGCAGCGTTGGCGGGCTGTCCTGGGGCGGCGCTGCGACCACCAGTTTCTGGATCGATCCCACAGAGGACATCGTGGTGATTGCCATGACGCAGCATATGAGCGCCCCTGCCGCAGGGGATGCGGTAGCGCAGATGCGCACGCTGGTTTATAGCGCGCTCATCGGCAAGTGACATAAACCAAGTGAAAACGGCAACGGCCTTCGCGCTGGGCGGCGGTTTGAATACACTCATCTGCGCTCCGGCTCTACCAGCCGTTTGTTCAGGCGCGGCAATGTCATCGGTGGGTCCGTCGTTCCTGTCAGAACAGTATCAAACCAGTATTCTCTACAAAGAAACAAAACTGCAAGTTCAACAAAACAAGGCGTCTTCATAGATCTCTACGGACTCCCACCCATCGGACAAAAACAAAGGCGTCCGATGGATGGGGCACAGTTTCATTCTCCGCGTGTCGGCGAAGCCGGTGGACGACGAACATCTTGCATCGTCTTGTTCCGCGCTAAATCGTTTGAATTTTAGCTCTGCCTCCGTCATCGCAGGATAAGTGCTGCAATTCCACATCACAAAGGCTCGGTGGGTATTCGACAACGCACCCGGACAATGTGATCTGCCCCACCCTCTATAAACCCTTTGTGGGGGAGCGGGCGACGGGCCTGCCACGACTTTCAGCGCATCGCTTCTTTTCCGGCGATAAAGACCCGTGGCCTGGCTGGAGCGGCGATGTAGTAGGCCAGTTCGCGATAGTCCGTGAACTCATGGATCAGAAAGTCGGCTTGTTTGCCAGCGTCAAGAGAGCCCACGCGGTCGCCTAGATCAAGGCTCCAGGCCGCGTTAAGCGTGGCTGCGATCAGCGCTTCCGCCGGAGACAGGCCCATCTGCAGGCAGGCCAACGAAAGCATGAACGGCATCGAGGCAATGGGCGACGAGCCGGGGTTGAAGTCGGTAGCCAGCACAATCGCCAGGCCCAGGTCGACCATAGTACGTGCCGGAGGGTAATGTGTGCGCCCCAGCGCAAAGACCGAGCCCGGCAGCAGCACCGGCTGCACGCCGGCGCCCTGCAACAGGCGCAGCGTCCCTTCAGTGACGGATTCGAGATGATCGGCAGTTCGAGCGCCCAGCTCCGCAGCCAGCGCCGCGCCCGTGCCGGGGCGGAACTGCTCGGCATGAACTCGCAAGCGCAAGCCGTGACTGCGTGCAGCCACCATCACCGTGCGCGCTTCCGTTACGGTGAAGGCGTGGTCGTCGCAGAAGACGTCGCAACACCGCGCTAGACCAGCCTCTGCAACTTCGGGAATCAACTCCTCGGCGATCCAGCGCACGAACTCTTCGCGGCGGTCGGAAAACTCCGGCGGCACTGTATGCGCGGCCAGAAGCGTGGGCACGACGCGCGCCGGGCCCTCCGCGCCGAGACGGGCCAGGACGTGCAACATGCGCAGCTCGGTTTCGCGATCCAGTCCATAGCCGGATTTAGCTTCAATTGTGGTCGTGCCTGAGCGCAGCATCCAGTCGCGATGCTGCCGCGCGGCGGCCAGCAACTCGTCCTCAGTGGCCGCGCGGGTAAGCTCGACCGTGCGCAGAATGCCGCCGCCGGCAGAGGCAATTTGCTGATAGGTGGCCCCGGCGATGCGCTGCTCGAACTCCAACGCGCGATTGCCGGCGAAGACCAGGTGGGTGTGTGCGTCGACAAAACCGGGCGTGACACAGCGCCCCTCGGCGTCGATCACTGTGCACTCGGCCGGAATGCGAGCGCGGAGTTCTGCGTAAGGTCCGACGGCCGTGATGCGGTCCTCTTCGACCAGCAGCGCCGCGTCAGGAATCAGTCCCAGCTCGCGCAGCTCCTTACCTACGCGCGAGCGGTGCGGACCGGCGAGGGTCACAAGCTGGCCGATATTGACGATGGCAAGAACCATGGTTAGGAACTCAGCAAGCGCGGGGAGGGGAATCCGATCCTTTCCGCCAAGAAAACGACAAGGATGAGGAACCCAATATGCGGTCGCACGGCTACTTCTCCGCCATGGGAACGTGAATTCCCTGTTCTCGCGCCGTCCGTTGCGCAAGTTCGTAACCCGCGTCGGCGTGGCGCGCCACACCGATTCCGGGATCGTTATTGAGGACGCGCTCGATTTTGCGCGCGGCCATCTCTGTGCCATCGGCCACCGTCACCTGGCCCGCGTGGAGCGAGTAGCCCATGCCCACGCCGCCGCCGTGATGGAAGCTGACCCATGTGGCCCCCGATGCGGTGTTGAGTAGTGCGTTCAGAATCGGCCAATCGGCAACCGCATCCGATCCGTCGAGCATCTTCTCCGTTTCGCGGTAGGGGCTGGCCACAGAGCCGGTGTCCAGGTGATCACGGCCGATGGCCACCGGCGCCGAGAGCTCGCCCTTGCGCACCAGTTCGTTGATGGCCAGGCCCATGCGGGCGCGCTCGCCGTAGCCCAGCCAGCAGATGCGCGCCGGTAGTCCCTGAAAGGCGAAGCGGCCGCGCGCCAGGCGCAACCAGCGGGTTAGAATCTCGTTCTCCGGAAACAGCTCCAGCGCCAGTTCGTCGGTGCGGTCGATGTCTTTTGGGTCGCCCGACAAAGCCACCCAGCGAAACGGCCCCTGCCCGGTGCAGAAGAGCGGGCGGATGTACTCCGGCACAAAGCCGGGAATCAGGAAGGCGTCCGCGCAGCCGGCATCGAAGGCAAAGCGGCGAATGTTATTGCCGTAGTCGAAGGCCACTGCGCCGGCGCGCTGCAAGGCCAGCATCGCGTCCACGTGCACAACCATGGTTGCCGTGGATCGGCGCACATACTCAGCGGGATCGCGCAGGCGCAACTGCGTCGCTTCGCTCAGCGTGAGTCCTTGTGGAATATAGCCGTGGAGCGGGTCGTGGGCGCTGGTCTGATCGGTCACCACGTCCACCTTCACGCCGCGGCGCACAATCTCCGGCAGCACGTCGCCGCAGTTTCCAACCAGTCCCACCGAAAGCGCGCGGCCCTCGCGCCGCGCCGAATCGCAGAGCGCCAAAGCTTCGTCGAGGTCCTCGCTGATCGTGTCGCAGTAGCGAGTCTCGACGCGGCGCTGGATGCGGCTGCGGTCCACGTCGACGGTCAGCACCACGCCACCGTTCAGCGTGACCGAAAGCGGCTGCGCGCCGCCCATCCCGCCCATGCCGCCGGTGACCACCAGCCTGCCCTTCAGCGATCCGCCAAAGTGCCGCTCCGCCAGCGATGCAAAGGTCTGGAAGGTGCCCTGCAGAATCCCCTGCGTGCCGATGTAGATCCAGCTTCCCGCGGTCATCTGCCCGTACATCATCAGGCCCTTGCGGTCGAGTTCGTTGAAGTGCTCCCAGTTGGCCCATTTGCCCACCAGATTCGAGTTGGCGATGAGCACACGCGGAGCCAGATCGTGCGTAGGAAACACCGCCACCGGCTTGCCCGACTGCACCAGCAGCGTTTCCTCATGGCCCAATTGCTCCAGCTCGCGGACGATGGCGTGATAGCACTCCCAGTTGCGGGCCGCTTTGCCGATACCGCCATAGACCACCAGGTCGGAGGGCCGCTCGGCCACCTCGGGATCCAGGTTGTTCATCAGGCAGCGCAACGCCGCCTCCTGCTGCCAGCCCTTGCAGCGCAACTGCCTGCCGCGCGGCGCGCGGATCACCGGAGCCATGGTCGTCGTCATATGCTGTCCACCTTTGAAGAACCGCTGCTGCACGCGTACACAATGCCCAAAAAGCCGATATACAGCATACTACGGATGCACGAGAGGAGCTTGTGCGTCCTGACAGGCGGCAGGGCAATCGCATGAAGGTTATCTTGATGACAAATTCGCCGTTTTGCGCCGCCCCTCCGGGGCTGACTGGCTTCTTCTGGCTCCTTTCCCCACGCTGAAGCGCGGGGCTAACCACCGTTGCGCCTCCGGCGCGTTAGAGATCAGAACCAGTCTGGTCAACTAAAGGGATTCATGCGATTGCCCGTGCGCCGGTAAAAATCGGCAAGGTGTAGTGAATGCAAGTTTCATACGTTGAAGGAATAGCGAACCACAACGGCCCCGAGTCATGCGGAGTCGCTCGCAAGGGCGGCGTCGAAGCGTTGACAGGGGAACGTACAGGCCGGGTATTGAGCCGCGAAATCCATTCCCTGCCGCGTGAGCGGCAGGCACTCCGGGACGCCGACGCTGTGGGCAAAGGCGGAAGGCAACACCTGGCGCACCGCTTTCGCAAGGCGCGTCAGAGTCCCGCGCGGTCACAGACCCCGTGCATGTGCGGAAACACCTTGTGCGGGAACCGGGAGATCCCGCGTCCGCCTGCGGAGGAGAGAACCGCAGGCCGCATCGGGAAGTCGAAGGACGTACGCCGATGATGAACAGACGCGGGAAGTCGGACAGTTCCGAAGTACCTGCGAAGTCGCCGAACAAAGTCGAGGAACCGGCTGCGGAGGCGATGGAGGGAAGGGGACTGGCCAAGGGGAACTCGCCCCAGCGTAACGCACTCCGGACGCAGAGCCGGGATGGTGCGCCAAGCTCGCTGGAGCGGGTACGTGAGGCAGCAAAGAAGGATAAGAAACAGCGGTTCACCGCGCTCCTGCAACACATTTGCGACGTGGAGCGACTGCGAGCGGCGTACCTGGAAGTCAAGCGGGGCGCGGCAGCGGGCGTAGACGGCGAGACGTGGCAGCACTACGGAGGGGCTCTGGAGGAAAATCTCCACGATCTCTCCCATAGGCTTCAGCGAGGAGCGTACCGGGCACGCCCTGTGCGCAGAGTGTACATCCCGAAGGTGGGTAAACCGGGCGAGCTTCGCCCGCTCGGAGTTCCCACGCTGGAAGACAAGATCGTCCAGCGGGCCACCGTCGAAGTGTTGAACGCCATCTATGAACAGGACTTTCTGGGCTTCTCGTATGGATTTCGACCGGGGCGCAGCCCGCATCAAGCGCTGGATGCGTTAGCAGTTGGGATCGGAACGAAGAAGGTGAACTGGGTGCTCGATGCCGACATCCGGCGGTTTTACGACACTCTCGACCACGGATGGCTGGTGAAGTTTATAGAGCATCGCGTAGCCGACCGGCGCGTCGTGCGCTTGATCCAGAAGTGGCTCAACGCAGGCGTGTTGGAGGAGGGCAAGCGAGTACGGAGCGAGGTGGGGACGGTGCAGGGCGGCAGTATCAGCCCGCTGCTATCGAACATCTACCTGCACTACGCGCTCGATCTCTGGGTCCGGCAGTGGAGACAGAAGCAGGCGCATGGAGAAGTGATCTTCGTTCGTTTTGCCGACGACTTCGTTGCCGGATTCGAGCATCGCGAGGAAGCAGAGCAGTTTCTGGCTGAGTTGCGCGAGCGCTTCGCGCAGTTCGGACTGGCGCTGCATCCCGACAAAACGCGCATCGTCGAGTTCGGCCGCTATGCGGAGCGAAACCGACGAGGCCGTGGCGGCGGCAAGCCGGAGACCTTCAACTTCCTAGGCTTCACGCATAGTTGTGGGAAGACTCGGAAGGGATGGTTCACGGTGCTGCGACAGACGATGCGGCAGAGGTGGCAGGCCAAGCTGCGGGCGTTGAAAGACGAACTGCGGCGGCGCATGCACACGCCCATCCCGGAACAAGGAGCGTATCTGCGCTCGGTCCTGCTGGGTCACTTCCGATATTACGGAGTGCCCATGAATGGCCCAGCGTTGTGCGCCTTCCGCGTGGCAGTGGTCCGCTTGTGGCAGACGGTGCTGAGCCGTCGCAGCCAAGGCCACCACCTGCCGTGGCGCCGTATGCGACGCTTTATCGTACGGTGGCTTCCGACGGCTTCGATCTGTCATCCCTATCCCATGGTGCGCCTCGGCGTCATGACCCAAGGTGGGAGCCGGATGCGGTAGTGCCGCTCGTCCGGATCTGTGGAGGGGGGCATGAGCGATCATGGTCCCTACTCCGACTGTGACAGCCGGGTTGCCGGATCGAGCCACACTTATTATCCTTCGTACTGTGCCCAACACTCTAGTTGAATGCGTTCCCAATTTCTCCGAAGGCCGCGATGCCTCCAAGGTTGACTCCATCGTCGAAGCCATGAAGGTTCCTGGCGTCTATCTCCTCGACCGGGAGATGGATGCCGATCACAACCGCTGCGTGATAACCCTTGCCGGCGAGCGAGAAGCCATTCAGGAAGCGGCGATTCGCGGCGCGGGCAAGGCCGCCGAGTTGATCGACTTAACCCGGCATCAGGGGGCGCACCCGCGCATGGGGGCGGCCGATGTAATTCCCTTCATCCCGATTGAAGGCGTGACCCTGGAAGATTGCGTTGCCATGGCCAGGCATGTGGGCGCCGAAATGTGGAAGCGCTTTCAACTCCCGGTCTATCTCTACGAAGCCGCTGCGACGACGCCCGAACGGCAGAATCTTGAGAATATTCGGCGCGGCCAGTTCGAGGGAATTCGCGACGAAATCGCGATCAATCCGGCGCGCAAGCCCGATTTCGGCGAGCCGTGTGTGCATCCGACAGCCGGAGTCACCGCGGTTGGCGCACGCAGGCCACTGATTGCCTACAACGTGTATCTGAATACACCTGATGTCGCCATCGCGAAAAAGATCGCCAAGGCGGTGCGGTTTTCATCTGGCGGCCTGCGTTATGTCAAGGGAGCGGGATTTCTGGTGCGCGGCATGGCCCAGGTTTCGATGAACCTGACTGACTTCGAGCAGACTCCGATCCACCGTGTCTTCGAGTTTGTCAAGCGCGAGGCCCAGCGCTACGGCGTCGCTCCGGTCTCAAGCGAGATCGTCGGCTTGATTCCCAAACTCGCTTTGGAGCAGGCTGCCGAGTGGTTTCTGCAAGTGGAGAACTTCGATTCCTCCCTCATTCTGGAGAACCGTCTCGCCGCAGTCATGAGCGGCAAAGTCACCGTCGGCGGCCTGAGCGCCGGCATTGCTCCGTTCATCGAACAACTGGCCGCCCCAACCGCAACCCCCGGAGGTGGCAGCGCGGCTGCCGCTGCCGGAGCGATGGCCGCCGGACTTGCGAGTATGGTGGCGTCCATGTCGCGCGGTAAGAAAGCTTACTTGCAGTACGAAAGCCAGCTCAGCGAAGCCGTCGCCAGGATCACTCCGCTGCGCGAACAGTTGACATCCGCAATCGATGCCGACGCCGAGTCTTACAAGGAAGTCATGAAAGCTTACAGGGCGGCGAAAGAGGCAAAGGAACCCGGCGAAGGCAGCCGGGCGATCACTGCCGCACTCCAACAGGCGACCAGCGTACCCTTGGGAGTGGCTGAAAGAGCAGCTGAAGTGGCCCGAATCGCCAACCAACTGAAGCCGATTACCAATCCCAACATGAACTCCGATCTGATCACCGCCATCGCCCTTGCAGGCGCCGCTCTCGAAGGGGCGCTGGCAAACGTCACGATCAACCTGAATTCAATCAATCCGGCCTCGATCAATCTGTTCTCTTCCGAAGACGGGGCCTTCGTGAGTGAAACGCAGAAACGCGTGGCGTTGCTGAAAGAGCAGGCTTGAACAAGTTTCAGGAACTTTCGCGTTAAGATCGCTCCTTCTTACTCGTTTCGTCGATGTCCGGCCGGAAGAGTGGACGCCCAGTTATGCCGGGAGCGCCAACCCGATGGACATTTTGCTTGAAGAGGAGCAGATCACGATCGAGGTCAAGATGACCCGGCCAGACTTGAGCGATGGCGGTATCGGGGATCAGTCGATCATGGATATAGCTCATTCCGAGAGTCAGGCTATGGCCTGTTGTCGGTTTGCTATAACTTAATTCTCCTCAAGTATTTGGACTAGAGAGGGTTAGATCGTGGCCGCTCTGATATCTGAGCTTTTACTTGACCCAGGCGTTCCTCTTCCGTAATATTATAGATTAAAGAATACAGGAGTTGTCGTGCACAGCCTAGTCGCTGAATCCCTAGTATTGTGTTCTACCACGAACTTCGACACTTCCCGTCTCGATGCTCAGAAACTGCGTGTTCGCAACCTGGAATACAAGACTGTCCGTTTGGCGGCGTCACCGGAACTGTTAACCGAGTGCGAGCGCGAAGGCCTGTCTTGGCCGCGGAGAGCCGCGCGCCTTGTGCGCCGGATGTGTGAAGCGGAAAAACCATACATCCATGAGGATGAGCGAATTGTGTTCACGCGAACGACGCCCTCTGTTCCTCCTATCTATAGTCCGGAACAATGGAAAGAGAGAACTGATGGATGCACGCTTCACGAACTGGGTCCGATCAGCAACATATGTGCGAACTGGGGCAATGTCCTTTCCCAGGGACTGCTTGAACGCAGGCGCGTAGCGCTTGAGACGCGTCAACGGTTGACTGGAGATTCGGAAGCCATCGAGTTCCTGGACTGCGCCATCGAAACTATCGATGCAGTTCTCGATCTTGCTGCGCGCTATGCGAACGAGGCACTTCGGATGGGAAAGAGCGAGGTGGCCGAGATATTGGAGCGCGTGCCGGCTCTGCCGCCGAGGACATTCCACGAGGCGTTGCAGTCTCTAAGATTGATGCATGCGGTGGTGTGGATGGGCGGCCACTACCACGTCGGCCTGGGGAGGATTGACCAATACCTCTGGCCCTATCTGAAGGAGGACCTGGAGAACCACCTTCTCGATATCGCCGGCGCAGAAGAGCTGCTCGCCGAATTTTTCATTTCATTGAACAAGGACAGCGATCTTTATCCCGGGGTGCAGCAAGGCGACAACGGCCAAACTGTCATGCTGGGCGGGCAAACGCAGGATGGCCGGGATGCCGTCAACGAACTGACTCACATGGCAATCCGAGTCGCTCTCTATACCAACATGATCGATCCCAAGGTGAATTTGCGGATCACTGAGAACACGGAACTCTCTCTGCTGACGCTGGCCACGGAACTTACTCGAAGAGGACTTGGGTTCCCACAATACTCGAATGATGCGGTCGTAATCCCAGCACTCGTTGCGAATGGCTACGATCCAGCGGATGCATGGAACTACACCGTCGCTGCGTGTTGGGAATTCATTATTCCCGGTAAAGGCATGGAAGTCGTCAATATAGGCGCGGTCTCCATGCCCCTGGCGGCAGACCAGGCAATTCGGGCAGGATTATCCGCGCATGAAACGTTTGAGAGCATTCTGAAGCGAACCACGGAGAATATCGGGGAGCAGGTGCGCGACCTGGTGAAGAGTTATTCGCGTCTGCTGCTGCCGCCTGCTCCTTACTACTCTGTCTTAATGGATGGCTGCCTGGAAGCAGGGCGGGATCTTTCATTCGGTCTTAAGTACAACAATTATGGGATCCACGGCGCCGCTTCATCGAGTGCGGCGGATGCACTGGCTGCTGTGCGGAGCTTGGTATTCATCGAGAAGAGTGTGGAGCCAGAGGAGCTACTCCATGCGATGGCCGCGAACTTCGAAGGCTATGAGGCTTTGCAGGACAGATTGCTGCATGAAGCGCCAAAGACCGGAAACGACCCAGAAGCCGACGAATTGCTTGTCACGCTGTTCGATGCACTGGCAGACGCATGCGATGCGGTTCAGGACAACGGCCGTGGCGGACGCGTTCGCCCAGGTACAGGATCGGCCATGTACTACGTCTGGCTAACCCGCGGGAAACCCGGAGACTGCGATGACGCTCCGATCGGCGCTACCGCGGACGGCCGGAAGAAAGGGGAGTTCTTCAGCGCGAATCTGGCGCCGTCGCCTCAAGCACAGGTACGTGGACCGATCAGCGTGCTGCAAGCGTTCAGCCGCTTGAATTATCGCCGAATCTGCAACGGCGGTCCGATCACCATGGAACTATCCGACTCAGTATTTGCCGATCCGGAAGGGCTAGAGAAGTGCGCGATGCTGGTCCATATATTCGCCAAGCTTGGATGCCAGCAGTTGCAGCTGAATACTGTGAGTTTGAGCACGCTTCTTGATGCGAGGGAACACCCCGAACGGCACCGAAATCTAATTGTGCGCGTCTGGGGATGGAGCGGATATTTTTGCGAGTTAGGGCCAGAGTATCAAGAGCACATCATCGCACGGCATCTATACGGGGATTGAGCAAGGATGGAATATGCAGTCGGGGACGATCTTTGATATTCGCGAATTTACGGTGCACGATGGGCCCGGCATTCGTACCACCGTTTTCCTCAAAGGGTGCCCACTGCGTTGTTCCTGGTGCCAAAATCCTGAAGGCATGTCGCCAGCCCCCGAGATCATGGAGAGCCGCTCCGGGAAACGAATCGTCGGCAAACTCTATACCTCGGAGCAGTTGTCGTCGATCCTTAACCGACAGGCGTCAATCCTGAGCGATAACGGCGGCGGAGTCACATTTTCCGGGGGAGAGCCTCTCGCGCAGGCAGCTTTTCTGGCGGAGGTGATGGACAGCCTCGGCAATCTGCATGTACTTCTGGATACTTCAGGCTACGCGCCTGAAAGCGATTTTCGGCGGGTCGTGCAAAGATGCGATCTTGTCTACTTCGACCTGAAACTCATGGATCGCAAAGCGCACATTCGTCACACAGGTGTCGACAATTCACCGATCTTGAGGAACCTGAGTGTTTTGGCTTCGATGGACATTCCGTTTGTGATTCGTGTCCCTCTTATCCCCGGCGTGACAGACACTGACGAAAACCTGGCGGCAATTGCTAAAGGGGTAAATCGACTCTCCGGCCTGATTCGAGTCGATCTGCTGCCCTACAACCGCGCGGCAGGTGGAAAGTACTCGGCGCTGAGAAAACAGTTCTGCCCGACCTACGACGAGAGGCGGCCGGTCCACGTCGATCTGGATGTATTTGAGACGGCTGGAGTGAAGGTAAGGGTGGCAGGGACCGTCCAGAAATGAGTTGAACTGGAGCATTGCGATTTCCGAGACCCGCTGACACGCGTGAACTTCGACGACTCTATGGCCAGCATGTGGATGAGCCAGATCACGCCGCTGACGGGACGGGGACGATCAGTCTATGCGAGCCTGACCGCTCGATTCTGAAGGTGTGGCATTGAAGCCATCGCGCGCCACTTGAGCCCGGCAGGATTCGCCCATTTCGACTTCGCCCGCGATGACCTGAGGATTGGTTGCATAAATACCATTCAGTCCGGGGGTGAAACGTCCCTCAGGGGCTAAAGCCCAGGTTTATTTTGCGACATTTGCGGCCCGACTGAAGTCGTGCCCTGTTACAAGGCCTTGAAGATTTGTGTCAATGCCGAGTTTTTCCGCAGCTTGGAAAGCCCGAGATTTCATTGGTGTTTTGCGGCACGGCTGAAGCCGTGCCCTTTCAAGGCCCGATTTATGCAACCAGTACTAAACGGTTACCGCATCAGGATGCGGCGCCGGGCTCTGCACAGGAGGGGTGACATAACCTTCATGGGCCATGCGCGCGCCCATGGGAATGTAAGCTTCCAGTTCCCGCGGAGCCGAGGTAGCAAGACCGTCGACGTACCGGTTGTACATGCAGAAGGCCGCGGCGATGAGGACCGTATCGTGAATCTCGGTGTCGGTTGCGCCTTCTTTGCGAGCACGGGCGATGTCTTCCGTGGTGACACGCTTGCCACCCTGCTGGACATGCCCGGCGATGTTCAGAAGCGTTTTGAGCTTGGCTGAGATAGGGGCAGACTCGAAGTCGCGTTTGATATCGGCGATCAGCGCGAAATTGCCGGCAAGCTCGGACGGGCCTCCCAAGTGGTGCGCAGCGGCAGCGCCATGGCTGGTCTGGCAGAAGTGACAATCGTTCTGGCTTGAGGTGTAGGTGGCGATGATTTCGCGGTCTGCGCTGGAAAGCGTGTTGGGTCCGCGGAGGAGAAATTCGGCCAGGGCGCGCATGGGCTTGGCTGTTTCCGGCCGGAAGGCGAATGGTCCGGTGATTCCGGGCAGTCCTTCGGGAAGCGTGATATGGGGCATTGGATTCTCCTTTGCTATTGAGCAATCTCGACTGGTTGCGGTTCGGGGACGATGGCGACAGGCTGTCTTCTGCCGCCTTGAATGTCGTAGCGGGGAAGGGCAAACATGAGCAGGCATGGGATGAGCGCGGGGAGGGCCAGTAGCTGAATGGCGATGGGCCTATAGGAGCCCATCGCATCGAATACGCGGCCGACGAGGATCGGGCCGGCGGCGCCGCCGATGGCGTAGGTTGTCCAGGTGAGTGCGAAGAGGGTGGAGAAACGCTTGAGGCCGAAGTAGCGGCCGAGGAGATAAGGCGTGATGTCGCCTTCGCTGCCCCCGCTGAATCCGATGAAGCCGGCTGCGATAAGTCCCGTGGTCAGGCTGTTGGCCACCGATAACAGCACGATGCCGAAAACGGTCATCAGCATCATGGTTTGCGAAACGCGTGGGCCGAAGAAGCGATCGAGAAAAAAACCTGTGAGCAGGCGTCCGACAAGGCTTGTGGCCCCGATGATGGAAACGGACAAGGCCGCGCCGGACGTGGATACGCCGCGGTCTGTGAGCAGCGCGGAGAGATGCGCGATGGCTCCGTTGACGCTGATGGCGTAGAGGCAGACCGTGGCGGCGATGATCCAGAAGGCGGGCGTGGCCAGTGCTCTGACAACGGACGCTCCTTGTTCGGTGGAGACGTTCTGGTGCAGCCGGGCACGTGGGCGTTCGCGGACGAAGGCTGCGGTAAGTGGAAAGCCCACTGCAAAGGCGAGCAGGCCGAGGATGAGGTAGGCGGCGCGCCATCCCTGGCGAGTGATAACGGCCTGAGCGAGGACGGGAAGCAGCATGGCTCCCAGCGCGCTGCCGGCGAGCATGATCGAGAGCGCCAAGCCGCGGCGACGGTTGAACCAAGTCGAGATGGCGCGGGAGTAGCCGATATAGGCTGTTCCGTTGCCGACCAGGCCGATGAGAAAGAAGGTGAGATAGAAGTGCAGCAGGTGTGGCGTCAGCAATGCGAGCGAAGCATAGGCAGCCGAGAAAACCGCAATGCAGGGCAGTACGATGCGTCGTGGCTTATAGCGGTCAAGCAGGAATCCGAGGCCGGGCGACGCGGCCGCCAAGGTGAGAGCGGCAATGCTGAATCCCGCGGAGGTGGCTTCGCGATTCCAGCCGAAGCTCGCCGCGAGCGGCTTCAGGAAGAGGCCGAAGGTGTAAGGAACAATGGACGCAAAGCTGACCGCAACGCCGAAGAAACCGGCGAGAACGACCTTCCAGCCGGGGTAGGCGAGCCGCGATTCTTCCATCTGTGTTTCAACGGACTGAAGTATTGGCTCTGGCATCGGCGGAGGCAGCCTCGGGTGACGATATTCGTAGCGTGTACTGCTCGATTTCCCGCAGAAACGGGGTGACGCTTGCGGGATATGAAGTGCTCAATCCTGCATTGAGGCAATCGCCGTCTCGGTTACTGCCGTGTAGCCGTGTTCAACGACTTTGGCAGCTCTTTCCCGATAGATACCGGGGTCCTGAGGAGCCCAGGTACCCAAACCGTCGACATAGCGATTGCACAAGCAGAACACAGCAGCAATCAGAACCGTATCGTGGATCTCCAAATCGGTCGCGCCCAGGTCGCGCGCCGCGGCGATATCCTCCGCGGTCACATGCTTGCCGCCGAGCTGCACTTTGCCAGCTATGTTCAGCAGCGCTTTCAGCTTGGGTGAGATATTCGCATCTGCCCAGTCGGTCTTGACTTTCTGGACCAGCGCCTCATCGTGCCCAAGCTGGGCCGCGGCCACCGCGCCATGAATAGACTGGCAGAACAAGCAATCGTTGCGCCAGGAGACGTGGGTGGCAATCAACTCGCGTTCGCCGCGCGATAGCGTGCTTTCGCCGCGCAAGAGCACATTCACCAACTCGTTAAGAGGCGCCGCGGTCTCGGGACGAAACGTCATGGGTCCCAGAATGCCGGGAAACTCGCGGCCAAGCTCGGGCGCGATTGGAAGTTGAATATGAGCCATTGATGAAACTCCGTTCGAAGGGAAGTCAGCCTTGCCCGACAGGCAGCAAGCGCTGCGAAAGACAGAACGCGCCCATCCTACGCGAATTTTTGGCCGTGCGCTTCCATCTAAAGATGGAGAGCGGTTTCCGCCGAGCCGTTTCGCGTTCGGGCGGAGCCGGCCGTCATGATTTGCCGGGAGATCGATGAAGGCGACCGGCCATGGTGGCGAGCAGCTTCGGCCTGACACTTGGGCGGGTCCATGGACACTCGGCAATGCAGATGCCGCAGGACGCCGCTTCCGCGAAGAATGGGATGCACTTGTCGAAGTTCACATACCAGCGCTCAACGCCGCGCACCAACTGCTTCTGTTCGGAGATTGCGCCGGGCGGGCAGGCGTTGGTGCAGACCTGGCAGGTGGAGCAGAATTCATCCGCGCCAAAGTGATCGGGCGCAGTCGGGACCAGCGGCATATCCGTGGTGACGCCCGCCAGACGCACTCCAGATCCAAACTTGCGGCTGATCAACGAGTCATGCTTGCCGAGTTCTCCCAGGCCAGAAGCAATCGCCGCCGGTATCAAAACCAATGCGCCCGCGGAGGGGCCGGGATAGGGATGGGCGTTAAACCCCTGGGAGCGAATCCAATTGGCGAGCGCGTAAGAAGAGCGCGTGCCCCGTGCGTATTGATCGCCCACGTCGCCGACGCCGACACCGTTGGTTTCATCCGAAGGAACTTCCTTGAGCCGCCCATAATTGTGCGCGGGAGCAAGCACGATGACCCAGGGCTCGTCGATCGTGTACCCCTCAAAAACATAGAGCGGGTCCATGGACGCGATGCCAAGATCGTCGGCTTCGTGAGACAGTGCAAAGGCGGCTACTTCGCTTGCAAGCCGCTCGGCCGGGGCGGCGTTTCGTGCTTCGGCAACCGCAACAAGTTCCGGGTAGTTGTAAGCTGCCTGAAACGCCTCCGGTGAACCGGGACAACTGCGCGAACTCTTCCGAGCTACGATCTGCAGTTCTCCCCATGGATGCTGGTGGGCGAACGCGTGCATGGACGCCCGCGCTACAGCCGGTTTCCACCCCAGCGACGAAGACCTGTCGCCGGGGGTCCCGTTCTGGAGACCTGCGCCACATTCCGGCGACTATACAAACACGCGGTCGCGGCACTAGCGGATCGGTAACGCACTATAAGGACACTACCCATCGCCGGCGTCTTTGAAGCTTTTCTGGAAAGGCTCTTCGAAACGGTCTAATTTTGCGGAATTTCGAGTGCCCCGGTCAAGCTAGCGACTTTTTCCACCTGATGCGAGCGGCACCAGGATTCAAGCCCCCGCGCCAGCCGTTCCACGGCTCGTGGGTCCGCGTAGCTGGCCGTTCCCACCTCGACCGCCGTAGCCCCGGCAAGAAGAAACTCCACGGCATCTTCCGCCGTGACGATCCCTCCCATCCCCATGATTGGAATCTTCACCGCGCACGCCGTCTCGTACACCATGCGCAAAGCGATCGGCTTGATCGCCGGACCCGAAAGCCCCCCGGTAATGTTGCTCAGCCTTGGCCGCCGCGTCTCTGCATCGATCGACATGGCAAGAAAAGTATTCGTCAAGCTCACCGCATCCGCGCCGGCTTCGGCGGCAATCATTGCCATGTGGGCAATCGATGTCACATTGGGCGTCAGCTTCACGATCAGCGGGCGCATCGAAGCTTCCCTGGCCTTCCTCACCAGGTACTCAAGCTCGCTCCCATCGGCGCCGAATGCCTGGCCGCCCGCGTGAACATTAGGGCAGGAAACGTTCAGCTCATAACCCGCGATGCCCTCAGCCTGGTTGAGCCGCTCAATTACCTGAATGTACTCGCTCACCGTAGACCCGAACACGTTGACGAAGACCTTGCAACCCGGATACCGCTTCATCGGCGGCAACTTCCGCAGCATGTAGTCGTCCACGCCTACGTTCTGTAGTCCAATGGCATTCAGCATGCCTGCCGCCGTTTGGATGATGCGCGGCGCAGGGTGGCCGGTCATCGGCGCCAGAGAGATCCCCTTGGTGACGAATCCCCCGATCCGCTCCAGCGAGACAATCTCCTCAAACTCAATGCCATAGCCGAAGGTGCCGCTGGCTGCGATCACCGGGTTGGCCAATTCAATCCCAGCCAAAGTCACTCTCATGTCGGGTTTCACTTGGCGGCTTTCCTCTAGGGAGTCTCCGATTGAGTCGGAGTCTTGAAAGGGCAAGGCTTCAGCCGTGCCGCAGATGCTTCAATAATGATTGCGGGTTTTAGCCCCTGAGGGAATATTCCGCCTCGTATAGCCCTTAATAACATGTTCCGAAGTCAGTCAGTTTCCCTTCACCGGCTTGATTGCCTCCGTCAGCACCCTACCCACCGCAGCCGACGGCCGATTCACCCCGGCCAGCGAGGCAAACGTAACCGCCAGGTCCACCGGAGCCACAAGTTCATGATACTCGCCCGGCACAAACGGCGCGCCGTAGAAGGCAAGCGGCACGTGACGGTCATAGTCCCAGGGACTGAAGTGGTTGGTGCCCGCAAATTGCCCGGTCCCCGCCATCTGGTAGGCGTCCAGCACCATCATCACGAACCAGTTGCCGTGTTCGGAGTAACTGTGCGTCAGCAGTCGTCCCCACTCCGACGGAGGCAGCGGGCCGCTCGCCAGCTGCAGCCGCGTGTATACGTATTGCACATGAGGAGCCGGTGGCAGCCGCTGCTGCGAAGGTTGGACAACGGTTGGTGGCAGCAAGTTGAGAACCGGCAGCGGATCGGAGTCCTGGCTGGCCACGTCCACCGGCAACAGATCTGCCACTTCGTCCTCAGCGGCCTTTTCGTCCACTCCCACTTTCTTGAAGATCCTCTTGTCCAGCACAATGTAAGGCAGGTCCGGGCCGGGCAACAGGTATTCCAGCTTCTGGCCGTGCGAGTGCCGCTTGTTCAGCTCTTCATTCAGCGCGTCGTACACCTTCTGCATGTCCACCGCAACCGCGTGAATGCCCAGCTTGGCCGCCTCGCCGGCTATCGGCGCAATCCCATGGTCGGCCGTCAGCGCCATCCACACATTCTGCAAGCCAACCGCCTGGTCCAGCCACGTATTGAAGCTGTCCAGATCCCGATCGAGCGAGAGAATCATCTGCTGTTCGGAGTCCGAATCGGGACCGAACTGGTGCCCCTGAATATCGTTGGCCGAGAGTGAAACCACCAGCAGATCGGTAACGCCGTCCTGGCCCAGCTTTTCGCCGGTGATCAGCGCCTTGGCAAAGTCCAACTCGTAGCTGTTGGCTGCCGGCGTTCTTCCCACCAGCTCGAAGAACTTATTAGTTCCCTCCGCATTGGCCTCGTGCTCGGCCTGCTCCGTCCGCCCGCCCGCGTTAAAGGCGCGCGCCCACTCCGGCAGGTGCTCCATATAGTATGTCGATGTTGTAAAGTGGCCGCTGATCGGATCCACCCAGAATGCCCCGTTCGCGGCCTGGCCCGCGGGCAGAATCGCCGCCCGGTCCTTCAGCGAAATGCCGAAGACGCGGGACTTGCCATTCGTAGCCAGCCGCAGCTCATCGCCTAGCGTGGTAGCCCGCAGATTCAGCGGCGAAGCCCCCACGGCCCATTTTGTCGCCCAGCTCAGAGCCCCGGGCACGTTGGCAGGGATCGAGTCGTGCGGCAAATCGACCAGTTGGTAGCGCTCGTCCTCAACCGATGAAACCTTCCGTTCGTAGGACCGGGCAGCATCCCACCATTCGTTCGATTCAATGCCATGGCCATCCGTATAAGCCCCGGTGCCAATGGTGGCGTGCCCCGGCGCGGTCTTGGTGTTGGCGTAGTCGTAGTAGCAGTCCGTGAACCAGGCCCCGTCTTTCATAAAGAGATTGAAGCCGCGCCCCTTGAATTGATCGCGATCTCGATTCAGGTAATCGCCGCGAAACTGATCGATCACCACAATCACAATGAGCTTGGGCTTGCCAACATAGACCTGTGCCGGCGCAGAGAACGGTGAGATGAAGGCGAAGAGCGCTACGAAGGCGGCGAGCAGGACGGGGACAAAACGGCGCGTCGATTGCATGACAAAATGATAACAACGCCATTTCTGACTTGAGTGTCAACAGCTTGTTAACGAGGGCAATCCGCGCGATTCGTGCACTCCCATGTTTCATCCGCCGCGGTCGGCGAGATACGGGACCACGGTGTGTTCAACGCTTTGTCTTGAGACTCGATCAAGAGACGCGCAACCCCTTGTTTCCTGCCTTCGGGGGATCGTCTCAAGTTCTACCCTTTTTGAGACAGTTGAATGGATACGTCACTTCGTGAGCGGCGAACCAAGCTTCGTCACCTTCCACGACAAGAGCAACTTTCCAGATTCAGGATGGTAAATCCACACCTCGCCGGTGCGCGTGTCGAAAAAGGAGACCTCACTTGGCCCTGCGAACTGTAAATCAGCGAACTTTCCTTCGGCTTGGACGGTGGTTGAAGGGCTGATGTATTGACGACAACTCATCATGACGAGCATGAACGCAATGACGGTAAGAACGGCTTTGGTATAGAGGTCTGGTTTCATGCGCCGCATTCTACCAGCCCGGCGCGCCATCCCCACTTTAGAAAGAGACTTGTTTCCAGGGATTGATGACACGGACTCCGGTGGGTTCAAAATGCCTCACATTGCGCGTGGCGACCGCAAAGCCTCGCGCGGCGGCGCAGGCTGCGATGTAGGCATCGGGGGCGACGGCAGGTTTGCCGGTCTTTTCGCAGCGCGCCGCGATTTCAGCCAGTTTGTCCGAGGCCGCAATATCGAAATCGAGGGTGCGGTTCTTAAACAGATCGAGCACCTGTTCGATTTGCGCGGCAAGGGCGTTTTTGCGCTTTCCGTCCGGCAATTTCAACACTCCAAATCGGAGTTCGGCGCGGCCGATGGCGGTGATGAAGAGAGTTTCATCGGCCTGATCGTCCAGCCATGCCATGACTTTAGGTTCTGGCATGGATTTGAGCGGCTCGGAAATCACATTGGTATCGAGGACAATCACGCCAAATCCGCTCCCTGAATTTCACTCCGCTGACGAGAGATATCCAATTCATCCATGCCCCCGACCTCGCAGGCGATACGGTGAATCTCGGACCCGATCTTGAGGCGGCTAGGAGGCATCACAGCTTCTTCAAGAATGAAGCGGACTTCGGCTTCGGTGGAGCGGCCATGGCGGGCGGCGCGCATACGCAAGGCCCGATGGGTCTCTTCGGAGAGTTTGCGGACGGTCAAACCCGGCATGATTTCACCTCATCTATATCGAATGCAATGATTGCATAAACATAAATGTGATGTCAATCATCCCCTCTTCTCTCTGCCTCGGGAATGATCGCCTGTCTCACAAAGGAACCCTCTTGAGACGCATTTCTACACGGGTCCTTGTGGCATCCTTCTCGCAAAGGACCCTTCTTGAGACACTTTCTGTGAACGTCCGAACCCGAGATCTGAAAGTGCAAACCTGGGGTTCTCGTTGACGCTGGGTGAAGCTGTTACGCCGTGACCGGCTCGCTGGCGTTCACCTTGACCGGCGTCAGCCAGCCGAAGCGATCCGGCTTGAGCCCATTCGCAATCCCAAAGAACTCCTCGGCAATTGTCTTGGTGATCTCGCCCGGCTTGCCGTCGCCTACCAGAATCCGGTCAATCGAGCGGATCGGCTGTACCTCCACTGCTGTCCCCGTGAAGAAAACCTCGTCGGCAATGTAGAGCAATTCCCGCGGCAGAGACTGCTCCGTGACCGTGTAGCCCAGGTGCCGTGCGATGGTCAGCACCGAGTCGCGGGTAATCCCCGACAGCGCCGAGTTGGCCAGCGGCGGCGTGTAAAGAACCCCGTTGCGGACAATGAAG
>Ga0181520_10002689_pt1 | contig 32519 bp, 23 predicted proteins | sample PEATcosm2014_Bin_29_FD_132451 | JGI IMG/M metagenome (GOLD analysis project Ga0181520, IMG submission 132451) | Peatland microbial communities from MTU Mesocosm Facility, Houghton, MI, USA - PEATcosm2014_Bin02_30_metaG | ecosystem: Environmental > Terrestrial > Soil > Wetlands > Peat | place...
GACCTGATCGTCCTGGACGTGATGCTCCCGGACATCAACGGCAAGGAAGTCTGCCAGCGGGTGCGTGCCGACCACAACATGGACGACGTGCGGATCATCTGCATTTCCGGCATGGTCGAGGACGACAAGATCGCCGAGCTGAAGGCCGCCGGAGCCAACGATTTCATGCACAAGCCGTTCGAGGTCGAGAAGTTGGTCGAGCGGATGTGCCACCATCTCGACATTGAAGTTGTCCACGCCTCGTGATTGCGCTGCCGCCCCTCGTTGCCACGTCGCGACGGTCATGGTTGCCCATGTCCGATGCCGCGGCAGCCAGCTTGGGTGAGTGGTTCCTGGCCGACGTGCAATCCCGGCCGATCGAGACCTTGGCGAACGTATTGCAGGGCGAGCCGCCTTTGGCCCTCTGGCTGGCTTTGAAGGCCGATCGCCTTTCTTCTGCGCCGCCGCGAAGCCTTGCGGACCTGGCGGCGCTGCTGGCGGAACATGGGCTGCGGTGGCTGCAGTGGGATGCCGGTTCCGCGCTGCTGGAGATCGATCCCGTATGCAGCGATGCGCTGGCCACGCGGATTGCCGTGGCCGTCCTTCTATCCGAACTGGCAGCCGAGCTGGCTGCTGAAAATGGCCGGGCAACGAGCCGACAGGCCAGGCTGCTCGGATTGCTTCGAGATCCGGCCGAGTGGCTGGACGTGTTGAAGCAAGCCGGTTCCGCGCACTCCAGAATTCGACTGCCCAAGTGGCTTGTGGCGAGTCAATTCGATCCAGCCGCCGTGGAGGCCGTGGAGCAGGCCGCCAGCCGCATTGCTGCCGCGCCGATGTCGCCCAACGGCAGCCAGAATCCGCCTGCGCTTGCGGATCAAATGGCCGTTTCGCCGGCGTATCTTGATCGCACGAGGGAGTTTGCTGCCCGCTGGGGCGCCTCGCATCCGGCAGCCCGATGGCTAAGTACCTTGATGGCGAAACTGGCGAAACTGGCAGTTCTAGAACGATCGTTGGGCGAGGCGGTCGAGGCCGAGAAGATGGCCGCGATGGCCGAGTTCGCCGCCGGGGCAGGCCACGAGATCAATAATCCCCTGGCCGTCATTGCCGGGCGGGCGCAACTGCTCTTGCGCGACGAATCGGACCCGGAGCGCCGCCGCGATCTGGCCCTGATGAACACGCAGGCCATGCGCGTACACGAAATGATCGCCGACTTGCGATTGTTCGCCACGCCGCCCGAGCTGCAATGGCAATCCGTCGACCTGAGCTTGCTGGTTGGCCGGCTGGCCGAGGAGATGCGGCCCACGGCCCAAGAACAGGACACGGTCATGTCCTGGGCCGAGACGTCAGTTTCGGTCTGCATCGAAGCGGATCCCGTGCAGTTGACCGTTGCCGTTCGCGCGCTCTGCCAGAACGCCCTGGATGCGCTAGGCCAGCGGGGGCGGATCGAGATTGCGGTGGCAAGTGACGGCGAGGAAGCGTTGATCACGGTTGCCGACGACGGGCCGGGCATCTCGCCCGAGCAGCGGCCGCACATCTTCGAGCCGTTCTATTCCGCGCGGCAGGCCGGGCGCGGCGTCGGTATGGGGCTATCGAAGTGCTGGCGGATCGTGACCTGCCATGGCGGCCGCATTGAGGTCGGCAGCCTCGGCGGAACGGGGGTCGTGTTCACGATTCGCCTGCCGTTGAAGCGGCGGGAAGCGAACGACTAAAGTCCTGATGCTGTGAACGACCCCACCGACCCTGCCTCCGTGGTGGCGTCGACAGTGGCTTTACTCTTGTTGAACTCAGTAAGGAGCCGTCACGCCGCCTTCTTCCGTAGCTTTTCGGTTTGCGCCTTGGGCGAAGCGTCGCCGGGCAATTGCCGCCGACCGCGGCGAAAGTGGCGCCAGCCAACGGCGGCGATCAGCCCGAACATGACGGCAACTGCGACCCATTTGCCGTAAGCCATCCAGGGCAGCGGCAGCCGCCCAAACTCGACTTGCAGAACTTGGCCCGCGGGAAACTCCCGTCCGGCCGAGGCAAACGTGGCCGATTTCTCATCGGCTGCGGTCCGGCTCAGCAACTCGCAACGGACCTCGTCGGGCGCCGTGCCCTCGATCCGGACCGTCACGTTGGAACACGGCAAGTCCAAGGGTCGCTGCCACGACAATTGCTGCCCGGTGGTACGGAGCACATAGGTGTATCGCAGTTCCCTTTCGCCGGGCGGCCAGGGAACGCTCGTGACCACCTTCTTGCTGAACACGGTAAACCGCCGCCCGAAAAACTCTTGCGCGAAGGTAGTCCGCTCGAAATCGGGTGGAATCGAAAGCTCGAGCGTCATCGGATCGGCGCCGGGCTGGGCTGCCTGGCCGACATAACACGTGTGTGACGGGTTCTCCAGCAGCAACGACTCCGTGACCTTCAGCAATCCCGTCTCGGGACGGATGACGATGTCCATTTTCTTCAACACCAGTGGATTGGGACTGGCGGCCGCGTCGCAAACCGAGAGCGCAGTCCGAGCTATCGGTTCGAGATCCGTCAAGCGGATCCGCCGTCCGGGATAGAAGATGCCGTGGCGGGTGGCGCCGGCCCGGTAGACGAGTCGATCGTCTACAGGCAGTTGATCGAAACGGAATCGGCCGTCTTCACCGCAGACGACGTCGCGATAGAGGATAAACTCGCCTTTGACCTGCACTTGCAGGATGACCGCCACCTGGCAAGGGACCGCTGCGCCGGTTGAGGTATTGACGACAGTGCCCTCGATCGTGCCGGCGATGGCGGACGCGGGCACGGCGGACAGGACGGAGACGACGGCGAGGAAGAGGATGGGTCTAATCTTCATGGTGCTAGTGTAGTGATTCAGTCAGATGGGGTTTTATGCTCCGCGCTGGAGTCCCGCCTTTAGGCGGCAATTCCGGCTAAAGCCGGGACTCCAACGGACACCGCAATTTTGAATCACTACACTATGCGGCCCGTTGTCGCGCAGGCCGCTGTTTATCGAACTGCTCTCGCAAGGCCTCGGCCGTACGCCGCAGGCGACGTTGTTCGCCGCCCAGTCGCAGCATGTAGGCCAACACGGCGAACCAGACGATCAGGTATGCAGTCACGAAGGTAAGCATGGGGTAGTTCCTTTCAATCTCTTTCATCAATCGTTTCCCTGGCCACTAGCCTTCCAAAACGCGAGGAAAATCACCGGCCGTTTCGGAAAGCGGTGGCAAGCCACCGCACTCCATATCTTCCAGCATGTCGGCGATGCGCAGTTGCGACCGCCGCAGCAGTAGGAGCGTCGTAAAGAACACGGTAAAACAGACCACGCTGATCCCCAAGACTACGCGCATGGCCGGTTCCATGTGCGGACTTTGGGGATGCACGCCGCGAAACCAGCGCGTGGCCATGACCACCAGCGGCACGTCCAATGCGCCGACGATCGCCACGATCGCGCCCATGCGGGCCTGGCGATGCGGATCGTCGACGCCGCTACGGAGCACGAGGGCCGCCGAATACATGGCCCACAACACGAAGGCAGTTGTCAGCCGCGGGTCCCAAGTCCACCAGGTGTTCCAGGCGGCATGCGCCCAAAGCGAACCGGTAATCAGCGTCAGGCTGCAACAAAGCCAGCCGATCTCCAGGGCAGCCCGCGACCAATGGTCCCAGGCCAGGTCGCGGCGGGCCAGGTAGATTCCGCCCGCGACGGCCATGAAAATGAAGCACGCCAGGCCCATCCAGGCCACGGCGACGTGGATGTAGACGATCCGCTGGGCATCGCCCATCGTCTCTTCGGTGGGGGCCAAGAGGCAAATGGCGGCGATCGCCGCGGCGACCATCACCGCGACAGCGGCGTACCCTAGATAGCCGACAAACCCGCGGCCAGAGGCAGTTTCCGGCATGAATTATTCCTCCACAGCGTATTCGAAAAGGACGATTCCGGCGGTAATGAAAATGATCGCGAAGGCCGCCAACAACTGCACCCACCGCCACCAACTCGGGCCGAAGTCGTGCTCGACGGCAAGTCGCGTGGCTTCCGCAGCGCCCAAGACCAGCGGGACGACCGCCGGCAGGACCAGTAGCGAAAGCAGATAGGAACTCTGCCGGCCGGTGTTGACCACGGCGGCAAGCAATGTGCCCGCGGCGGCGATCCCCAGGTTTCCCAGCACGGCGACGGCGACGATCGGACCAGGATGGGCTAACAGCGGCACGTCCGTGAGGATGGCGAACAACGGAATCAACACGCATTCCAGCGCGGCCAGGGCCACGACGTTCACCGCGAGTTTGGCCAGGTAGACGCAGGTCGGCGAGACGGGATAGCTCAGCAGCCCTTCCCAGCAACCATCCTCGCGCTCGGCGGCAAAGGAACGGTCCAGGGCCAGCGTGCCCGCGAAGAAGATCGTCAGCCACAACAGGCCGCCCACGATCTGCCGCAGCCGTTCGGGCGGGAGGTCCGCTTGCATGGCGAACATCAGGGCTACAACCACGCCCAGCAGCAACATGGCAGGCCAGACCCGCAGCGAACGGCATTCGGAGAGCAAGTCCTTGGAGATCATCCAGTAGAGTTTCTTGACCATGACTGCTCATCTCCGTCAGGCAACGCGGGCCGCACTTAGCCCCTGGACCGCAGGGGACCAGTGGGCCACGGCAGCCGGACTGGCGGCGTCTGACAACAATCGGCCCTGGCGCAGGCGCAGCACGCGATCGGCCAATCGCCGCACTTTCAGCTCGTCGTGGAGGACAAAACACAAGGTCCGGCCCTGCCGCCGCAGTTCCTGCAGCAATCCGCTGAGCCAATGGTCGGCATCCGCGTCGAGGCCCTCGAACGGTTCGTCCAGCAAGAGGATCGGCGGGTCGTGGATCAACGCCCGGGCCAGGCTCGACCGCTGCCGCATACCCTTCGAGAACACCGGCGGCAGACGGTCGCCGTGGGCCTGCAACCCCACGGCTTCCAGGAGCGACTCGGCCCGCTCCCGCGGCCGGGCCACGTCGCACATGCGTGCGGCGAAGATCAGGTTCTCGCGGAGCGTGAGGTGCGGGTACAGGCGATTCTCATGCGCGGCCATGCCGATCAACCGGCGGCTTTCGTGTTGCCCCCGGGCTGGCTCGCCGAACCAAAGAATGTCGCCGCTACTAGGGCGAATCACGGCGGCCATCGCGCGCAAGAGGGTGGTCTTGCCGGCCCCGTTCGGCCCCGTCAGCACGATGCTCTCGCCAGGCGCAACCGCCAGGTCGATTTCGTCCAACACCAAGCGGCGACCGAAGCGCTTGGTCAGGCGGCGAACTTCGACAGCCATGCAGGAATCAGTCACGATGAACCTGTGCGGTGAATTTTGCGAGGTGTGGACGGGGAACTATGGCATGCGCCGCCGCGCGGCCCGCCTTCGACGCCTGGCCTTGCCGCTGCGGCCAGAGGGCAATGATCACGCCGACCAACCCTACCCAGCCGCCCAGCCAGAGCCAGCGCATCAAGGGGTGGTCGATCAACGTCAGGTGGATCTTATTGGCCACGCTTCCGCCATGCATGATGACGTAGAAATCCCCGCCGAAAGTGGAATGGATCGCGACTTTTGTACCCCATTGATTCTGAGGACGATAGAGAATCTGGGCAGGCCGAAGCATATAACTCGAACCCGCCGATTCCTGGACTTCCAGTTGGGCGGCGACGACGACCTGCTGGCGGCGGTCCTCCTGCACCAAGTCGGCATAACGGATCGTGCGGCCTTGGAACTCGACGCTTTCGCCGCGGGTCATGGAAAGGTCGGTCTCGTGACTTCCCAGCGACGAGCCGGCGATTCCGATTGCCACACATCCAAACCCCAGGTGGACGAGCAACCCGGCGAAACCGCGGCGCCGCCGCACAAAGGAGTCGAAGAGCACATTCATCACGCTCGGCCGTATTGTATTTCCATCACGGCGGAACGTGATGAGTACGGTAGCCAGCGCTAGGAACGTCGATGTCAAGAGCGCACCCACTAGGCCCGCAACGGACAACCCCACCGGACTGCGAACACCGCAGACCAGCGCGGCAAGCATGATGAGTATGCCGACAGCGACAGTGATTGCCAACAGGCGAACGCGTGGGCGCGTGGGACCGGCACCCCAACGGACCAGCGGCACGGCGGCCACCACGACCAGCAAGACAAGGCCGGTTGGTATCAGTACGTTGTTGTAGAACGCCAGCCCAACCATGATCGGCGCCGCCGAGAACAGGCTGGAAACGGCCCCGGTGAGCGTGCCGGCAAAGGTCGTGACGGTCAGCAGCGCCAGGGCGACAATTCCCAACAACACCAGGCCTTCCCGGCTCCAAAAGGAAGCCAGCGGTCTTTCGGCCACAAGTTGACTCCGCCGCCGCCAGACCAGCAGCGCGCCGCCTACTAGGCAAGCGGCAATCCACAGCAGGAACATCCAGCCAATGGGCGACTTGCTGAAGGCGTGCAGGCTGCTGAAGATGCCGCTGCGGGTGAGAAATGTGGCAAAGTTGCACAAGGCGAACGTGGCAAACACCAGGAAAATAGTTGTCTTCTTGAGCGTTCCTTGCCGCCAGGTCATCAGTCCGTGAATGAATGCCGTGCCCGTAAGCCAGGGCATCAGGGAGCCGTTTTCCACGGGGTCCCAGGCCCAGTAGCCGCCCCAGCCAAGTTGTTCGTAGGCCCACTCGGCGCCCCAAAGTACGCCGCCGCCCAACGTGGCCCAGGCAAAGAGCGACCAGGGCCGCGCCGCGTGCAGCCAGACCGCGTCCAACCGGCCCGAGATCAGTGCCGCCGCCGCCAGCGCGAAGGGAACTCCCCAGGCCGCATAGCCCAGGAACACGATCGGCGGATGAATGAGCATGGCCGGATGCTGGAGCAAAGGGCTAAGCCCCTCGCCCTTGGCCCCGGGCGTGAGCGCCGGCGCCATCGGGTCTGCGGCGAAGGTCATAACGGCCAGCAGGAACACGAGATAGGTCATTTGTACGCCGAAAGCCAACTCGCGCAGCTCGTGCGGGCATTGGCGGGAAGTCCAGCGGAAGAGAATCGCCAGGACGGCGATGAACCACGCCCAGATTAGCAGCGAGCCGGCCTGTCCAACCCAAAGAGCCGACAGGCTATAATGCCAGGGCAGCAGCGGGTCGGAGTATTGTGTCACGTACTGGAAGCGAAAATCCTTGGCCACCAGGGCGTAGGCCAAGAGCATGATGACGATGGAAAGCGCGGCGAATGCCGTCAACGCCGCGATCCAGGCACTGCGGCCCAGCCGGCGGTCCTCGTTCCGCGCGCCGACAATCGCCGCGAAGGCCGCATAGCCCGAGCCAATCATCGCAAGCAGCAGGCACAGTTGTCCTAATGAGGTCATCGCACGGTCTCTCCCGTCCGCTGGTCGGCAACTGCCTGGGGCTGTTTCTTGCGGGCGTCGTATTTACTTGCGCAGCGCGTGATCAACTTGTCGCCGCGGAGCAAGCTAGATCCTTCCACGCGGCCTTCGACGACCACCTCCATGGGTTTGTCGGTCGCCAGATCATCGGGAAGGGGACCCTTGCAAACGACCGGCATGCTTCTGCCCGCCTCGCCCAGCGAGAAGCGGGCTTCCTGGCGGTCCGGCGCAATAGCCAGCGAGCCGGGCAAGATCGTCCCGCTGACGCGGATCCGCTGGCCGGCAACCTGTGGTTCGTTGTCCAGGCACTCTTGCACCGTCATGTAGTATTGCCAGCTTGACGAGGCGCCCAGGTAGGCCATATAGGCCGTGACGCCTGCCACGACGAGACCTGCAATTGCCAGCTTCTTTCCCGTGGACATTCTTGCCATGTTGCTGCCTTTTCCGCTTGCTGGAACGACAATCTTGTGGGGGAGGACAATAACGGTTGGCGACTGTCCTGTCAATGCGGATTCGCGGCCATTTGCACGGGCGCACGGGTTTGGGAAATTAGCCCGCGGCACACGGAAAACTTCGCGTTTGGCAACATTACAGTGGAATGCAGCGACGACCCCACCGAGCCGGGTACCCTCTGGGTGTCGGTCGGTGAAGAACGTTGAACGGCTAAACGAGCCCCATGCCCAACCTTCGTCCGCCGCCTCGCAGCCTGGGCCGCCGAGGTGGCGAGGCGGCGAGGCGGCGAGGCGGCGAGGCGGCGGACGACACGTGGTGGCGAGACACTTTAGCCATCCAGCCTTTTTCACCGACCGACACCCAGAGGGTACCAGGCTCGGTGGGGTCTCCCAAAAGCACTTCATTCCACTGAAGCGCTATCGAGTCTACGACTCGTCACTGGCATCGGCTGGTTTCTCGGGGATGGGCAAGACGCGGATATAGAGCACCAACAGCCCAATGACGATCAAGATCGGAACCAACGAGACCGCCAGCCAATAGCGGCGGTACTGGTACTCCTCCAAGGCGTGATCCGCCTTGCCCTGGACTTCCTTCACCACGCTTTCCCCGTCGCCCAGGGCCTTTTTGACCACATCGACTTTGAAACTGTGGACTTGGGTGCGTGCATTGGTCAGCGCATCGGAGGCCTTTTGGAGATTGAACTTCGGTTCGCTGACTTCCATCCCCTTCCTCTCCGCCTCGGCAAGTGTTTCATCGGCATGGAGGATACCGTTCTTGAGCTGGGCCAAGCCGGCGTGGATGGCCTCGGCAGCCTGTGCGCCGGCGAGGGTAGCGCCGTACTTCTCTTTTCCCGGCTCGTGGCAGCGGATGCAGAAAGCGCCCTGCTTCATACCCAGGAAATCGTCCGAGGGCTGGCGAATCTCATGATTGCCATGGCAGGCAGCACAACCCGGAAGCCCTACGGCTTCGAATTTGTGCCGCATTTTGGTTTGCGAGAACAGTGCGGCGATTTTGCCGTGGCAAGCGCCGCAGGCGTTGGCGACAGAGTCCATCTGCGGCGGCGCAGCGCCGTGATTGCCGTGGCAGTTGTTGCAAGTCGGTGCGCTGAGGTCGCCTTTTTCCAGCAAGGCCTTGCCATGCACGCTCTTCTTCCAATTGTCATATTCGTCGCAGAGGAGCGGCTTCCCGTTATACATACGCCCCTTCATGAGTTCCTTGTCGGAATGGCACTTCTTGCAAGTCTCAGCCACCTTGGTGTGGTAGACCGGCGACGCGGGTTCGTTCACGGGGCGAATGCCGTGCGGCTTCCGATCGATCGCGTCGCCGTGCGGCTGATCGTGGCAGGAGATGCACGTCGCCACATTCACATCGCCTTTCTTCAAGTGCTTGCCATGACCGCTGGTCCAATACTCGGCAAGCTGATCGGTGCGGGGCGACGGATTGAAATGCCGCATGTATTCAATGTTGGAGTGGCAACGGCCGCAGAAGTCGGGAACGTCGGCAGGCGACAGCCGACCGTCGCGGTTGACCGTATGGAAATCATCTTTGGCCTGGTGGGCCTTGGGGTCGAGCATGGTCGGATCGCCGCCGTGACAGTCCTGGCAGCGCAGGCCCTTCCGCCAGTGCAGGTCGTTCTTGATGGAATCGGCCGGAATGTAAAACTTGTACTGGGACGGATCTTTGGGATCCCACGAATCGGGTGTGGTGTGGCAGATGATACAGGAGTTGTCGGCATCGGGAATCGGCTTGATCTCGATCACCGCGGGCATCTTGGCGGCGACCGGTTTGGTTTCTGCCGGTTTGCTTGCGGGCGGCTTGCTTGCGGGCGGCGTGATCTCGGCGGGCTTTTCGGTCGGCTTTTCCGCTGGTTTGGATTCGGCTGGCTTGGTTTCCGCGGGGGCAGCAAGCTTCTTATCATCAGCCGACCGCGCCGTCGCCGTTGGCTCCGGGTTAAACGCCGCCGATCCGGCAAGGCCCGCCCAGCCCGACAGCAGGGCAAAAGTCAGAAGAAACAGTGTTGTTTTCATGGAGTTGCCTTCACGAGGTTCCTTCGGGGTTGGCGGCGGCGGCTGGTGGGGCTTGGGCGGGTGGATTCTGGGGGGGCTTCATCATCAGGCTTCGCGCAGTCATGAAAATGATGAACGCCACAAACACGGCGGCAAAGAAATTGAGCACTCGCCGCGGCCGACCGGACGCTGCGCCGCGGTCCAACAGCGGCACCATCGCCACGATCAGCCCAACGAAGCCGAAGAACAGAATTCCCAACGTCTCCCCTTCGATCCATTTGTGGTTCTCGCTGGGAAGGTAGGCCGGCAGGTCCTTCAAGGCCTGGAACATGAAGAGGAAGTACCACTCAGGCTTGATGTTCGGCGGGGCTGAGCCGAAGGGGTCGGCCTTTTGTCCCAAGTCTGTAGGGGAGAGGGCCGCCAGGGCCGCGAGAATCCCCAGGGCCAGATACCAACCGACCATGTCCCGAAATAGGAAGTGCGGAACGAAGGGCATGCTCGGCGCCTTCTTGGCGCTGCCGTACTTCTTGATCATGTCTTGCGGCACGCTGATCTCGTGTTTCTGCACCAGATACAAATGTACGCCGACCAGCGCCAGGGCCGTCAAGGGCAGGATAACCACGTGCAAGGCATAGAAGCGGGCCAGGGTATCACCCGTAACATTCTCGCCGCCCCGCGCCATCAGCAACAGATACTTGCCGATCACCGGCACGTTCTCCGCGATAGCCGTACCTACGCTGGTGGCGAAATAGGCTAGTTGATTCCAGGGCAACAGATATCCGCTGAAACCGAACGTCATGAACACGCCCAGCAAGGCGACGCCCGTCCACCAGGTGAATTCCCGCGGGCCGCGGTAGGCCCGCATGATATAAGTGGTCAAAATGTGCAGGAAAAGAACCCCGATCAGCAGATTGGCGCTCCAGGAGTGGATCGAGCGGAAGAGCCAGCCGAAATCGACTTCCGTGACGATCGACCGTACGCTTTCGAAGGCCTGGTCGGGCGAGGGCTTGTAATACAATGACAAGAGGATCCCCGTAACCACCTGGATTCCAAAGAGAAACAGCGCCATCCCACCCAAAAAGTAAAACAACTCTCGGCTGTGGATGGGCACGCGTTTATGGGCCGCCAGTGCGGCCGCGCTGTCCAAGCCCAGTCGCTCGAAGAAGAATGCCTTGACGGCCTCTTTCCAGCCCTGCGCCTTCAATTCGTCAGGTATCGGGTTTTCAGGCTTTGCGGGAGACAATGATCTCCTCCTCTCCGGGTTTTCCACCGCCCTTCTTAACCGCTTGATAGACTTCCAGCGGGCGGGGCGGCGGACCGGCGACGTTGCGGCCGTTGAGGTCGTAGACGCCGTTATGGCAATTGCAAAAGATATCTTGGCTGGCCGCGCGATACTCGACGGTGCATTGCAGATGCGTACAGACCGCATTGAAGGCCCGCGGCTCGCCATCGACCAGGATCAGCAAGCAAGGCTTCCCGCCAAAATTGAAGGGCGGCGGCCAGACGCCGGTTTTTTCCGCTTGCTTGAGCTCGTTCATCCGATAGGGCGCCACCACTTCCAAGGCGCCGGAACTTGTCGCCGCCCTCGGCCGTAAGAACCTGGCTACAGGGTAGAACAAGGCGGCCAGCGTAGCCGCGATGCCTCCCCCAAGGAATCTCGCCAGCCAAGTGCGGCGTGGAAACGAATCGGACATGGACAACCTCCGAGATTCGATGATTCTCCAAGCGGCAAGAATCTGACATTGCTCCCGCTTGCGACGAACGCGATAATCTGCCAGCAACGAACGACAATAATATCATTTGCAGCGCAACTCCGCAACAGGCAAGCCACCGGTCGGCGTAAAATTGACGCGATTATTTGCCAAAAATCATGCTACAAACTCCCGCGTCCAGTTGGCTGCTGGCTGTGTGTTGAACATTTTTGCTGAACAACGTTTCCCGCTTGTTGACTTCACAGATTTTTCTGGTTAAAGTCAAATGTTCATTCACGGCGGACCGGGCCTGCGCGGGTGTGCGAGTCCCGGGTCGATGCCGAGAGAATGGTGGCATAACAACCTACATGGAACCTGTTCGTGCATTCCGAGATGCCCCGGCCGTACCGGGTGCATTCGGTTCTCGGAGAGGTTCGCGAACGATGGGAGAACGAGCATGAAGTTACGGCAACGCGTGTTGGCAGGCCTAGCCACGGCACTGGTTCTTGGTGCATGTGGAATTCTCGTGCAGAGTGCGCGGTCGCAACCGCCTGCTGAGCCGGCGGGTCCCGCGGTGACCCCGCCGGCGGACCAGACCTACGTGGGCACTAAGGCCTGTACTGCCTGCCACCTCAAGCAGTGGATGGCCTGGAAAAAGACCAAGCACTACACGGAAGCCTTCAGTAAACTACCCGCCAAGTACAAGACTGACGCCTCCTGCCTGGCTTGTCATTCGACGGGCTTTGGCGCGGAAACCGGTTTCAAGGATGAAACCAGCACTCCAAACCTCGCCGGAACGACCTGCGAAGCGTGCCACGGTCCGGGCAGCAAGCACGTCGCAGCGGCGAAGCCGTTCATTGCCAAGAAACCCACGGCGGAAGAGTCGCTGACCTTGCGCGGCACGATCTACAAAGTGTTGCCCCAGAACGTCTGCATGCGTTGCCACGCGACGCAAGTCCACAAGGAACATCCCAAGTACGACAAGGAGTAGTCGATCGGGAAATTGCGGTAAAACGCATCACCCCCCGAGGGGCGCAGATAATGAGAATTGCGTTAGCGGTGTTCTTCACGACCGTCTTGTTGGCAGGGGCGGTCGTTTACCGCTCGTCGATCGCTACGGGGGCGCAGGCGCCGGTCACCGACGCCAAGCCCCCGGATTCTACTAAGCCCGCGGATACGAAGCCCGCGGATACGAAGCCCGCGGATACGAAGCCTGCGGATACGAAGCCTGCGGAGGCCAGGCCCGCGGATGCGAAGGAAAAGAAGGACCCCGCCGCGTCGGGCAGTGCGGGCGAAAACGTCGGCAAGGCGGCGACGCCGGCTGCGGGGGCCAAGAACGACGGGGGCGGCGCGGCGAAAGCGGCCGAACCGCCTAAGACGGTCCCGACTGCCAGCGGGGCTGGCTCGTCGCCCGCCGCCTCGACCGCCAAGCCGGCCGCCGTGACTCCTGTCGCCGCCAAGCCGGCGATCAAGATGCCGCCGCCCAAAGGCTCGCACCTCAAGGACGACGACAACATGTGTGTCCAGTGCCATACGACGGCCGAGGCATGGGACCCCAAAGACCCGGTCCAATACCGCTTCTATATGCCCCTGGACGGCTTGAAGAAAGACGTCCACTTTCAAAAGGGCGTCAACTGTGTCGATTGTCACGGCGGCGATCCCACCATCATGGAGCCCAAGGCCCACCAGGCCAAGGACGACTTCCGCAGGAAACTGCCGGAGATCGAGAAATTCTGCGCATATTGCCACGAGAAAGACGTGGCCATCCTGCGCGCCAGCCCACACAAGGACGCGAGTTGCCTCGAGTGCCACGCGCGGACGGACGCGCAGGGGACGATCGTGCCCCACTCGATTTCCGCCAGCATGAAGGAGAAACTGGCCGACCAGGTGGGATTCTGCGGCAAGTGCCATTCGGACGACGGAGTAAAGGCCGGACGTGCCAAGAAGGACGTGATTACCGACCTGCGCAAGAGCGTCCACGCCAGGGCCGGCGAGAAAAACGCCCAAGGGGAAGGCACGCCGCTGGGCTGCGCCGAGTGTCACGGCAAGTTCAGCCATGGCCTCTTGCCCGTCACGGATCCCAAGTCGCCTGTGCGCTTGATAGGCCAGGTACAAGCCTGCGGCGGCTGCCACAAAACGATCGAGAAAGATCGAGACAAAGTGGAGAGTTTCCTGCGCAGTGTCCACGGTCAGGCGCTGGAAAAGAAGGGGCTCACGGTAGGGCCGGGCTGCGCCGATTGCCACGGCTCCCACAATGTTTTCCGCGCCCGCGATAGACGCTCTACACTTCATGAATCCAACGTCGCCGATACCTGCGGCAAGTGCCACCAGGGAATCGAAGATCGGCTCCGCGCCAGCGTACACGGCCGGGGCGGCCTGGGTGGAGAGGCCGATCGTCCCGCGCCCGGCGGCACGAAACGGCAAAAACCGATTTGCACCGATTGCCACCAAGGGCATGAGTTGCAGTCGCCCGAGTCGGTCGCCTTCCGCGAAGCCGAGCCGGACCGTTGCGGAAATTGCCACGCGGCCATGTCCAGTTCCTATAACTTGAGCATGCATGGCAAGTTGACGACCCTAGGTTATGGCCCAGCCGCCAAGTGCGCCGACTGTCACGGTTCCCACGATATCCTACCCCCGGACGACCCCAACTCAACGCTTTCGCCGGAGAATCGGGTACATACCTGCACAAAGTGCCACATCAACGCCCGCGCCAATTTTTCGAACTTCAGCCCGCACATCGATGCTTCCGATGCCCGCAAGAACCCGGTGGTCCATGCCATCCAGGTCGCGTTGTTTACGCTTTTGTACTCGACCTTCGCCTTCTTCGGCATCCATTCGCTCTTGTGGTTCATCCGTGGTATGGTCGAGGTGCTGAAGCACGGCCGGCCCCACGGTTTGCGGCCGGGCCAGACGGCCTACGTGCGCTTCGTGTCGTTCCATCGCATCGGCCATACGATCATGATGTCGTCGTTCCTGGGGCTGGCCTTGACGGGCCTGCCGCTAAGGTACTGCCACGCGCCGTGGGCCCAATCGTTGGCCCGCTATATGGGCGGATTCGAGTCGACCGGTTTCTGGCACCGTTTCTTCGGCATCATTCTCTTAACCTCGATGCTCGTCTACCTGGCCCGTATGGTGCGTCTGCTGGTCGAGGGCCGCAAGCAGGGCCGGCCCCTGGTCGGCCTGATCTTCGGGTCCGATTCGCCCATCCCTACCCTTCGCGACCTCAAGGACTTCTTGAAGATGTTGCGCTGGTTCTTCGGGCTGGGTCCAAGACCGGGTTTCGATCGTTGGTCCTATTGGGAGAAGATCGACTTCTGGGGCGCGATCGCCGACACCGTGATCATCGGTTCCACCGGCCTGGTGCTGTGGTTCCCCAACTTTTTCTGTGGCCCGTTGCCGGGAACCACGCTGGACATTGCCAAGGTGATCCATTCCACCCAGGCGTTGTTGGCCACTGGCTTCGTGTTTGCGATCCACTTCTTCAATACGCATTTCCGGCCCGACAGGTTCCCCGCCGACATGTCGGTGTTGTCGGGACTGGTGAGCGAAGAGGAGTTCAAGGAGGACCGGCCCGAGTACTTCGAGCGATTGGAGCGCGAAGGCAAGCTGGAGGCCTTGCGGACCACCAGTCCGGGCGTGTTCGTGCTGTGGTGCATCCGCAGTTTTGGATTCGTGGCGCTGGCAATCGGACTGGCGCTGTTGGTAGGCATGATCGTCGCCGCGATGGGCTGAGTGAATATAGATGCAGCCCGGAATAACCCGAAAAACTGAAATTGTAACAACAACATCCGGATCGAGTGCGACCCCACCTCGCTTGCCGAGCTGGTGAAGCAGGTTGAACGGCTAAAACGCAGTTGTCCGTACCGAGTGTCTGAACATGGAACCAACCACGCCGTCGTCCACCCCGCCTACTCCTCCCGCTCCTTCGCGCCGCACTCTCTGGTGGAAGGTGCGACGGATTCTCTATCCTCTCATGGCGGTGTTTGCGGCCTGGTTGTTCCTGATGCTGGTCATGGGCGGGGCGGCGGCCTGGTATACTTCGCGCCCCGTGTTCTGCAACAGTTGCCACAACATGGAGCCGTACTACAAGTCTTGGCAAGAGTCTACCCACAAGGACGTGACTTGCATCGAGTGCCACTTTCCGCCGGGCGTCGGCGGCAAGGTCCGCGGCAAGGTGTTGGGCCTCGTGCAATTGCTCAAGTACGTGACAGGCAGTGCCGGCACGCGGCCCTCGGCCGAGATTCCCGACGCCAGTTGCCTGCGCTCCGGCTGCCACGAGAACCGCTTGCTTGCCGGCCGTGTCGATTATCGCGTCAAGACTCTTGGCAAGGAAATCGTCATTCCCTTCGACCATACGCCGCACTTGGAAGCGGGGCGCCGGGGCAAGACCCTGCACTGCACGAGTTGTCACAATCAGATCGTGCAGGGCACGCACATGACCGTGGACTCCCGGACCTGCTTCCTCTGCCACTTCAAGGACCAGCCGTTCAACGAGAAGCTCAGCGCCTGCACGCACTGCCACCAGATTCCCTCGGGAGAGTTCGACCTGGGTGGCGGCGTGCAATTCACGCATGAGCTGGCCTTCAAGAAGGGCGTCGACTGCAAGAGCTGCCACGCCGACGTGATCCGCGGCAACGGCGACGTGCCCCGCGAACGCTGCCAGTCCTGCCACAACCGCGAGGGCGACCTGGCGCGGATCGGCGATCACCAGTTCATGCACGACAAGCACGTTACCGAGCACAAGGTCGACTGCACCCAGTGCCACGCGCCCATCCTGCATAGCCTGGATGGCAACCAGAAGAAACTCGAACACGCTGCCAGCGATTGCCAGTCTTGCCACCCGAACCATCACCAGGAACAGGTCAACCTGTTGGAGGGAAAGGGTGCCAGGTTCCTCAAGGGAAGCACGGCCAAGGCCGGCGACGGCGGATCCAACTTGATGGTCGCCGTTCGTATCGAGTGCCGCACGTGCCATACCGTCCACGAAACTTCCTCGACGGGCACCGAATTGGTGCGCGGCTCCAAGGCCATGTGCTCGATGTGCCACGACGCGGCCACCGTGAAGCAATTCGAGGCCTACCACGTCAGCCTGCGGGGGGCACTGCCCGTGCTTCAGGCCACGCTGGCGAAGGTGGAAACCGCGGTCAAGCAGCCCGGCGACCACCTCCCCAAGCTCGTCGCCGAGATCGGCGACCTGCGCCACGATTTGGACTTGCTGACCCGTGGAAACGACATCCACAATATGCACTACGCCACAAGGGTCGTGCGGGAGGTAACCGAGCGGTTGACGGCCGTCTGCCGCCAGTTGAAGGTCGCGGAACCCAAGGTGTCGCTCCCCGCACCCATGCAAGAGAAGCCCACCTCCACGCACGTGGACGGCGCCAAGGCAACGCCGGAGAAGTAACTGAAAAACCGAAAAAAAGCGGGGGCAGCCGTCGACCGGCTGCCCCCTTGGTTCCTCGTTTCGCTCAGGCGTCGTCTAGAACTTCGCGCTCGCCCCCACCAGGAACATATTGGTCTGGCCGCTGGTGTTGGTGTTGGTGGCACTGCTGGTGCCGCCAGTCACCGGGATGGGCGTAAGATCCTGGAAATTGTAGTAGTTGTAGCGCGCGAACGTGCTGAAACCCGGTCGCAAGAGATAATCGGCGCCCAGCGTGAGGCGGTAGGTTTCCGAGCGGACCAGGGAGTAACCCCCCAGATCATACGGCGCAGCCCCTGCAGTCGGATGCAACACGGGAATGCTCGTGTCGTTCACAGCGTGAACATACTCGAAACTGGCACACGTCGAGAACCGCGGGGTCCAGGCGTAGCGCGTTCCCAAGTTGACCACGTCCGAACGGTTGTTGAACGTCGCCGGGATGGAGACCGCCGGCGGGTTGGCCGAGGCCAAGGCCGACTGCCAGACATCCTGATTGATCCAACTGTCCATTTCGGCGAAGCCCGCGTTGAAGGACCACTGCGAGGTGGGCGACCACCAGGCGCTGAGCACGAAGGGGAAACTGTTGGAATCCCAGTCCACATGATAGGGACCATTGTTCGACGCCATCTCCAGATAGACGACGGCGTTGAGCATCAGGCAATCGCAGGTGGTCCAGGTCCCGCCGATCTCCACGCGGTTTTCCTCCGTGGGCAGGGCCGTGTTCACTTCGGCGGCCGCCGTATCCACCGCCGGCGAGAAGCCGAGGAACGGATAATGCGTCCCAATCCACTTGTAGCGAACGTAGGTGTTGAAGCAGTTGGACCACTTCTCTTCCACGCCGATGGAGAACGTGTTTTTGTCCGTATCGGGCTGGTTGAAGGAAGCGACCCCTGGGTATTCGTAGTCGGCTGTACCACCCGTGTTCTGGTAGTGTTCGGTGCTGTACTCATAGCCGCCGACCACCGCCAAGTGGCGGCGAACGAAGTCGCAGTCGTCGCCGAAGGGCAGCCAGCGAGCGCTAAAGCCCACCGCTTCCCGGTCGCGGTCGAGCGGGGGCGGAGGTGCGGCATTGGCTGTACTGGCGGCGGCAGGAAGGTAGGAAAGCGGGTTAGGATACCACGGTGTTTGCTGATAATATTGTTGCTGTGAATAAAGCGGCGGCGGCGACGCGTAAAGCGAATCTGAAGTAATGGTACCCCCGCCGAGGGCTAATCCCTGCGCATTTGTGTGCTCGGTGTAGGCCCTCCCGTAGCCGGTCAGGGTCAGATTCTCGATCGACTTGTTCGTGATCCGCAGATCGCCGCCGGTATAGTGGCGGTTCATCTGGTTCAGTTCGTCTCCCGTATCGCCCAGGTATCCCAGCACGTAGGCATCCGTTGCACAACCGAGTTCGGCATGGGCCTTGATCCGGTCCATTTGCGTGACGGTGTTGGGCACGATGTCGTAGCCCGCCAGGCTATAGAGGGTCCCGCCTGTGGTTTGAAAGCCCTCCCCCAGGGGCGAATTTGGTCCACTATGTGAATTATACGGGTAAACACTGGAGACCTGTTGGTCGAACGCCTGGAAGTCCCGGTACATGTGCGAGTAGTTCACGGTCACCGCCCCCAGCCGGAGTTCGAGTCCCGCCTCCACTTCGGTGGTCTGCCAATCGATGTGCTGGACTTGGCTGACGGCGTGGCACTGGTCGGTAGTGTTCGTGCCATTAGTGTACGGAATCGGCGGATGGGAAGCCGGCACGGTGAGGCACATGGCAACCGCATTGGCCTGCCGCTCGCCGGTCTTCTCCATGCCGAAGGTGTTCACGTACCACTTCAGGTTGTCGGTCAGGTTGCCGTGGAAATCCGCCTTGAAGTCCTGGACGTGCATTGCATAGTCCTGACCGGGATTGAAGTTGTCGCGGCTGGCGACATTGAAGTTGGCATTGGAGCCGCTCGAGGCGGCGGGGACGGTCACCCAGCCCGCATAGGAATTCTGGTACAACTGGTGGTCGAAGCGCTGATAGACGACGTTGGCTTCCACGGCCGGGCCGAAGTAATGCACCCTGGCGTCGTCGGTATCGTTGTCGTTGCCCTGAAGGCTCATGTCGAGGCTGTGGTCGCAATTGCTCATCATGCCTTCCAGGTCGAAGAATCCCGAAGACTGTCGTACATTCTCGTACTGGCCGACCTGGGTCGGCGAGCCCGATGAATGCACGGCCCAAGCCCCGGCGCGGAGCATGAAATCCTGCACCGGATCGGAGTCTTCATAGTAAGTGGCGGTGTCGCCCAAGACGCACGGCGCGGGCCCGTTGCTGGCCATCGTCGGGCTCGGCGCGGTCGCTGGGCTGGGCGTTGTTGCCGGGGCCGCGTTGGCCTCCGTTGCCAGGGCGGACGCGGCCGATTCCTCGGCCCGTGTCGCCGCCGCGGACAGCAGCACTAGAGTTGCCCCCGCGAGTAGTGTCAGATAGTTGACCTTCACGATCAGGTCCCCCTTTATTTCTTGTTTGATTGGCTTTCTTGGTTGGTTTTTAGGTCAAGGCACTTATCGCCACAGGGCTTGATTGTTCGGCGTGGTCGGCGACGGAACGTCGCTGCCGTGGATCTGCGCGTGGCACTCCGTGCAGTCGGTGTAGTACACCGGCCGCATGTTCTTGTTGGCATCGAGATTGGCAACCCCCACGACGCCCGGGTGGTTCGAGGCCGCCGCGGTCCTGTTGTGCCCGCTGTGGCAGCGCAGGCAGAGGAACGTCGGTGGCTGCTTCAGCAGGTTGTTGGCCACTGTGCCGTGCGGCTCGTGGCAAATCGCGCAGTTCTCTGTCACCGGCGGGTGCGGATAGGCGAACGGTCCCGATTTCTCCGCGTGGCACTTGTAGCAGAGCAAGTTGATCGTCTCTGCCTTGAGGTTCTTCTCCATTTGCCCGTGCGGATCGTGGCAATCGGTGCAGACCATCTTGCCTTCCATGATGGGATGATGTGCCGGCAAGTGATTCATGGCGAAGATCTTCTGATGGCACTTGTAGCAGGCCTCCGGTTGCTGGACGGCCATTGCCCGCCGTACGGGCTGCTCCACGTTGGTGTGGCTGATATTCACGATCTGTCGCACGTTGGCGTGCGGGTGCGGGTTGTGGCAGTCGGTGCAGGCCACGCCGTAGCGCTCGTGGGTCGAGGAGTGCCAGGCCATCGTCGGAGCGCCCTTGTGGCAGCCCAGGCAGAGGTCCTTGCGAGTCGACTCGCGGATCTTGCCGTGCGGATCGTGGCAGGTCGTGCAATTGAAGCCATTTGGCCCGCCGATCTGGTGCGGTCCGGCGATGCGCAACAGGTCGCGCATGTCGCAGTGGCACTTCAAGCAGAGGTCAGGGGCCATCGCGCCCAGGTTGTGCGAGGTGCCGCGGAGCGAAGGCAGGTTCTTCTTGGCGTCGGCCTCGGCGTTGTAGGCCGCGAGCGTGGCCCGCGGACGCAACGGCAGCGATGCATCGCCCGGTATCGTGGTGGCGGGCGTGCCGGCCGGCACGTTGTAGTGCCCGCGGTGGCAATCGACGCAAGTCACGCCGCAATGGGCGTGCTTGGATGTCCGCCACTGGGCGCCGGGCTGGCACTGGTCCTGCTCGTGACACTTCAAGCAGGCCTCGGCCCGGGCCACCGGATCGACACCCCGCTTGAAGCTGAAGATCAACCCCGGCTCCTTGCCGCGGGTTTCTACGTGCCGGCTGGCCGGCCCGTGGCAGGCCTCGCAGTTCTGTGTACGGTGAACGTTGTCGTGGAACGTCTTGACGTAGGCCTCGTGGCACGTCATGCAGATTTCGTCGTCGTTGACCATCTCCGCGCCGGTAAGCTTGGGCACGGTCCCCCGGACTTCCTGGTACGAGACCTGGCGGAAGGCGTTGTTGGCCCGCGGCCAGCCGGGATCGATGTTGGTTTCTGCCCGGCGGGGCGGTGGGTCCTCGCTGCGGCAGGCTGGGTCGTGAGATGATCTGCACGAGGCAAATACCAGGCTCAACAACCCCAAAAGGAGAAGCGTCATGCCCCCTTGCGGGGATCGATTGGTCTTGTGCGTCACGGTTCGCACGATCCTACCTCCATGTAAAATCGGTTAGGAATCAGATTCCTGTGTCAGTAATGCCGCGGATGGCGCTCGGCACCTATTTGCCTGTCAATTCTCTTCTGCCGGCCATTCCTTGCGCACGTCGTTTGTGGCTTCTGCGGCTTTATCTGTTTTCTCGCCAAATACTGAATTTTCCGTTCAACGATTTGCGGGTCATCGCCCGAAATTGCCCTGGTCTTCGGCGATCCGCTGCGCGTTGCATCGGTTGTATCGATTATGCCGTCACGCGTAGGGCAAGAGCATCGCTTACCACCCGTCATTTGTGGGGGCAAATGATATTTACTTTCCCGACCGCTTTCGCTACCCTTTGCCGCCCGGAAATGTATCCGGCCATTTCTCCGCTATGGGACCGACACGATGCGCGACTACACCTCCCTTCTTAAACTGGCAAAAACCGTTCTCCGCCTCCTGGCCTCCTTGAAACTGGCCGTCACGTTGATTGTGCTCTTGGCCGTGGTCCTCGCCGCGGCCACGTTTGTCGAGTCAGACCAAGGGCGGGACTATGCCCGCTGGTATTTTTACACCCAGACTTGGTTTATTGCCCTGCTGGGAATGTTGGGCGTCAACATCCTCTCGGCTACGCTCATTCGCTTTCCCTGGAAGTTGCGGCAGTTCGGCTTCGTGGTGACGCACGCCGGACTGCTGCTCCTGCTGGCTGGCTCGATCGTGACCTTCAATTCGGGCATCGACGCAACAATCTCCCTGGAGGAGGGGGAAGCGGGCGACCATGTCACGGTCCGCGATTTGAACCGTTTTTCCGTTCAGTGGCGGCCAACCGCCGGTCAGCCCGATCGGCCCGTGTCGCAATTTATTTTTACTCCCGGCCCCATCGACTGGCCTGACGGCAAGAGTTTGCTGCTGGGAGAAATCAACGACGTGAAACTGCGGGTAACAAAATACCTGGCCCACGCCCGTCCTGTCGAAGAGTGGCTCGCTGACGCTGACGGAAAGGGTATGGCGGCGATGAAATTCTCGCTCATCGGGCCGGACGACGGCGAGAACCGCGAACAATGGGTGACCGCCACCCGTTTCGGCGGCAGTGCGGCTGTCGGTTCCGCGAAAATCGAATTCCAGAAGGCCGAGGCCGATACGATGATCGACGACTTCCTCAGTCCCCCGGCGAAAGAAGACCTCGATCAACAGGGCTTGCTCACGATCCATTACCAGGGCCGCGTGACGCGCGTGCCGGTGAGCAAGAATCTGGGCAAGAAGGTTGCCTTGGCGGGCAGCGACGTGGCCGTCGAGATCGCCGCGTACCTGCCCAATGGTCGACTCCAGGCCGACGGCCATTTTGTCAATACGGGCACAAAGCCTCTCAACCCGGTCGTCGAACTGCGGGTCTATCTGCCCGGCGTAAAAGAACCGGTCCGCCAGGTTGCCAGGGCATCCTTCGCCAACCCTGGCGGCATGCACATTGTCAAATGTCCGGTGAAGTTCTGGTATCACCATCCCGCGGTCGCCGCCGAACCGGCCATGGAATTCCTGGCTACGTCCGACAGCCGGCTCTTCTGCCGTCTGGGCAACGGGAAATACGAACCGCGCGGTGAGGTCCACGCGGGTGAGACCCTGGATGCATGGGCCGGCACGTCGGTCACCATCGTCGACTTCGTGCCCCATGCGCGGCGCGAGCTGGTCTTTACGCCTGCGAAAGTTGCTCGCGGCGATCGCGAGACGCCCGAAGCCGCCGCGGAAGTTGAGTTGACCGCCGGCGATACCACGCGAAGGCTATGGCTGCAACGCAACGACCAGGGCGGAATGCCGATCCCCATCAATACGTCCGAAGGCATGCTGGCGATTTCTTACGGTTACGAAAGCCTGCCGCTGGACTTCTCCTTGCAACTCAAGAAGTTCACGCGGGGAATGAACCCGGGTGGCATGGGCGATGCGCGCTTTGCCAGCACCGTACACCTGCACGACGAAGCGAAAGACATCGACGCCGACCGCGAGATTTCCATGAACGAGCCGCTGTCCTATGGAAAGTACACGTTCTATCAGTCGGGCATCCTCCCCAGCGGCACGGGAACCGTGCTCACCGTGGCCTGCGATCCGGGCCTGCTGATGAAGTACCTCGGCAGCATCATGACCTGTGTGGGCACGTTGATCATGTTCGTCACGCGTTCCAAGCTTGCCAACATCCTGCCTTTCCTCTCTTCCCAAACAACCACCAAGACCAAGGAGCAACTCATGCGACGCGCCGTCGCCGCCAGCTTAGCGTTTGCCTGCCTCGCCAGTTCGGCCTGGGGAGCGACCCCGCAAGACGAGCAGTTCGATTGGAATGCCTGGCGCTCGCTGCCAGTGCAGGACGGCGGCCGGCAGAAGCCGTTGGACAGCTTGGCCTGGGAAACCTGGCGATTGCTGGGCAATCGCGTCAGTTTCACGGACCCGGAAACGAATCAAACGCTCGATGCCACGGCCTTCTATCTGGCCACGCTGCTCGATTCGGCCACCTGGGACAAAAAGCCGTCCGCGCAGGCGGGCACGCTTCCGCCCGGGCACGTGCCCATGACCGGTGGTCCGCATGGACAGATTCTCGATCAAGCCGGTTCTGTAAGCGATACGACGATAGCCGCAGGCGACAAGTGGGACGCCATGCCCTTGCTGGTGGTCGATTCCCTCGAACTGCGCAAGTTGTTGGGCATGGCGGCCGATCAGAAGTGGATTGCGCCGCGGGACTTGCAACAGGCAAGGCTGGAGTCTCCGCGAACGCGGCGGCCCACGACCTTCATGCTCTGGGCACAGCAGCTAGTCTTCAAGCCGGAGAACGAGCTCTCGCCGCTGGAAAAAAGGGGCCTGGAACTCTTCAACCACTTGCGGACCTACCAGGACCATCGTGCCGGCCGGCACTTGGAGATCCTGCCCATGTCCGGTTCCGCGGAAAAACAGTGGATCCCCTTGGAGTCGCTGCTCCGCATGAAGATGGACGACGAGACGGATCCCAGCGGCGCCGTGCGGGAATTGCGCGCCACGTTCTCCACGCTGCGGGCGGCCTACCGGGCCCATTCGCCCGCCGAATTCAATGCGGCCGCGCACAAGTTCTTGGCCCTGGTGGGCGAGATGGGACCGCAACTCGGCGATTACCCGTCGCGCCGCACGATCGACTTGGAGGTGGCCTATAACCACTGGGCGCCCTTCCGTTTTGCCTGGGTGCTGATGTTGGTTGCCTGCCTCTGCGTGATGTTGCAGATGGGTTCCGGCTGGAAAATGTTCTATCCCGCTGGGCTGGCATCGTACGCGGCCGGCATGGTGGCAATGCTCGTCGGTTTCTTCATGCGCGTGACGATTTCCGGGCGCGCGCCGGTCACCAACATGTATGAATCGGTGATCTATGTCGGCCTGGGGGTGGCGGCCATCGGCCTGATCCTGGAACTGATCTATCGCAAGCGGTTCATCGCCGTAGCCGCCGCTGCGGTTTCCACCGTGGCCTTGATCTTGGCCGACAACTGTCCCGGCGTGCTCGATTCCAGCCTGCAGCCGCTGCAGCCCGTGCTGCGCAACAACTTCTGGCTGGTGACTCACGTGATGACCATCACGCTTAGTTACGCGGCCTTTGCCCTGGCGATGGGCATCGCCAACATCACGCTGGGCTATTTCCTCGTACGCAGCGAAAATCGGCCGGCGATCGAGGCCCTCAGCCGCTTCACTTACCGCGTGTTACAGGTGGGCGTCGTTCTGCTGGCCACCGGGACCTTCCTGGGTGGCATGTGGGCCGCGTATTCCTGGGGTCGCTTCTGGGGCTGGGATCCCAAGGAGGTCTGGGCCTTGATCGCGCTGCTGGGCTACTTGGCAGTATTGCACTCTCGCTTTGCCGGCTGGGTCAAGTATCGTGGGCTGGCCGCCCTGGCTGCCAGTTGCTTCGCGCTGGTGATCGTCGCCTGGTATGGCGTGAACTTCGTACTTGGCGCCGGCCTGCACAGCTACGGCTTCGGCGGCGGCGGCAAGCTCTTCATGGGCACGCTCGTCGGTATCCAGTCGGCCTACGTGGCGCTGGCGTTGTGGCGTTCACGCAAATCGATCGTCGCCAACAGGCCGCGCTTGCGGCTCGCCGATACGCCGAACGACGACGAGATGGCCGACTCGAGCGAAGCCGCATGATGTCCGACTTCGACTGGATTCAGCAGACCATCGAGCACCGGGAAACGGGCGCGGTTCCCTACAACTTCATGTTCTCGCCTCCGGCCAAACAGACCGCCGAGGAACACTATGGGCAGGACCTCGAAGAGCGTCTTTCCCTGCCCATTCGCATGAACGCGCCGCAGTCGCCAAAACCGCTGTACGCCGATCCGGACCGCTACGGCGCGACCATCACCGATGAATTCGGCGTCGTTTGGTCGACCAGCAAGATCGACCGCGGCTCGCCCATCGGCCCATGCCTGCCGGAACCGGACCTCTCGCAGTACGCTTTTCCGAATCCGGCGGACGAGTCGCGATTTGCCGGCCTGGGAGACTGGCTTGTCCGGCAGGGAGGGCATTACCGGATCATCTGGGTGGGCGACCTGTGGGAGCGGGCCACCTTTATGCGCGGGATGGAGTCGATCCTGCTGGACCTGGTCGAGAATCCCGCCTTCGTCGCGGACTTGCTGGAGCGGCTCACCGAGTATATCCTGGAAACCACGCGGATCGTACTGGGACTGGGGCCTTTCGAGGGTATTGCTGTAAGCGACGATTACGGCGCCCAGCGCGGCATGCTCATGTCGCCCGCGCATTGGCGGCGTTTCGTCAAGCCCTGCCTTGCGCAGATCTATGGCCTGGCTAAGGGCAACGGACTTACGGTCTTTCACCACTCCTGCGGGAACATCGTGCCGATCATCGGCGACCTGATCGACTTGGGCCTCGACATCCTCCACCCCATCCAGCCCGAAGCGATGGACATCCTCTCGCTCAAGAAACGCTTTGGCAAAGATCTGGCCTTTTGCGGCGGGGTCTCCACGCAGGATTTGCTCGTTTCCGGCACGCCGGACCAGGTGCGGCGCGAGGTGCAACGCTTGAAACGCGAGATGTCGCCGGACGGCGGATACATTCTGGAGCCCGGCATTACGCTCCAGGCCGACGTTCCCCGCGCGAACCTCATCGCCCTGATCGACGAGGCCCGGCGGCGCGAATGACGAAGACAAACCCCACATGAAACGCCTTCACCAGCTTCTGCTGATCGGCAGCTTCTTGCCCCTGTGCTGGCTGGCAATGATGGCCGTCCACGAACTTGGGCATGTCACCGGCGCCGTTGCCACGGGCGGGAGGGTCGAAAGGGTCGTCCTGCATCCCCTGGCGATTTCCCGAACGGACGTGTCGCCGAATCCTCATCCCCTCTTCGTCGTCTGGGGTGGGCCAATCATTGGCATCCTTTTGCCCCTTGCCTTGCTTGTAATCTGCAAAGCCGTCAGATTCAAGTCGACCTACTTGCTTCAGTTCTTCGCGGGTTTCTGCTTGATTGCCAACGGCGCCTATATCGGCGCTGGATCGTTCAACAAGGCTGGCGATGCGGGCGACATGCTGCGTCACGGAAGCCCGATTTGGTCCCTCTGGCTGTTCGGCGTGGTGACCCTTCCCTTGGGATTATACCTATGGAACGGCCTCGGCCCACACTTTGGACTTGGCGCAGCCGCAGGCAAGGTCGATCAGCGGACCGTATACGCTTCCTGTAGTATGTTGCTCCTGACGCTCCTCTTGGAAATAGCTTTGAGTTTCAGGTGAGTCGCTGCCCAAAGTCGTAGCCGCTCCCGGCAGGAGTGGCCTACAAGCGGGCACATTCAATGCACGGCGACCGGGCCGCGGGCCAACTTCGACTTGCGGAAGAGCAGCACGATAGGCACGCAGAACAGGCACAACAGCGCCATGAGCCAAAACGTGTCGACGTAGGCGCGGAGATTGGCCTGTTGCTGTAGCACGCCGTAGAGCAAGCCATAGGCCTGCTGTTGGGCACTGGCCGGATCGCTGGACTGACTGAGCATCGCCGTAGTCGATTGCAGGTATTGCTGAAATGCCGGCCGGTAGGGACTGAGGTTCGCGACCATATAGGCCTGGTGGGCCTGGGTGCCGCGGGCCACCAGCGTGGTTGCCATGGCGATGCCGATGCTGCCACCGATGTTGCGCATGAGGTTGTACACGCCCGCCGCGTTGCCCATCTGCTCGTTGGGCAGCCCGCCCATGGCGGTCACGGTGAGGGGCACGAAAATGAAGCCCATGGCCAGCCCCGAAAGCACGTTGGGCCACATCACGTTGCGGGTGGCAATCTCCAGGTTGATGCCGGCAAATCCGCTCACGGCGTAGGCAAGCACGAGGAACCCGAGGCCGATCAAGAGCCGCGCGTCGATCTTGGAAACCAACGTGCCCACCACCAGCAGCGAACAGACTGCGCCCATGCCGCGGGGACTCATGGCCATGCCGCTGTTGAGCGCCGGATAGCCCATCACTTCCTGCAGGAACAGCGGCAACAGGGCCGTCGTGCTGTAGAGTACGATGCCCACGACGGTCATCAGCAGTGTACCCATGGCGAAGTTGCGATTGGCGAAGACGCGGATATCGACCAGCGGTCGGTAGATGCGGAGTTCCCAGGCGATGAGGAAGACCAGCGACACCGCCGAGATGCACGAGGCCCAACGAATCCAAGGGGCATTGAACCAGTCGTCCTGCTGGCCGCGGTCGAGGATGATTTGCAGCGTGCCCAGCCAGAGCGTGAGGGCGCCGAAGCCGATATAGTCGACTTTGCCGCCGAGCTTCTGCCGGGCCTCGCGCAGGTACGGCGGGTCTTCCACGAAAGTGTGCGACATGAGCACCGCCAGGGCCCCCAGGGGGACGTTGATGAAGAATATCCAACGCCAGGAGTAGTTGTCGGTGATCCAGCCTCCCGCCACGGGGCCGATGATGGGGGCCACGACCACGCCCAGGCCGAAAACGGCCATGGCCATGCCCCGCCGGGCCGGCGGGAAACTTTCCATGAGAATGGCCTGCGAGAGCGGCTGCAACGCGCCGCCGGCAGCCCCCTGGGCCACGCGGGCGAGTATCAGGAAGCCCAGCGTCGCCGCCCCACCGCAGGCCGCCGAGGCCAAGGTGAAGAAGATGATGCAGGCGATCAAGAACCGTTTCCGCCCGAAAAAACCGGCCAGCCAGCCGGTCATGGGCAACACGATGGCGTTGGAAACGAGGTAACTGGTCAAGACCCACGTCGCCTCATCGCTGCTGGCCGAGAGGTTGCCGGCGATGTGCGGAACCGCCACGTTGGCCACCGACGTATCGAGGACTTCCAGGATCGTGGCCAGCATGACGGCTGCGGCGATGAGCCAGGGGTTGACGCTGGGACGCCACGCGGTGGGTGCGGAGGTTGAAGACATGGATGGACTACTGCCCTCGCTTGCGCTTCGGGTTCGTGTGTCTCAGCGAGATGCCGAAACCCTCGTGGCCGCGTCCGTCGCCCCGCCGGGTTCATCGATCTTGACCGTGGGCACAACCGACATCCCCGGTCCCAAACCGTAATGCTCGATCTGCTTGAAGTTGTCGAAGACAATTTTTACGGGCACGCGCTGCACAACCTTCACGTAGTTGCCCGTGGCGTTTTCCGGCGGCAGAAGGCTAAAGTGGGCGCCGCTGCCGCGCTGGATGCTGTCGACGTGCGCCGCGAGCTTGACACCCGGATTTGTGTCGACGGTCACAGTCACGGGTTGCCCGGGCCGCATCTGCGTCAGTTGCGTTTCCTTGAAGTTGGCGATCACCCACACGTCCGGATCGACGAGGGCCAGCAGCGGTTGACCGATCTGCACGTGCGTGCCGATCTCGACGCTCTTGCGGGTGACGTGTCCGGCGATCGGGGCATAAATTTTGGTATAGGAGAGGTTCAGTTGGGCCTGCCGGACCTCGGCTTCGGCGCGGGCCACTTCGGCCTCGGCCACGTTGGTCTGCGAGCGGCTCTGGGCGACTTGTTTGGGGGCCGATTTGGCGGCCGTGCGGTGGGCCTCGGCGCGTCCCACCGCGGATAGCTGGCCGTTCACGCCGGACTCGGCCTGGCGCACGCCGCTTTCCGCGGCGGCGACGGCGGCTGCGGCCTGTTGGACGGCCGCCTCTTGTGCGCTGATCCGCTGCCGAACGGCGGCAACGTCGGCGGCCGTGACCCGTTGCGAGGCTTCCGCTTCCTCCAGAGCGTCCTGGGAGGCGGCGTGTTCGGGAACGAGGGCCGCGATGCGTTTCATGAAGGCCGCGGCCCTCTGCTGTCTTGCTTCGGCAGCCAACAGGTCGGATTGGGCCTGTTTCAGACCGGCTTGGGCAGACGCCCATTGGGCTTGGGCTTGGGCGTGCTGGCTCTTGGCCGTGGCCACGGCGGCGCGGGCGGTTTCCACGGCGGACTGGGCCCCGTCTACAGCGGCAGAGGCCTCGTCCACGCCGGCCGTCGAGGTGATCTGGGTGACATCGGCCCCGATCGAGCGCGATCGCTGGCCGGCTCGCGCCGCGGAGAGTGATGCTTCCGCGGCCGCCAGGCGGGCCTCGAAATCACGCGGATCGAGTTCCGCCAGGAGATCGCCTTGATGGACCCACTGATTGTCGTCCACGCAGACTTTGGCCACGTGCCCCGCCACGCGCGGGCTGACGGCGATGACATGCCCCTCGATGAAGGCGTCGTCCGTGCTCTCGTAGGAGAGCGCGTAGATATAGTAGGACGCTCCGCCCCCGATTCCCACGAGGGCGGCCAACGCGAGCGCGGCCCAGAGCAACGGGCGAGGGCGGGCCTTGGGCGGATGGTCCGCTCCATCGCCGGATGGAAGATCCTGGGCATCGTCGGCCTTTACGCGCGGGACGGCATGTTCGCCGTGGAGTCCCACGCCCGAACCGTCGCGGTTCTTTCTGGCCTTCAAAGGAACTGCCGTATCGACGGCCGTTGCTTCATCGTCGCTGCCGGACAGGATTGCCAGTCCTATTTTGTCGGTACTCTTGTCTTTCATGTTGCAGGCTCGCTTTTGTGAACGTGGATCGACAGGCCGTGCAGGGCCGCGTCGACCAAGACCTCCAAGTACTCGTTGGCCGCCTCTTCAGGCGCGTTGCTGCTCCACAACTCGAACAGTTCGCGGAAGGCGCCCAGGAACATGCGGGCGGTGTGTGCCGGATTGTGCGGGTGGAAGTAGCCTTCGCGGATGCCCTGCGTGAAGATCGCCGTGAAGGCCGCCAGGATTCGCGGGCGAGTCTTGTTCCTCGCCTCGTATTCTCGATCGGAGTGGGCCAACAGCCGGATAATGGCCCTGTGGTTGGCGCAAGTTTCGAAGGCGGTGCGCAGAACTCGTTCCAGCTTCTGCGGCGCGGGAAGATCGGCCGCCAAGATTTCATCGAGCGTCTGCATGAACGGGGCCTCGAGCCGATCGGCTACGAACTCCAGCAGTTCATCCTTGCTGGGGAAGTAATCGTATAGACTGCTCTTGGCGAGGTCCGCGGCCGCAGCCACCCGATTCATGGTCGTGCCGTCGACGCCGTGCTCGCACAGGACCGACGTCGTGGCCTCGAAGATGGACTCTTTCATCATCGTGGTCAGCAATTCCTTGCGGGCTTCGCTGAGTCTTGGCATGTTCTTGCTCCAGAAGGTCACTTTCCGTATTTTTCACTATAGCGACCGAGCGGTCGCCATGCAATACCAGCCGGACTGTTAAACATTTCCAGCGGTTTGCGTTTATCTCATTCTGAGGAAAACGACAACCGAAAGGGATAGATGGGATGTGCTGATTTTGAATGAAGGACCGGCTGTAGGGGACGTGACGTTCTCCGGGCGCTATCGCGCAACTCGCTGTGTTAAAAGGACTTGTAATCATGGTTCCGCGATCGACAACGGTCGGGCCGCAGCGTTCGGCCATCTGGGGGGCTGCATCGCTGCTCCTGGTGGTCTCGTTAGCCGGTTGCTCGAACATGCGGGAGTGGTGGAGCAACGGCTTCAAAGTGGGCCCTAACTACTGCTCTACGAAGGCCAGCGTGGCGGATTCCTGGATCGAAGCCAGCGATCCTCGCCTGCGCTGCTATGAAGTTGACAACGCCTGCTGGTGGACGGCGTTTGCCGATCCCACGCTGGATCAACTGGTGGCCGCGGCATCGCAGCAGAACCTCACCTTGAAAATGGCCGGTTGCCGTATCCTGCAGGCCCGGGCAGAGTATGGGATTGCCGCGGGCAACCTGTTCCCGCAGCAGCAGACGATGACGGCCCAATACACGCGCAATGCGATGAGCGCAAACGCCTATCCCTTCAACCTCATTGCTTTGCCCACCTACGACTACAGCAATTGGCAGGGCGGTTTCAACGCCAGTTGGGAACTCGATTTCTGGGGCCGGTTCCGCCGCGCGATTGAGGCCGCCGACGCCAATCTCAATGCCCAGGTGGAAGGTTTCGACAACGCGCTGGTGTTGTTGCAAGCCGAGGTGGCCACGAACTACATCCAAATGCGGTCTTACGAGGAGCGTTTGGAACTTGCCCGTAAGAATCTGGACATTCAGAGAGAGACGCTACGGATCGTTACCCTGCGTGAACGGCAGGGCTTGGTGACGGAACTTGACGTGCAGCAGGCGACGGCCAACCTGGGGCGGACCGAGTCGCTGATCCCCAGCCTGCAGACGGGCCGGCGGATGGCCGAGAACCGGCTTTGCATTTTGATGGCGGAACCGCCTAACGACCTGGCCCGGAGCATGCGATCTCCGGGCATGATTCCGAACCCGCCACAGGAGGTGATCGTGGGCATTCCGGCCCAATTGTTATTGCGGCGGCCCGACGTGCGGCAGGCCGAGCGGCAGGCCGCCGCGCAATCCGCGCGGATTGGAATTGCGGCAGCCGACTTCTATCCGCACATCGCCATTACGGGCACGATCGGTCTACAGGCCGAGCGTCTCAACCAACTGTTCGAAGCGGGCAGCCTGGTCGGTTCGATCGGTCCGGGGATAAGCTGGAACATCTTGAACTACGGGCGGATCGTGAACAACGTCCGTTCGCAGGACGCGCAGTTCCAGCAGGCAGTGCTCAACTACCGCGACACGGTGCTCCGTGCCAACGAGGAGGTGGAGAACGGCATTGTCAGCTTCCTCAACGAGCAGGACCGGGTGAGGTCGCTGGATAAGACCGCGCGGGCTTCGGCGCGCTCGGTACAGTTGGCGATGTTGCAGTACGAAAAGGGGCTGATCAACTATCAGCCGCTCTTGGATTCGCAGCGCGACCTCTTGCAGCAGCAAGACGCCCTGGCCCAAAGCCGCGGCATGGTGGGCGAGAACTTGATCGCCATCTACCGTGCGCTAGGTGGCGGATGGAGGGCCCGCCTGGCCGGACCGCAGGCTGCGGCTGCGCAGCCGGTTCCGCCGGGCACCGAGATTCCGGTGCCCGCCCCGCTGCCAGAGAATTAGCAGATTATCTGGAAACCTGCAACACAAGATGTAAACGCAGGCTTGTTCCGGCGTACGTGGCTGTTCCGAAAGGCTGGGACACACGTTGGAGTCCTGGCTTTAGCCGGCTAAGAGTGTGCGTCAAAATTAGTTGTACAAATATTATTTCCGTGGCGATAGGGTGTAGTTCCAGTCGCCATGGAATTCATGTCGTTTGAGGCGTAGTTGTCGCAGTTGGTCGTCGCTTAC
>Ga0181520_10002691_pt1 | contig 32500 bp, 25 predicted proteins | sample PEATcosm2014_Bin_29_FD_132451 | JGI IMG/M metagenome (GOLD analysis project Ga0181520, IMG submission 132451) | Peatland microbial communities from MTU Mesocosm Facility, Houghton, MI, USA - PEATcosm2014_Bin02_30_metaG | ecosystem: Environmental > Terrestrial > Soil > Wetlands > Peat | place...
AATACGCCGAACCACTATCATGGAAATCGCAGCCAACCGGCACGACCGCCAGTCCTTGGCGCTGAAACACGGCTTCCGCCCGTTTGAGGTGCAGCGCCGAGGTGACCAGCAGCGCATGGTTCCATTTGTTGGCAGCGGCCAGCAGGCGATAGTGCAGGGCCTCATCATGCGTATTGGCGCAAATACCCAGATTGGTCACCGTAACCGGGGTCAACTTCCAGGCTTGAATCCAATTTTGAATCAAGATCATCTGCGATTGTCCGGGCCGATCCGGGAAGGCGTCGTCCCCCCCCAGCACCAAAACCGGGGCCTTGGCCAACCGCGTCAGCAATACCGCCGTCAGATAACGATCCGCCGCGGCAGGTCCAAGGGAAAAACCCAAAGGATCATGTGGTGACATGCCGGATTCGCTGCCGAGAACGACCACCGCATCCGCAGCCGGCAGGGTATTAATATCTGCCACCACATAGGGGCGTTCGGAGGCTTCCACCAATCGGTCAATGATCGGCGTGCCGCCCAGCAAGAAGAACAGTGCCACGGGCAACCCCAGCCAGGCGGCACTGCACCAGCGGCGGCGCCATAGCAATCCAACCAGACAAAGCACCAGCAGGAGCCAGATGGCACCCACAGGTTCAGTGACTGGAGTCAGGACGGATTTCACGGGGAGAATGTTTTGCCAGACCGGGAATGGCCAGGCCAGTTGATCCTGGCTATCCACGCGCCGACCTTGCAGAACGGATAAGTGATGCGATGCGTTCAATATCCGATTGAGTCAGGGCCGTGCCGCTCGGCAGGCACAAGCCACATCGGAATATCTTTTCGCTCACGCCATTTCCCCAGTATTTGCAGGCCTTGAAGACCGGCTGCAGATGCATTGGCTTCCAGACCGGACGGAACTCAATATTTTCCGCCTGTAGTCTGGCGTGGATGGCTGCGATGGGGGCGCCAAATTCTTTTTCGTTTATTAACACCACCGTCAGCCACCGGTTGCTCTGACCATAGGGGGGTTCAGGCATAAATTCAATTCCCGGCAGGTCACCCAGCAATTGCCGATAGGCGGCGAAGATTTCGCGTTTGCGGGCCACCCGCTGGTCGAGCACGCGCAGTTGTCCCCGCCCAATGGCCGCGAGCACATTGCTCAAACGGTAGTTGTAGCCAATCTCCGTGTGTTCGTAATGCAACTCCGGCTCGCGCGCCTGTTGGGAGAGCTTTCGGGCATGATCTATCAGGGCTTTGTCCGCGCTGGCCAGCATGCCGCCTCCCGAGGTGGTTATAATTTTGTTGCCGTTGAAGGAAAAGATGCTGGCTTTGGACCCGAAACCCGCAGAGCGACCTTTATATTTTGCGCCGGCAGATTCCGCGGCATCAGCCACCACCGGGATGCCGTAGGGCTGGCATATTTCTTTGATCCGATCCAAATCGGCACACTGTCCGTAAAGGTCGGTGGGGATGACCGCTTTGGGCAGGCGTCCTTTTTGCGCGGATTCAGCCAGTTCGGCAGCCAGTAAATCGGGGTCCATGTTCCAGGAAGTCCAATCCGAATCAATAAAAGCAATGGCCGCCCCAAGAAATGTCGCCGGACTGACGCTCCCAATAAAAGTAAGGGTCGAGGCCAAAACGGTGTCGCCCGCTCCCACCCCAAGCTCCCGCAAAGCAAGGTGCATGGCAGCGGTGCCGCTGCTGAGCGCAAGGCAGTACGGAATGCCGGTGTACGCGGCGAACTCTGCCTCAAAAGCCTCCACCATCGGCCCGAGGGGTGCGATATAATTGCTTTGGAACGCTTCGTGAACCAGATTCAATTCCTCGTCACCCAGGTGGGGGGGGGAAAGGAATATTCGGGCAGGCAGCTTGGAACTCATAATGTTAAATTCAAATGATCGATCTGAGCATATAGTGAATGTCCTTGCCCAGGCTCATGGTCTTTGCATACTCAAGGTTCAAGCGCACTTTTTCCGGAAAAACCACTTCGTCATTGTATTTTTTAGGATCAGTCGCCCGGGCCAGCAATTCTTCCTCGTTACGAAATGCCAGGGTGGCTGGCCCGGTGATTCCCGGGCGCAGTTCGAGCAGACAAACGGCTTCACCTTTCAGCTTATCCATGTAACCTGGAACATCCGGCCGCGGCCCGACAAAGCTCATATCACCCTTAAGTACATTGAAGAGCTGGGGCAATTCATCCAATTTAAACCGGCGTAGCCAGCGCCCCATTTTCGTAATGCGAGGGTCATTCACATCCGTGATGGTGGTGCCCTGCCGGGCTGAATTGTCCATCGTTCGAAACTTGTAAATACGAAACAACCTGCCTCTGCGTCCCACCCGTTCCTGTCGGAATAAAATCGGAGCGCCATCGGTGGCCCAAACCCACACTCCAATCAGGCAGAGCGGAACTACCAAGAGCAATAATCCAGACAACGACACGAGAAAGTCAAACCATCGCTTGCCGTATTGCACATAAAAAGAGTTCACTTAGTCAACAAAGAATCATGCGGCCTGCTGGCCTGCCTTTTGGCGCAAATGAGGGAGAAAACAACACGGTGTTGGTCGGGGACAATCTTCTCCAAACACGCTGCGTCCATAAAATCAGCCAGATACTGGAGCATGCCGCCCGAAAGACTGACAAAATTGGCCGTGCCATCGGTGGCGAACCGGGTCGAAACCCCGTCCCGGCGAACCCATTGCCAGAAATCCATCATGTTTTGCATCAAGCCAGTGCGAAAATCGCCAAAGCTGGCCACACCGCTGGCGGCGAATTCAGTGACCAAGCCGTTACGGGCAATAATGGAAGCCAGTTCATCGTTGGTGAAGTAATGATAGCCGCGCTTTCCCGCAGCTCCGAAATGTCTGAGCATCCAGTTTATTATGTGAAGCGACCTGGCCTTGTCGATGATCAATAGCCGTCCATTGGGGGTCAGGGCCGACAGACAATTGTCCACGGCAGTTTGAAATGTCTGCAGTTCGTGCATCCGGCTGATGCCACCCAGCACACCTTTCATGAGTATCAAATCAAACTTCGGCTCAGGATTCAGCGCCAAAATATCCGCCTGACCGACGTCAAATCGTTCCATTGGAAGGCCATATTTATGGCCGGTGCCAGCGATGGCAGCGGTCAGGGGGACCAATTCGCTGCTCGTATAACAAGTAACTGTGGCATGAGCACCGCGGGCCACCAGAAACGTGCTGAGAATTGACTTTCCCTCCGCTCCGATTTCAAGCGTTTTCAGATCATCAAAGCGCAACGGCGCCGAAATGGAAGCAAGCGCCTCCAGAAAAACCTTTTTGTACGGCCGGACATGCCAGGAAATACAGGCGTCCAATAACTCCCTGTGAGCGGTGGGCAAGATCTTGATCGACATCGCGGGGGGCTCGCCTATTCGCGAGCAGTATTGTGATGAACGGTCGGGTATCATGTTTGGGCTGGCCAAGCGCGAAAACGACCGGCGCCGGGCCATGGCACTTTTTCCCGTTGAACTGACGCAGTGCCCAAGAGCAGGTGGATCACCCCGGACAAAACCCCCATCCCATGGCAGAAATGAAACAAGAACAGCCCAACCGGCACGGCGAACGTATGACGCCATTCACGATAACGAAGCGCTTGTTGTATGCCGGCGAACCCTCCCAGCAGCCCATAAACCGCCAGCACGATGATGAAAGGATAAAAAATGAACGGTGTCAGCCAGGAAAATAATGCACCCGCGCATACTCCCAAAGCAAAGGCACCGGTAATTCCATGCCGGTAGGACACGGCGTAGGGTGCCAGATACCAAAGATAGGCGTTGTAGGGCCCTTCCTTCGTAAGCTGCTTTTTCAAAAAGGCTGAGAGCGTCGGCTGGTTGTGGTAATGAACCTGGATTGCCGGGTTCAACCAGATGGTGCCGCCGCTGACTCGAATTCGGCGGTTTAACTCGTAATCCTGGTTTCTCACCAGCCGCTCGTCAAAAAAACCCAACCGGTTAAACAACTCCCGCTTAAAAAAACCATAGGGAACGGTGTCAGCCGCTCCTTCGGGTGCGTTCAGCCGGTATTCCGCATTCCCGATCCCGAACCGATGGGTAGTGAGGGCCTGCACCAACTGCGCCCCATAGCCATCACCTCCCGGATACGTGATAAACACGCCGCCAACGTTGTCGGCCTGAGTCCGCACACTTGTCTCTACGCATTTTCGCAGATAATCCTTTGGGTAGGTTGCGTGGGCGTCCAGGCGCAACACGTAGTCGCCAGCGGAGGCCTTGATCGCAAGGTTGAGGCCGCTCGATTGGATGCGCTTGGGATTCGACAGCACTTTCACGCCAGCGTGCCGGCTGGCAAATTCCCCGGCAATTTCCCCGGTGCGGTCCTGCGAACCACCATCCACAATGGAGACCGTCCAGTTCACCCCTTCCGGCTTTTCAAAGGCAAACACGGACACCAGGCATTGCCGAAGGAATTTCTCCTCGTTCAGCACCGGGATAATGATGTCAACAGTCATGACCAAGCAACCTCAAATTCCGTCAGCGTATAATGCTCCAAGCAGACAATCTGTTACCAGGCGGCCATTGACAGTCTGGCCGTTACCGAGGAGATCCGGGCACTTCATGAACATTCCCCGGCGCCTGTAACTGAGTTAAGTCCAGCCAGTAGTCTGGTAATGCCGGTGATGGATCCAGCACCCGGTTGTCTAAGCCGTATGGAAAGCTGTATTGAAACGCTCCCATATCCGTCACCGACGATTGCCGGTTGCCAAAAAAGTCTTCCGGGCCACAGGCGGTGGCAAAGGCAGCACCTCTCGCAATACTATTCGATTGCAGCCAGTAGAGTCCGTTGTTTGTATTCGAAAACATGGCGTTATTTGCGAGAATCCCGTGGGTGCCCAACGGCATGTTATCGGTGATCGCAATTATATTGTAGTCTGCATTGATGACTGAATTGGTTGAGTAGCTGTGGCTGGTATGCAACGTTTGCACACCAGCGATAAGGATATTATTCGAGCAATTCATGTAAGTAATGCCGGGCAATAAAGTGCCCGCCGCCAACGCGATTCCACTGCCAACGACGGTGTTGTTAAGGAGAGTCGTTGAAACACTGTTAGACTGACCGCTGGAAAGATACATGCCCCACTGTCCATTGTTGTATATCAAATTATTGTATATCAGAACATTGGTTGAACCATTGCCACCTTGTAATTGGTCGTTAAGCTGGATTCCGGCGCCGACGCAATAGCGAATAATATTATTCCGAATTGTAAGATTTCTCCCGGCTATATACAAGCCGTGGTCAAAATTTGATCGTGTAGTATTTCCGATATGCTCAATCAGGTTGTTTTCGATCAGCGTATTATTCGCACGAGGCTCATCTGAGATGCCAGAGGGTCCCTCGCCCGAAGCCGGGTTAGTTCCGCAATAACTAATCCAGCAGTTTCTTACTGCAAGGTTGGAAGTGCTTCCAAAAACACCATTGTTGTAAGCATTTCGAATCACAAAGCCGTCAATTGTAACATTATTTGTCAGAGCAGCGAGGCCATCGTCCATACTGTTTTGTAGAATGGCACCCCACTTCACTTGAGATTTAATTGTGAGATACGGACTGCAAATGCCGGGGCCTTCCCTGGTGTTTTGGGCATTTGTTTCATTATATACTCCTGGCAAGACTGTGATTGTGCTGTTTGACGGAATGTTCGCGTTATAACTGAGCTTGCCCAACGACCATGGCGCGTTGATTGAGAGGCCAGAATTTGCAATTGAACCGTTTGTGGAAACGTAATATTCTTTCGCAAAGACGGCGGCCAAAGAGCCAAGGAACATACCTAAACTGAGGAGACTGGCAGACCTGCTTTTCCGGTAATTCATTTTTCAATTTTCGGCAAGCACCGTTTAGAGGTCAACAACTGTTGAACGGCAATATTCACATGATGCTTTAGGGCTTGTTCAACACAATGTCGGCGCATCGGCAAGACCCGCTCCGGATTGTCAATGAAGGCTTGAACTCGTGCCGCAATATCTTTGACGCAACGAATGTGGCAAAATACGCCAGTTTTGCCGTCGGCGATGATCTCACGGTTGTATTTCCAATCCGAGGCAATCACCGGAACGCCTGCGATAAACGAATCCAATACGGCCCCGGGAAAGCCTTCGCCTTCATAGTACGTCGGAAACAACATCAAATCATAAGCGCGCAGCGTCTGCGGAGCCTGGTCGGGAGGCAACACCCCGCCATAGCGAGCCGAGGGTGCCGTGCGGAGCAGGCTTTGGAATCTTTCCTTATACCGCCCCACTATGGGACCATAAACGTCAAGCGTAACACGCGGCTCATCAGGACACGGCTGGTTCAATTTTGCGACAGCCAAGATTGCCTCCTCGACACCCTTTTCGGGCATCACCCGGGAGTAGAAAACGAGCTTAAGCGGCCGGCCGACGGCCGGAAATTCAAAATTAGCGCTGCGATCAAATTTTCGGAAATTGGGCATAACTTCGACATTTGTCAGCCCCATCCCATCCAGCGCCTGCGCCATGGCTGCGGTCTCGACATAAATGCCGTCCAGCCGCGCGCACAGGCGCCGAAGCCACGGCTTGGCGGCGAGCAATTGCGGCAGCCACCCACCGACGACCACATATTGGAGAGGTTTGTTGAATTTGGTTTTCCAGTGCATGAACAGCGGAAGAAGGATTTGAAGGCCACGACAGCCTGGAAGCATGATGTTTCGGGAGCTGTCTCGGATGCCGGCTCGAGCCGAGCAAAAGAAGCGCAGCGGTGAGGACAACAACCACGAGCTGTCCAAGCCGAGGACGTTAACTTGACCAAGGATGTCAGCTATTCCGTCGCGGAGGACACATGTCTTGATGGTCTGGCCATCGATCTGGCCTGTGCGACCACCGAAATTGCCCATGATGAAAACGCTGGTGGCGGTCTTTGTCACGTCTTCTTTTGCGATATTTCCTGGTAAACAGCAATTGTCCGACGTGCGACCGCCGTACTATGATATTCGCTTAACGCTTTAGCCTTGCCCGCTGCCCCCATGACTGAACGATTATCGCCAATCAACAGATCTGCCAATGCCTTTGTTATGCTGCCATTATCTTGTGGTGTGACCAATCGTCCGGTAACGCCATTTTCCACCATATAGGCTACACCTCCGACCGCTGACGCCAACACTGGGACCCCGGCGGCCATGGCCTCCCCGATGGCCACCGGTGCATTCTCCTGAAATGAGCAGAGCGCAAAACAGTCGGCTTCCGCCAACTCATTCAGGATTTGATTAACATTCAATATTCCAAGAAATTTTACGCGACCCGCTGCGCCGAGGCTTGACGCCAATTTCTTACATTGTTGCATGTAATTGGCGTCTTCCCAAGATCCGGCCAACCGGAGTTCAGCCTGGGGCACTGTTTGAGCCACATCAGCAAAAGCACGGATAAGCCCCTGCGTGTTTTTGAGCTCCGAAATCCTGGCGGCGGAAAAAATTACACCAGGCCGAGGCCTCCGGAGGACGTCAAAGTACCGAAGTGAAACAGGATTTGCTATGTCCCAAAATTTGTAGGAGGGGCTTGGCGTCAATTGTTGGCGAGTATAAGGACTGATGGATATGAAATACCTGACTCGCCTTCGGGCGGACCTTTCAAGCCAGGCAATTAATTTTGATTTCAATAGCCTGTAGCGGCCTCGATACAGCACATCTTTTTCCCAAATCCCATGTATCGACAAAACCGTTTGTTCCGGTGGTAAACCACCAGCAATCACGGTATGGTTTTGAACATGAACGACATCCGGGCGCAACTGGCGGAGCTTCTCCCGGACTAGTGTACGCACGGTACAAAGCGAATGAAAATTCTTTGGCTGCCGCGGCGGAAAATTCAATGCATGAACACGCAGTCCTGCAACCTCGATTGTTCCGTGAATACCAGAAGGAGCAAATGGTCGAACAATATCCAGTTCAATCTCGCCCGTATCACGAAGGGCGCTGCAAAGATAAAAGGCAGCCGCGGCCACCCCGCCATCCAAAGCGCCTTCCTGCAGGGGGAAATCATGCACCACCATGGCGATTTTCAACTTCTTACCAGTGTGTGCTTGCACCATAGATCGCGGCTCCATTAGCCATCAACCGAGAAAGTGGTTTTGTTTTTCGGCTCCAGACGTTTGACCATACGGGCCTGCCGGCTGGCAACTTCCAACACCAAATCCGTCCACAGTGCCATGACCCTGTCCAAGCCGAAGCGATCACCCACTTCAACCGCCATGGCGCCAAATTTGCGCCTTTCCACATCGCTGGACATAAGTCGTTCCAGAGCGTTGGCCAATGCTTGTGTGTTTGCCGCCGGAACCAAGAGCCCATCAATTCCCTGTCGGATGATTTCGGCCGGACCGCTTGGGCAGTCGAAACTGACAACGGGAAGGCCGCAGGCCATGGCCTCACACAATACATTCGGAAAACCCTCATAACGCGAGGGAAGCACAAAGAGGTCAGCCTTGCGCATTATTTCCCGGGGCTCTTTGGTAAGCCCAGGCAGGCGCACCTGATTTGCCAATCCCAAGCCAGATACTTGGTGTTCCAATGATTTCCTCTCTGCACCCTCCCCCCAGATCTCAAGCGTCCAATCCGGATGCCGTGAAGCCAACGGGGCAAACGCCTGAAGCAACAAGTCGAATCCTTTCTGCGGAGACAATCGCCCCATGGCCAGCAACGTCTTGCCGGGGAGTGGCATGTTGCCATTGAACTTTGATTCGGAAGGAATGGAAATTTTTGGCACCGGATTGGGGATCACCATTCCACGGCGGCGAATGGCTGCAGGGAAAAAGGCAAGCGCAGGTTCTGTCTGGCAGGTTACACGCACGGCCATTCGATAGGCAAGCGGTCGCAGAATACCCCATGGCCGCTTTAGATGGTGAGCATGTGGGTCATTGCGTTCGGAGACGATTACGGGGATCTTAGCCCCAGCCAACGCAAATACCACAATAACGTTGATTGCGTCATTAAAGCTTATAACGACATCGGGGTTTGTTTGCTTGATACCGGCGCGCAACACTTGAAGGCGCTTGAGCATTCGAAATGCGCCTGGCAAAGGAGATCCCAGCGGGCCGGAAAGATTCAGTCCACTAAAATTGACATCAGGATGCAGTGGGTAGAAATATGGTCCGGGCGAATCTAGCGTGAGGAGACTCACCGGCCAGCCCGAGCCGGCCCAGTGGTTGGCCATCAAGGACATCACTCGTTCAGCTCCGCCAGCGCGGCGAGTGCTGTTTACCAGAGTTATCCTGAGTTTGTTCAAGGTGATTTTGTTTGCGGTTCGGTGGTACCGTAGCGGTGAAACAGGCCGTCCACCTCGAATTGTTGCCCAGTTGCCCGGTTGTAAGAGCCAGGCTCGATAGATACCATGGTGTATCCCATTTGGTGAAGCAGACCACACATTTGGTGGAGGTGCATTTGGTTTTGGTAGGTTGGCGTCAGTGCCAATTCAAGTTGAATCGTGTCGATAAACGCGAGCGAATGCTCTGCGCCCTCCAACACCTCCTTCTCAAACCCCTGCACGTCCAGCTTCAGAAGGATGTTCTTGCTGTCTTGCCGGATACTATCGAATAGTCCATCAAGGGTTGCCACCGAAACCCTTTCCTTGCCGATAAATGACACTGGAACCGACTCGCTCCCAGAACCCTGCGCCAAGTCAAGAAGGGAACTGCTGTCGCCGTTCTCGGAAATATGGATGTCAAGGCTGCCGTTCGCCTTGCCGAGCGCACAATTCATGACGTCCCACTTCTTATCGGAGAGACCGCTTTCCTTCAACGCGCGAAAGGCAGCCGCGCGCGGCTCGAAGGAGCATATCTTTCCGTGGTAACCATTAGCCCGGATCTGCCTGGCGTAACCTCCATCGCTCGCCCCGACGTCGAGCACCAGGTCAATATTATACGACTCAAAGAGCAGCGCTCTCCGGAGCAAATGATAGTTCCGAGTGTCGTAGGGCACGAGGTCATACCCTAGGGTCCTAAGCACACGCTTTAGCAGATGTCCTGGTCTCATGGAACTGAGTGATTTCCACTCGTTTTTGTGCGCACGCACGTAATCGACGCCGGGCGGGTTGGACAGAGAATCGGTTTCATGCTTCCGGGCTTATGAATCCCCGAACTAGCCGCCAAGTTGATTGATGCGGTAAGGATGCGGTGTTTGTTCATCCAATGAGTTGCTGGTAGGCCTTGGCATAATTCCTGGCGTCAAATCTTTGGGCTGACTTCAGTGCCGCTAGTTTCATGGCTTTAAACTGTGTCTCGGTTAATTTCCATGCCCGCTGCAACGTGGCATAAAAGCTTTCGACGGTAACTGCACGACAGACCAGCGCGTTCTCTTCATCGCACAGGTAATCCATCAGATCGCTGGAAGTGTTTGCCACCAGCGGAATCCCCATGGCAAAAAATTCTGGAACTTTCGAGGGAAAGCAAGCCTGTGCCCAGCGCAAATTATCCCGCAGCAGCACGCCAAATGACGCCGACCGTGTAATTCGCGCAACGGACCCGGGGTCGTCTACGGGTCCATGGAAGCAAACTCCGGCTCCCAGAGCTTGTACTAATTGTGGCCCCACTCCTGGCTCTCTCTCAATTTGGTCCCGCGTTGCCCCGAGGTACTCCATTATCATATCAGCCCCCTCTTGCCGCATTTTCAACACTGCCCGAAGAATGACATCATGTCGCTCACGGCGGAAGCTGCCTGAGAACAATAATTTGAGCGGCCGATGCCTGGCAACGTGCAGTGAGTTGCTGTCACCCTGCCAAATAGGGTCGGTAAAATCCAACAACGGCGGCAAACAGATGGATTTGAGTCCCGCGCGAGTGTAATAATCCTGCAGAAAGGCTGAAATCGTGATTGTCCCGTCCCCCCAGCGCAGCGCCACGCGCCGGAGAAATTCCGAGTCTAAGACGTTCAAACACGCTTGCTTGCCGCTGAAATGTCGCCATGCCTGCCATTCTACGACAAAGCAAAACAACCGCAGCCCACGTCGCTTACAAAGAGAATTCAAATGGTAAAAAAAGGCAGATGCGGCGCCCACACCAGTGTAGGCGATGATCGCCTTGACGTGCCGCAAATCGGTTTGTTTGAGCCACTGAATTCTAGCATCGTTCCATTTCAGATTTTCCTGAATTACTCTCCGGAGTTTCCAACGCGGCTGAACCTGCGGAATCCGCCAAACATGGGCGCCTCGGAACGTGGTTTCCAAGATTTCGGTGCCACCCAGCTCCAGGGATTTCGGCAAAATTCCGACGGTATATCCAGCTGCCTGCAGCGCCACGCAGTGCCCTCGCAAAATATTGGCGCCAGCCGATCCATAAGGAAATGGAAAATCACCAATAATGATTACGTCAGGGAAAGACATGATACGGGATTAATTTTAAACATCGCCCGGGACTTTACCCATGATTTTGGCTGAATTTCCGCCTGCTTACGAGGCAATCTCGCGAGGCAGTCTGGGTTTAAGGCGCCGGGACCACAAATATAATGACAACGCACCCAAGACGGTCCAAACCCCTTTTTTGGTACCCAACAAATCAACATTGGCCGGTTCAAACGCAAACGTAAGGAAGATCAAGGCGAACAACATGGCTGCGAAGAGATCGTTGAGCCTGGTGCATTCGTACCAAGTCTTGGCGCAGGCCCAGCCCAAGCCAAACATGAAAACGACGACTCCCGGAAACGTCAGATCGGATGCGAGCCACGGGTACATCGTCCACCAATAACCCAGGGCCGGCCAATTGAAGTTGTCTTCCGCCCGGAAGGGATAAGTACGCTCCAGCACGCCATCAATGCCCAAGTGATCCTTTAGGTAAGCCTGAATGCCACGGGATGAGCCGATACCATACGTCCACTCGAATGGCGTCTGTAGGGCATACGAAAGGCCGCAATAACCGTGGGTGGGATAAAACCAAACCATGGAGATGGCCTCCCTCGTTTGTTGCGGCAGAAAGGACAAAGCCGGGAGATCACCGACATTCGCCCGGGGGTCATAGCTTCTGCGCGAGTTGACGCGGTTCTCCAAATTGTAACCCATGAACAACGCGAAGGCCAGGATGGTGCCAATCACAGCCACCGCCATCTTGAGTTTGCTGCGCCCGAAAGGCCCAGGAGCGCGGGCGCGGTGCCAACGGCCATAATAGCGTATAAAGAAAGCGCAAGCCACCTCGATGGCAAGCTCCCCCAAAGGTTCGTTGGTCCCGGTTGCCCATGCAGCGAGCACCACTGTGCCCATACCGGCGATAACCCCGCCCCGCAACAACCAGCCAAGCCTGGACCAGAGCAGGATGCCAAACATTGGCAGGCACAAACCCAGGACCGATAAACACATCTCCAACTGGCCAATCCGGCTGATGGGCTTGTCGTCCGGAGTGCCCTCAAGCAGAATCTGCCGCCGCATCAGGTAACTGTCACCTGGATTAGCCAAGCGCGTGGCCAGCGACCTGCCGTCGCCGGTATCAAGGTAGTATTGCAACCAAAAGGCCATGGTCCACACAATCGCCAGGCCGATCGCGAAGCGCCATATCGCCATGGGAGCCGTCAGCCTGTTTGAGTCGCAGTGGTATTTACTAAAGAAGAAAACATAACCGCCCAGAAAAGCCAGGTTGCAGGCCACCACAAAAAATGTGAGCAAACCCAGCCCAACTGCTTCGTCGCGCAGCGGCGTGACCCAAAACATGACGAAGGTTATGGATAAATATCCTTCAGCGAGCCATAGCGGAACGAACAATGAATTTCGATTGGCTCGTCTACCGCAGGCTAAATTATTCTCAGTCACAGGGTCAGGCAGTAAGCCGTTCCAATATTTGGCGCGTATCAGAGAGATGTGATGCCATAATGTCGCTTGATCGCAACAGCCTTTGCCTCACGAGTCAAATGACCGCAGCGTAGTGATTTCATTTTCATGCCAGCCAAATACTCATCGGTTGTCTTGATGACCCGGCCGGGGTTGCCCGCGACCACAGAATTGGTTGGGACGGACTTTCCCACCACGGCACACGCTCCGACGATGCATCGATCGCCGACCTTCACGCCGGGAAGAATCACTGCGCGCATTCCTATGAACACGTCATTTCCAATCGTTATTGGAGCGGTCCACTCCAAGTCAGGAACTTCCTTGCGCAATGGCAGGGTTCCGCCGTCGTGTGTAATAAACTGCACCTCACCTGTAATATGAACATTGTCTCCAATGGTAATTAACCAAGGTTCGGTGTTGAACATCTCGCGGCGCATGCCCCAAAACCGACAGTTTTCTCCCACTTTCACGCCCAACGCTCTGGCAAAAGCGACCGGGTCCCGACGAATCGCCTCCTTTTCACGTAACCTCTTGATAATTTCCATGATAACTTTAAGCATATAACATGAAACTAGATGATGAATTTCAATTTTTACCGACTGACGATCTCGTGGCTAGTCTCCAGCATGAAATTGGGGCAAACTGGGGCGAAGCACTCGCCGTGAGAGGCAGAAGACGCTTGGAACTATGATGCACGCATAGCAAAGGGCACCACCGAGCGCAATTCCAGTAGAGCCGAAGATATGGCCGAGGATAATTTTGGCGCAAATGGTCACAGGGGCAAACACAAGAAACAGTTTGACTTGGGGGAGGATGACGCCAGCGCCATTAAGCACCATGAAATATGGTGCGGAGACTGATATGGCTATTACCCCGAGACCCAGACCAGTCAGAAGAAAGCGTGAAACTGTGAATTCCGGCCCGAGCCAAAGCCGGAGCACAAATGGCCCCAATACGGCCATCAGCACGGCTACGACGGTCGTCGCGCCGCAACTAAGCCACATTAATCGGGTTGTAGTACGCCGGACCCAGGCCACTTCCCCACGTGCGAGAGCCTCGCCATTGGCAGCCCACATGGGAGCACAGATCATGTTTACCACGGCCGTGACAATCAGCATGACGCGGGAGGCTATGGAAAAGACGGTTACGCTCCGCAGATCCTGCTGGTGGGCAACGATCAGATTGTCTGCATATAATCCGATACTGGTAAGTATTGAAATCAGAAAAAAACCACCCCCTGTGCGGAGCAAAACCTGGGCGTCTTCCAGGGATCCAGCTTTCCAACGCGGGCGCAGGCCAGGGTTTAAGCGATAAAAAAACCACCACCAGTTTCCTGCCGTTACCAGTAACGGGGCGCAAGAAACGAAAAGTACAAACCATGGTGGACTGAGTTGAAGCTTGATGACAAGCAGGACGGCAACCAGCCCCAAAAAACTCCCTCCACACTGCCAAAGGTTGCTTTGGAAACCCTCCTGCAACGCCATTTGTGTGCGTTGGACGGTGGTTAAGGGCAGGCCGACAAGGAAACAGAACGCGTAGGCGGCCACAATGCCACCGGCGGCCGCGACTGCGGCTTGGCTGTGGGCGTTGAGGATCGCAGACCAAGGAACCAGAGGCCAAGCCACTGCGAAACCGATGCCCAGTATCAAGGCCATGCCGAGCAAAAGAAAGGCAGTTGTGGAAACCAACCTTCCTTTACCAATCGAGTCGTTCCGGCCTTGCGCCCGGCTGAGGTTGGTGACCAAGCCGCTGCCCAAGCCCAAGTCGGCGAAAACAAACATCCCTATCACGGATGTCACAGTCATCCAAAGGCCGTAAAGCTCCAGGCCTAAATAATGCAGAGTCAAAGGAATGGTGATCAAAGGCGTCGACATCGCAATGAGCCGAGCCAATGCAGCAGTGGAGGCTGTCAGCGCGGCGCGGCGAATGCGTTCCTTTGACCGACCATCCAGTGTGTCCATTGCGAATGGTCTAAATCGGATACAACTCATGAATCGCTGCAACGATCCATACTGTTGCTTGAAAGTCATCTTGATCATAGTAGCAGGCAAATTAAACCCAATGCGGACCTGTTTCAGAAGGCACTCGGCGAACGAGATGGATACTCTCGAAGCGATCGGTAATAAATTGGCGCACAATTGCAACTGGGCTGCCTAGTACCGTGTATCACTCATAATTTCGGATAGAGGCGCTTCAATTTGATGCGGGCATTTTCAGTGGTGAAGTGCCAGTCGATGGTGGCCACGCGGTTGTTCCGGTCCCGTTCCCAGGCTGCCACTTCTTGTCGCATCAGGTCAATGCTGGGGATTCTGCGATTGAGGCACTGGCCGTTGAGCGCGCTCAATTCGATCTCGGCGACGTTGAGCCAACTGCCATGTTTTGGGGTGTAGTGGATTTCCAGGCGGCGGGCCAATCGTCGGGCTTCCTCCGGTTCGAAAGCCTCATAAAGGGAAGCGGCACTGTGGGTATTTAAATTGTCCATCACCAGGCGAACCTTGGTCGCCTGCGGGTAGCGCTCATCCAGCATGCCTTTTACGAACAGAGCCCAGTCTTTACGTGCGCGGTGTTCGGTGATGGCGACGTGGCGGCGGCCACGCAACGGTTCGACTTCCAGGAAGATTTCCGCCACGCCATGGCGCACATACTCATGGTCGTTGATTTGACCATGGCCCGGAGCCGCCGCGAGCGGGGCGTGAACTTCGCCCACCAATTGTTTGTTGGATTTGTCCATGCAGACCAGCGGGAATTGCGGGTCATAGGGTGCCTGGTAAACATCAAGCACATCTTCCATGCACACGACAAAGGCGGCGCAGCCATCGGACGGGATTTTCCAGTATTTGCTCAGGTGAGGCTTAAGTTCGTTTTTTTTAGCGCCCGGTGGACGCTCATGGTCGAAACCTTCGGGGCGATCTTGAGTTCAACCACCTTTTCCGCCAGCAGTCGCACCGTCCAGCGGACCCGCCCCGCTGGCGCGGGCGAACACGCCAAGGCCGTCAACCGGGCATCAAAGGCTCCAGCGAAGGTGAGTTTGGGCGGCTTGACCGCAGGTTTGCGCACCAGGGCGGCGTCAATCCCCTCCTCCACGAACCGCTCCTTGAGATGCTCGACGGTGCGGGGCGTGATGCCCAATGCCTCGGCGACGTCGGCGACTTTCCACGGGTCGCCAAACTCGCCGGCATCGCACAGCAGCAATGCCCGCGCGTGAATGAACTTCGCTGCGGCGGTCTTGCCGCTGCGCGTCAGCTCTTCGAGTTGGCCGCGCTCCTCCTGCGTGAGCGTGATTTTGTATCGGGGTGCTTTCATCTCCCGATATTCCATTACGGTCACCGCCTAGTCAATATGCGAAAGATTATATGTTACATGATACTAGCCTGACGAAACTGACTACTCTTTGCTGGCCAGCGAGTTTCCGTTTTGGCCATATTGGCCATAGCCGTAGCCCAGGAACTCGTTGTAACGGTAGGCTGAACCACCGCGGCGGCGTTGCAGCCGGTTGAGGACCACACCGGCAACCGGCGCGTTGGCGTTGCGCAACCATTGCATGGTCTTGGCGACGGCCTTGCGGGGGGTCTTGCTGCCGTCCACCAGTGCAATCACGGCGTTGACATCGTTTGCCATCAGCAGTGCATCCTTGACCGGATGAATGGGCGGAGTGTCAATGATGACGCGGTCGTATTTTAGCATGGCCTGGTCCAGCAGATTGCGGAAGAGCCCTTGCGACAGAAGCTCCGTCTGATCCATGACGACGTTACCCGCCCCAGCCCAAAACAAATTCGGGACGTCGGGATGGGTCTGGGCCACATCGCTTAACATCATCCGTTGCTCGAGCACCTGGATGACACCAGGGATTTGCTTCATCTCGCCGGTAAAAAACTTTCCCACATGTGGCCGGCGGAGGTCCAAATCCAGAATGATGGTGCGCAAGCCCTGTTGGGCGAGGCTGGCGGCAAAGTTGCAGGCGGCAAAGGTCTTTCCTTCGTTCGGAAATGAACTTGTGAAGAGAAAGCTGCGGTGCGCCTCCTTGGAAAGGAGGGAAAGGCTGGCGCGCAACGTGCGAAACATCTCCTGATCGGCCGGTTGGGAATTCTTATGCGACACCACCAATTGGCTTTGGTGATCCCGGCGGTTGAGCTTGAGTTCGGGAAACGCGGCCAGCACCGGCAGGCGCAAATAGCTTTCCGCCGCATCCACGGTGCGCAGGGAAGTGTTGAAGGTGTCCTTGAAAATGACCAGAGCGCAGCCGAAAATAAGGGACCCGACAAACCCCAAAACGACCAATACGACGACGCGGGGTGAACTGAAAGTGTCGGGAGGAGTGGCCCGGGCAATGAGGGAAATACCGGCCGGGGCGAGCTGCGAGCTGACGGTCATTTGGTTGAATCGAGTGGAGATGGTGGCGAACATGTTGCTGGCTGCCGCAGCTTCTTGCGCGAGTTGGTTGTACCGGATGCTCTTCCGACTCAACTCAAGGCCCTTGGCCTCACTCTTCGCCATTTCTGCTTCCAATCCCTCCACGGTTTTGGCCGCATTTTCATACGGCAACCGGCAGGATTCCTGAATCTGGTCACGCATGCTCAAAACCTTTCGAGCCAATTGATCCTTCAGATCAGCCAAGGTGTTGACAGCCACGATGTATTTGGGGTTCTTCTCCCGGTATTCCTGCTTCAAAGCCATGAAATCCGCTTCGTTTTGGGCAATCGCCTTCTGATAGGAGATCACCTGCGGATCCGCGGCAATCTCCGAATAGGCCAGCAACTCATCCACATTCGTACCCATGGCCAACGATTTGTCATATGCGGATTTAAACCTGAACAAGTCCGCCTGGGCCAACGGCAACTGCTTTTCATATGCCAGAATCTCGTCATTTTGTGGAGTGGCCACCTGCATGGTGCCAACCTGTTCCACATAGTCTTGAAGCGCCTGTTCCGAGGACTGGACTTCCTGATTGAGCCGGTCATATTCCGCCTTGAAAAATTCGCTCACGGTCTTGCCGGTGATGGATTTGAGGATAAAATCCTGTTGCACATATGCCTGGACGATCGAATTGGCCAGCTTTGCCGCAATGCCGGGATCCTCGTTAACGACGGAGATATCAATCAGGCGGGAATTCCGTCGCAGGGAAACCGTCACGCGTTTCTCGAATTTCTTAACCAACTTCACCTCATCCGGGGGCAATGAGGTGCTGTGATCGGGCAGGGGTGTGATGCTGTTGGCGACAAATGTTGCAGAATTGGATGATAGCAGCCCGGCTTGGGCGAGCACTGCGACCAAAAGCGGCCGGCCCTTGAATTTACCCACAATGGTATTCAGCGGTTCCAATCCAGTCTGCGCATCCGATGGCATGGCGGAGATCTCGCTTTGATCGTGGAGTTCCACTTGGACCGTGGCAGTGGCCGTGTACAACTTGGACGCTGAAAGCACGTAGCTGGCGACCAAAATTGTGACCACCAGAACGATCGCGCCAATCAACCAAAGATTGTCCAGGAAGAGAAACCAGTATGTCCGAATCTCACGCGCAAAGTCAATGGGGGCGATCACCTCTGAGAACTCAGCGGCGTCGGGAGATGATTGGCCGGGACGACGTGGTTCCCGACCGTCGGAATTATCTGTAGCCATGATTTTTAGGGGTTATTAAAAGTTGCGGAGTGCAACGTGCAGAGCCATTTGAGTGCAGAGTGCTGAGTCTTAGAATATGCGTTCGCCGACGGTGATGGTGTCGCCGGGGAGGATCATGAATGGTTGATTTTGCGGATCTTTGGCCATGGTTTCGGCATCCAGGTTAAACACCTTCAATTCGCCGGCCACGTTCCGCTGGATCGTCACTTTGGTGGCCAGAGCCAGCCGGGTGTAACCGCCAGCCATGGCAATGCCATCCAGCAAGTTCAGTTTTTCATTCGGCGGAAATTCATAAGTGCCAGGCTTCTGTACCTGGCCCAGAATCGTGTAACGCAAGATCGCGAATTGAACCACCTGAATGGTGACATTGGGATCCACAAGATAATCCTTGTCGTACAGATTGTGGACCAGGGTGGTGGCCTCTTCGAGCGTCAACCCGCCCAATTTGACGGAGCCGAGTAAAGGCAGCATAACCATTCCCCGGTCGTCCACCGTGACACGCGCATACAGATCCGGCTCCTGATAGATACTAACGTCCAACTGGTCGTTGGGTTGCAGACGGCGCGAATCAGAGGCCGCGGCGGCGGCAACGGGCTGCACCACCGCAGTGGGTGCCGTGGTGGGCATCGCGATGGCGGCGGGCGTATTGGTTAGTACACTGGCGAGCGCGGCCACCAGCTGGGCGTTGCTGTTCACTGGCGCGCTGGTGATGAGATTGTTGAGACCGTGTTCCGTCGAGAACAACCCATCGGGCGCGTTGGTGGCCACTTGCGAGCTGGCGGTGGAGTTAAACAACCAGAGGGAACCAGCGAAGACCACGATGATCAGCCAGGCAAATTTTCTGCTTTGGGGTGGTTCAGAGCATGCATTCATAGGCAGGGGAGGGAAACCATAGCGCAGTAATTTTTTATTTGAACAAAGTGTGGTGTCACGGGCGCCGCCACGAAGCGGGCGGAAACCTTTGGCGCAATCGGGCGTGGCCCCATCATATATCATGTGGCAGAGTTGCAAGCAGGTTTAAAATTGAAACAGCACCTGAAAGCCGCACTGGTTTTCCTGCAAAACGTTGTCGTTTTGCGAAATACCGCTGCCCCGAAACAAATAATACACCTCGGCGTCCAGGTCCTTGAACAACCGAACCTCCCCGTCAATCCGAACGGCGTAATAGTCCAAAGGTTTGCGCGAACCGCCCGTCTCCGTGGTGGGCATGAAATCTGCCTGATAATAACCTATATCAGACTGAATTAAAAATCGGTCGGTGAAATATTTGCGTACGACCAATTCACCGCCCGTTGAGACATAATAGTCGCCGTCATACAGTGACGGGAACTGCTGCCGGGTAAACATCAGCCGGAGATACGTGCGCTCCCACGGCGCATAAGTGACGCCCAAAGTGCCATAAGGCTTGAGGGTGCTGGGAATGCCGGAATCATACTGGCGATATTCCTCGCCGAGGGAGGCATCCATGGAAAACTTTTCGCTGTAGCGGTAGCGAATCCGCCCGCCAAAGTCATTGAACTGCTGGTTCTGGCCGCCGATCACTTGATCGAATCCGCTGGCGCCCACCAAACTGGCATAGAAAATCTGGGCGATTTGGCGGTTGAGCGACAACCCCCATCTGCCCTCGGTATAACCGTCCAGGTTGGGGGACTCAGGATACGCCACATCTTGAAATCCAAAAGCCGTGTCCACGGAATATTTGTCATCAAACTGGTACCCGGCATTCAGCTCGGTTTGGTTCTGCCGCACCTCGGTGCGGGTGGCTGCGGCAGCCAGCACGATTTTCTGATCACTATAGTCTTCCAGGAACCCCGTCACCCATTTGGCCATGGGCCACTCGGCGTTCACCGTGACAAATTGATCCACCGAATCATTGCGCGTGTAGTGACCAAACAATTGCCACTGCGTGGAATAATCCACCACGAGAAACTTGTCCGGCCATATTTCCGGCGAATGGATTACCAGCGACGACGTGGAAAGGGCTGCCAAGTCGGACACATAACCCTGGTCAGCGTACTGATCAAAATAGGTTCGCAAAGTTGACCGGTCCCCGCCGACAATTTGAACTCCCGGCGAGATTTGGTTGATGATGTCCGCCTGCTTGCCTTTGGCCAGAAACTCGATATTGTCATCATACACCGTTAGCGCACGCAGATGCGGGTGAAAATCAAAGGCACCCAAAGTCAATTGGAGCGGCTGGGGAGGATTCAGCCAGGCCGGCTGGTTGGTCGCCGGCTCAGACGCGCACTCCACATTGGCAACCTCCGCAACTGCCGGGGACAAGGCCAGAGAAATCGCGGCGCCGGCACTCAATAAAACTGGAAAAGACTGCAAGCCATGGGATTCAGCCTTCAGATTTTTCATTTCCATCGCCAATAGATAATTTCAGCACTTCTCTGGGAAAAAACACAAAGCGCCGCACGTGGCGGTTTAAACCACTTCGTTTGTTTAGATGTGTGGCGCTTCAATAAAGCCTCAATACAATCACAACCGGCTTTATAAAACGGGCTCGCTACCTGATCTGACTTCGCGAAGACGCTCTTCTAAATACTTTATAATGTTTGACTAATACTAATCTTAGCGGCCAACGGTTTATTTAAATCCTCCGGCGGGACTTAAATAATGTTTAACCATTTATCCTACGGTTAAACCGGTTGATTGCTCTCCGCCGCTTGGCAAAATTAAATCGTAAATTGGCCAAGTCGTTTGGAATCAGGCAAATTCTGCGCATGGCAAATCATGGCCATTTTACCGGAGCGCGTGGAGCGGCAACCGCCGCCTGGCTACATCCGGTGCCTCTCACTGAAATCGAGGCTGGCTGGGGAGATACAATGGGTACAATCCCGGCAGTAGTCAAATCTGAAAATTCGTTTGCCGGGGACTGTCGAGCGGAGTATCCAGCACTTCACGAAGTTTTCTGGAAAGGTTTGCCAAATTGTACGGCTTGCGCAAAAAAATCAGCGCCCCCTGTTCCAAAACGCGGCGGTTCAGATCGGTTGCACCATAACCGGATGCCACGAGAACTTTTACGTGCGGATCCAGCCGGCGCAGTTTTTCCAGACATTCCCAGCCCGACATGTTCGGCATGCCCAGGTCCAGTATGACCGCGTGGGGATGGTGGGCAGCTTCAGCATATCTGCGCAGGGCGATTTCCCCGTCGGCCGCCGCAATGGTCGTATAGCCCAGTTTGGTGAGCTGGCGTTCGAGCAGGCTGCGAATGGGCGCCTCATCATCCACGATCAGGATGGTTTCTGATCCGCCCGGCATCGTCTGCGTGCCCGCCGCCAGGGATGGCAGTTCGGCAGCGTGTTGACTGGCGACCGGAAGGTAGATCCGAAATGTCGTGCCCACGCCGACCTCGCTGTAACAGCTGATCTGGCCGTTATGTTCCCGCACGATGCCAAAAACCACAGACAGACCCAATCCGGTTCCTTCACCCAGCTTCTTCGTGGTGAAGAATGGCTCGTAGATGCGCGCCTGGGTTTCTTTGTCCATCCCGTGCCCGGTGTCAGAAACGCTCAGGAGAACGTAATCGCCGGGTCCGATGTTGGGATGGGCGTGACAGTAATCTGCCTCCAGACAGACATTTTGGGTTTCAATCGTAAGCGTTCCGCCGTCGGGCATGGCATGGGCCGCGTTGACCGCGAGATTCATCACGACCTGGTCAAGCTGGCCGGAATCCGCATTGATTTGGTGCAGGTCTGGAGCCAGGCGGTATTGCTGGGACACGGTTTTTGAAAGCCCCTTTTCAAGCATCCGGCCAATATTTTTCAACACGTCATTCAGGTTCACCAGCCGCTTTTGGCTGAAGTTGGATTTCTTGCGGCTGAAGATAAGCAGTTGCTGCGTAAGCGCCGAACCGCGCTTGGCGGTTTCGAGAATGTCCTCCAAATTTTCATTTCTGCGGCCGGCGGCGGCCTCTTCTTCAATGAGAATTTCCGAGCAACACTGCACCACCGTCAAAAGGTTGTTGAAGTCGTGGGCGATGCCGCCGGCGAGGGTGCCGACCGCTTCCATCTTTTGCGCCTGGCGCAACTCCGCCTCCAATTCCTTTTTCTCGCTCAAATCGCGGGCGACGTGTACTAGATGGGTGATCTTTCCCTGCGGATCGGTCACGGGTGAAACCGTGATCTCGAACAGGTTTCCCACCGGACCGCATTTGATCTCTGCCGCGGCGGGCAGGTTCGTCGCCTGAACGCTGGTCACCGGGCAGTCCAGACACCTTTCACCAACCGCACAGAACAACTCGTAGCAGGGCCGTCCCACAATGGCTTCCGGAGCGCAGTCGAACAATTTGATGGTGGCCTTGTTTGCCCGCAGAATTTTCAAGTCCAGGTCCAGCACGGTGACAACGTCCGTAATCGCATCAAAAGTTCGCTCCCAATCTTCCTTGGCCAGACGGGTTTCGTACTCTTTTTGAAGCAGATCGCGGGCCGTGTTGGCCGATCTCAACATGTAATCCAACCGGTAAATCTCCACCGTCCAGTTGAGGGGTTTGGTTGCAAAGTTCGTGGCCCCGGCTTCATACGCTTTATCAATGGAAGCGGTGTCGTCCAGGGACGTCGTCACCAGGATGGGAACGACGGCGCCCTGTGGGAGGCTGCGCAGCCGGGTGCAGAATTCAAAGCCATCCATGACCGGCATGATGACGTCCACCACGATGATGTCGGGAAGTTTTGCCTGCGCGGCGGACAGGGCGCTGATTGCATTCGTAAAAGTCCGGATCTGAAATCCGGCGCCGGTCAGGACTTCCTCCGCCAGCAACAGGGCGGTTTCATCATCATCAATGACCCAGACAGTTTTCAGGGAACGATGTGCTTCTTGACTCATAGGCTTGCTTGATTTTTAACCGCCAAGGCCGCAGCGGCAGCTTTCAGCCGGGCGAGTTCCTTTTGCAAATGTTCAACCAATACGCCGGCAGAATTTACTGTACCACTCCGGCCCAACGTCTCCAATTCCGCCGCCGCCTGCCGCAGGCTCTCGGCCGAAACATTTGCCGACGCTCCCTTGACCCGGTGGGCCCAGGCCGCCAGCGCAGCGGGATCGTTTTGCTGTACCGCTTTCGCAATCGCCTCCACATCCGGCCCGGCCTGCTCCACAAACTTGCGCACCAAACGCGCTGCCAGTTCAGGTTTGTTCAAACATCGCCGCAACAGACTTGGATAGTCAATCGGTTCCGCTGACATCGTTGCTTCGGGAACGGCCCCGGAGGGGACTTTCCGTGCCAGCCACTTGGCCAACGTCGCCGCCAGCAACTCAGGGTCCATTGGCTTGGTCAAATAATCATCCATTCCTGCCCCCAGACAACGGTCGCAATCACCCTTGGTGGCGTGTGCCGTCAGCGCCACGATGGGGATGTGCCGCTTGTCCGTGTGCGAGCCTTCCTCGAGTCGAATGGCGCGGGTGGCCTCATAGCCGTCCATTTCCGGCATCTGACAATCCATCAGGATCAAATCAATCTGGCCCCGCCGCCAGATTTCGACCGCCTCGCGCCCGTTGCGAACCCACCGGCACGGATAGCCCAACGCGGACAACATTTCCGTGGCCACCTCCCGGTTGATTTCGTTGTCTTCAGCCAGCAGCACGGTGCCGGCCGCCAAAGTGGAAACCGCCGGGAGCATGCCCGGCTTTTCCGGCGCAGTGCTGCCTGCCTTTTTGAACTCCCCGTTGGCGGCAGTGACAATGGCATCATACAGGTCAGATTTGCCGGCGGGTTTGGGAAGAAAGGCGGCAAAACCGGCGGCGATGATTTTGTCGAAGCCGCCTTGTTGGGTGAAACTGCTCAACAACACCAGACCGGTATTTTTCAGTTCGTTTTCTTTTTTGATCATCCCGCCCAGGGTCAGGCCGTCCATCCCCGGCATTTTCCAATCCAGCACGGCCACCTGAAACGGCTGTCCGACACGGGCGGCGCTCCGGAGCATTTCAAGTGCCTGCGTGGCATCCGCGGCAACTTCCGGCTGCCCCTGCCACGCAGCAATCCATTCGCGGTTGATTTCCCGGACGGTGGCGCAGTCATCCACGACCAGCACCCGCAGGCTCCGTAAATCGAGGAGGTGAGCCGCCGTGCCCGCCGCTGCCGCCGGATCATTTTTGAAGCGCAACGTGAGGCAAAACGTTGAACCGCTTCCAAGTGTGCTCTGCACACCAATGCTGCCGCCCATCAATTCGCAAAACTGCCGCGAGATGGTCAGCCCCAGGCCCGTGCCGCCATATTTACGGGTCATGGAGTTGTCGGCCTGTGCAAAGGGATCGAAAATGAGTGTTTGCTTTTCGGGAGCAATGCCGCAACCGGTGTCCCGAATTTCAAAACGCAGCGTGGTCGCTTCGGCGGCGGTGTCCAACCGCTCACAGCTCACCACCACTTCACCCCGGTTGGTGAACTTCACCGCGTTGCCGACGAGATTGACCAGAACCTGCCGCAGCCGGTTGGAGTCTCCGCGCAACTGCCGGGGCACCGCTTCGCTGACCCGATAAACCAGCTCAATGCCTTTGTCCTCGGCACGTTCAGCAAAAAGCCGCACCACCGTGTCCACCACTTCGACCGGGTCGAATGGATACTCGTCGAGTTCCATTTTGCCGGCTTCGATCTTGGAAAAATCCAGCACGTCGCCAATGACCGTCAGCAGGGTCTTGGCCGAGGTAAAGGCATTGGCGGCGTAGCGAGTTTGACGCTTGTCCATTTCGGTGCGCTGGAGCAGTTGCAGCATCCCGATCACCCCGGTGATGGGCGTGCGGATTTCATGGCTCATGTTGGCCAGGAATTGCGACTTGGCCTGGCTGGCTGCCTCCGCTGCCTCCTTGGCCAGCACCAGCGCGGTTTGTATTTGTTGCCGCTCAATGGCTGCGCCAAACATGTCGGCCATCGCGCGAAAACTGTCCTGTTCACTGTCGGTCCATTCCCTTTCCTGGCGGCAATCCACCAGGCTGAACACACCCCACCAGGAACCTTGCACCATGATGGGGACAACCATAAATGCCTTGATACGCCGGGCCTGGATAATTTGCCGGATCGCCGGAGGAAATCCGGCTGGCAGCCGGGTGAACGCCTGACCCTGCTCAAACAACGGAAGCAATCCCCCAAGATTGGTGCCCAACGTGACCATGGTGTTTTCTCCCGCTGCCTGCGTGACCGGGGGGCAGGTGGCAGACTCCCAATCACAGAGCTGCTTTAATTTCGGCTGCCCGTTGGCCGCGAATTCTTTTTGCAGAACATGCACCCGGCTGACGTCCGCAGCCTCGCCAATTTTGGCCAGAACTTCGGTGATCACCGCCTCCCAGCGAGGCGTGCTCAAAAATTTTTGCGCCGCAAAACGCATGCTCTCCAGAATCAAATCACGCCGTCGGAGGGAATCCGTCATGACGTTGATGGAGCCGGCCAGGCTGCCGAGTTCGTCGCCGCGGTCAACCACCGCCCGCGCGGCCAGATTGCCGCTGGCAACCTGGCGGACGACATGGCGAAGATTCAAGATGGGGTCAACCAGATGCCTGGCATAAAAAACGGACGCCAGCAGACTGATGATAATACAGACAATGGCCAGCATGGCTGTGCGCTGATAGACCATGGCCACTCTCCGGTCATACCTGTCAAGGGAAAGCCCGACGTGAATCCAGCCCCATTGAATTCCTGAATAATCAAACGGTTGCGAGTAATAAAAAACCCGCCGGTTTAACAATGGCACCACACCGATGCCGCTGACAGGCTTGCGGATATCCGGCCGCCACGTCTTGGAAGCGTTGGTTTCAGAACGCCAGCCCGACCGGTCATTGATCAAAGAGAAGCCGTCGTTCTTGGTAATCACCAAATAATCCAGTGCCTGGTCGCCATCCAGCATTTCCTTGCAATGATCCACCACGCTGCTGAAATCCTCGTTCACGGCCGCGCCCGCTGCGACATTGTGCAGCGAAGCCGCCAGGCCGCGCGCCTTGGATTCCAGGTTTTCCAGCACGGCCTGTTTTTGCATCGGGATGATCGCGATGACGAAGATCAGCACGGTCGCAATCGTTACCAGCCAGGACAGCAGCGCCGTGCGCAGAGCAATGCCCAGGCTCTTGTTCTTTGGATTCTCTGGGTTCATAGCTTATTCAGGTCCGTTCATGGCGGAGATGCATTTGGCGACTGGGCTGCTTGCCTGTCCGCAGTCATCCGCTTTTCCTTCGTTTCAGTGGCTTTCTGAGCAAGGCCCGGTTCCGAACCACTGGCCGGGATTTGATTCGTCCCGGCACGTAGCTGGTAATAGGCGGTTATTAATTGTCGCGTGCTGTCCAAGACGGATTCAGACTGGAGGCTAAGTTCGTCGGTTTTGAACAGCGCCATCAACTGCTTGAAGGCTGGCTGGCTGTGGGATTCCTCGGCCGTCTGCACCATCTTTTGCTTGAGTGCTTCAGGAAAATCCCGGCGGAAACAGGACAGACCCGGAACCACGGGCGGGGACACGGCAATGGCCCGCAGTTGTTTTTTCACCTGTGGATTTAACTCGCCCATGACGTCCCAGCCGTTGCGCGTGGTAACGCAGGCATCCGCCTTGCCGAAAAACACCGGCAGGACCACCTGCGTTACTTTCGTTGAGGCGGTGACCTTGGAAAACACCTGGCTCGCCGGCCCAAGATTGTGTTCACGACAAAACACTTCCAACCAGAGGGCCGTCAGCGAGCCTCTTAAGTCATTCAAGATAATTAAACTGTGTCCCTTTAGATCCGCAAGGTTGCGGATCGGGCCGTCGTCACGCACCAGCAACACATATTCCTCGGTGACCGTTTGATTGATTGAGGACAACATAAAGGGGCCGCTCAAACCTTGAGCCTCCAGCACCAGATATTCTTCGGTGGTCAACGAGATCATGTCAATCTGCTTGAGCCGCAGCATTTCGGCGATGGCATTGGTTCCGTCCAGATAGATCGGGCCACTGGAGGTGTCAATCCCGTAGGCATCACCAATGGTCTTGCAATAAACTCTCATGGCGGCCTTGGCATCGTTTTCGTTGATGTCCTTGAACATGGTTCTGGAAAACGCGAAATGCACCACCGGCGCCTCGTTGGTCTGGCCGCCATCGGCAACTTGGAGCGCTGGAACCATGAGCCAAACCAGGACTGCCAGTCCCAGACCGGGACTGGCTCGCCAACGCGGCGACGGAACTGCGGGAAATAAAATCGGCGTGATCATGGATTGACTCCTCCCAAAGTTTGCGCTGCTGCTGCCCGCGGCAGGAGATTGGTGGTGCCAGCATAGTTGGCGATGAGTGCGTGCTGGTCCAACAATTCCGTTGCGCTGTCCAGGCAGGAAACCGGCTGTTCTTCAAGTTTCTCACCGTGGAAGATGGTCAGCATCTGCAGGCCGGCGGGCGTTTTGTGCAGATTCCGAAGGCCGTCGAGAAGCTGTTCCTTGAAAGGCGGCGAGTAGTCGGCCCGGAAGGCGAAAACGCACGGCACCAGTTCCACGGAAGTGGCAATGACTTTGAGCTCCTTGCCGACTTGTGGGTTGAGCTCCGACATCAGGTCAAAGCCGTTGCGCGTGACCACGCAGGCATCGGTGGTCCTGAAGAACACCGGCAGAACCACGTTGGCGAGCCGGCTGCTTTGCGTGATCCGCCCCGCGAACGCGGCGGCGGGTGGAAGACCTTTCTCCGCCAGCAGCGTGTCCAGCCACGGTTGCGACAACGAAAGCCGGGAGTTCCGGTGAAAGGCGAAACTGCGCCCGCGCAAGTCGGCGAGACTTTCGATCTTGCTGTCCCGGCGAACCAGCAGGACATATTGCACCGTGTCCTTTCCTTCCTCGTAAGTGACAAAAATCGGGGCCAGGCGCACCTCTTTGCTCACCGCGCGAAATTCCGGCGTCGTCATCGCTGCGACATCCACCGACCGGTTGCGGAAGGCCAGCAGCAATGCGGTCTGATCCTTAAAAATCTGCGGTTCCGGATCGGTGGCCACGCCGTGGTCCTTGGCTGCCATTTGGCCCCAGGCTTTCACCGCCGCCGTGGCGTCGTTCCCGTTGACATCGGTAAACATGCTGCTGGCAAAACCCACGCGCAAGCCCGGCGGCTCCGGGTCGGCGGCGTGGCCGCTGTTTGGAAACCCGGCGATGGCCAAAAGCAGTGTGAAGTGGGCCAAACCCCGTGACCCGACCCCCAGGCGTCCTGGCCAGGCACGCCAGCGCGCCCGTGCCATTGGGATTTTGGATTCAAAACCTGGAGAGTTCATTTGACAGCTCCTTGGATTTCATCCTGGGCCGCGTTCGTCGGATGGGTGCCGATGGAATTCGTGCCGCCCAACAACTGTCGGTGGCGTTCCAGCAGGGCAAACGCACTGTCTAAAACTGCGGCGGGATGTTCTTCAAGCCGCTCGGTTTGAAATACGGTCAGAATCTGCTGGCCAGCCGGGCTGTCTTGGACACGCGTAAATTCGGTCAGATACTCGTTTTGCGGCACGGCGGGATAGCCAGCCCGAAAGAAAAAGCCCGCCGCCACGAATTTCGGCGAGGAAGCCAGCACCCGCAATTGCTGGCTAAGCTGTGGATTCAATTCGCACATGGTCTTGAATCCCTTGCGAGTGACCAGGCAGGCATCTGCTTTGTGGAAAAACACCGGCAGAACCGTCGTCGTCAGTTTGGCTTCGTCAGTGACTGAACCGCAGAAATCCAGCGATGGTTTCAAACCTTGCTCGAGCAAAAGCGTGTCCAGCCAGATCGTCGCCAGGCACATTTGAGATTGCCTCAGGACATTGAGTGAACGGCCCCGGAGATCTTCAACCTTGTTAAGGTCGCTGTTCTGCTGGACCAGCAGGAGGTATTCATCGGAGATGCTGCCGTCCTTAACTCCGAAAATACAGCGGTTAAATCTCACCTGCTCCTGGATGCGAAAATAATCGGTTGTGGTCGCGACCAGCCCATCTACCGCGCGGTTTCGCGCCGCCGTGATCATATCCGCCAGATTGTCCAGCAGAACCACGTTGGGATCAGCCTTCACGACGCCGTTCTTCACAATGGTCTCGGCCCAGGCCTTCATCGCCGCCCGGCAGTCATTTTCATTAACCTCCGGCATCAGGGCCGTCGAAAAGCCGAAGCGGAACGGGTGTTCAGTCTCCTCGCCAAACGTCACAAAAGGGGCAAGCAGAAAACAACTCACCAGGGAAATCATAAATCTATTCCAAATGCGAAATCCAAAAAAATCATCCCCGGCCGCGCCAGCATTCGGATCTCGGATTTTAGATTGGAGGTTGCGGGTCATCATTTCGCAATTCCTTTGGCTTCGGCCTTTCCACCGCACAATCGCTCGTGTTTTGCCAGCAGCTCCAAGGCGCTGTCCAGGCAGGTGATCGGCTCCTCCACAATCCGGTCGGCCTTGACGAGGGTGAGGATTTGCTTGCCGGCAGGTGTTTCGTTCATTTGCGCCATTTCAGTCAAAATTCGCGGGCGCATTGCAGACCCCTCAGCCGCACGAAACGCGAAACAGGCCGGCAACATTTTCGGCGAGGTGGCGATAACGCGCAATTGTTTGGCCAGTTGTGGGTTCAGTTCCCCCATGATTTTGAAACTGTCCAGGGTCATCAAACAGGCGTCTGCCCGGTGAAAGAACACCGGTAGAATCACCAGGGCGGCTTTGTTGTCGTAGCTGATTTGCTTGAAAAAATCCGCACTGTCTTTCAGCCTGGCCTCCAGCAAAATCGTGTCGAGCCAGATCGGCGCCAGGCTCGTGCGCGGAGTATTCAGAATATTGAGAGTATGCCCTTGAAGCTGGTCGAGATGTTCCACGCCGCTGTCCTGGCGAACAAGCACAACGTATTCTTCCATGATGCGACCGTCATAATCACCCACCCCCAGCCGGTCAAACTTGATCGTCTGGCTTAGGCGCGCATACTCGGCGGCCACCAGTCCCACACCATCCACGTGATTGGTCCGGCACACCTCCGTTAATTCATCAAGCGTGCGACAAATATGTGGATCGGGATCAACCGGAATGCCGCGGTCCTTGGCCACCGTCATGATCCAGACCTTCATGGCCGCGCGCGCGTCGTTTTCGTTGACCTCCGTGAACATGGTGGCACTGAAAGCCAGCCGGAAAACATGATTCGTATCGGTTTCGACCGGCACCACCCCTCCCCCCTGCGTTACCGGAACGCAAAACACGCCCAGCCAAAGCGCCAGACTTGCGCAAAGTTCTCTTCCAACTCGCAGTTTGTGTGTGGTCTGATTCATGTCGCTTCCGCTTATTTGCCTTCAAACCTCTTCAGCACCTCGGTTCCGACCAGCAGGTTGAGTCGCGATTGCAAAGCGATGTGGTCGTAACGGGCCTTGTAGTGCTGCGCTTCCATCAATGCCTCCATCAACTGGGCGCGAATCACTTTTTCCGTTTCCACCAGTTCATTCTCGTAGGCGCGGGTGTTCAGGTCGCGATTTTCCGTGGCGGCAGTCATTGCGTCGAGCGTGGCCTGGTAGGATTTTTCAGCGGCATTCAGGCCGAGGAACGTATCCTTGATTTCAAGGCCGATGCCTTCCTTGAGGAGAATTTGCTCCTCTTTGATTTTGGCCACGCGGGCGCGGGTCTCGGCCACTTTGTTTTTGGTAAGGAAGCCGCTGAAGAGCGGAATCTCCACGCCGGCGCCAACGCTCCAGCCTTGTTTGTTGACATCGGTGGCCACGCCGGCGTTGTAATCGTTCCACCACTGGTGAACTTCGCCCGTCAAGGCCAGCTTGGGATAGTAGTCACTCTGCGCCGTGCGCACGGCCCCTTCCGCGGCGCGGATGCCAGCTTCGACCTTGTTCCAATCGGGATTAAACTGATACGCGCCGCCCACCAGATTATCCAGCTTCCCGGCGAATGGGGTGTAGGGCATTTCCTTGTCCGCCGGTCTCACGCTGGAATCCCACGACAAGCCCATCGTGTTGGCCAGCGCGGCCTGGGACATCAATTCATTCTTTTCCAAAAGGGCCACCATCGAGCGCAAAGTTTCCACCATCACCTTGGTGTCCAGCCAGTCCGTCTTCTTCACTTTGCCGCTGCCTTCCTTGTACATCGTCTCGGTCAAATTCAAGGTGGCCTCCATGCGGGCCAGCGTGTCATTGCCCACCTGGTGAAGCTGCGCCGCCAGCACGGCTCCGTAATACATCCGCGTGACACTGTCGGTGATTTCCAGATCCGTCCGCCGGGATTCCTGTTTCATCATGTCCACCTGCCCCTGGGATTGTTCGCGCAAACCCTTGCGCATCCCGCCGTCGTACAGCAGCCAGGTGGCATTTAAGGAGGCATCGTAATTATCCGGGTCCATCAACTTGACGTCCTGAGCGGGAACGGGCAGTTGCTGCGGCTGCACATGAATATTCTCGGCGGGAGTGGCCACCGGCAATTGCACGGTCGTACCGGGCGGCGCCGCCGGATTGACCAGTTGCGCCGGCACCGTAATCAACGCCGTGCCGGCGGGCACACTGATCGTTTGCGCCGGCACCGCCATCTGGCTCGCAGGAAACAGAAAATCCGGCGCCTGGTCCAGGTGCTGATAACCAGCGCTCGCGCTGATTTGCGGCCAGTACCCGGCCAACGCCTGCCGGTGCTGCGCCTCGGCCATGGCCACCGCAAATTGGGAGGCTGGCCGGCGATGGTTTGAACGCAGGGCAGTGGCCAGGCATTCCTCCAGCGGCAATTCCTCCACAATCCCAGTGTCAGGCTGCTGGACCGCCGCGGAGTTGGTGGTAGCCGGGCTTTCTGCCCTGCTCCCCGCCCAGGCAATGAGGGTGACGGTGATGCCAACGCTGGCGAGCTTGAGATTTTTGAATATTTTCCGATTTTTCATGGGTTTCGCTTTGGTTAGCCTTTAAACATCGGTTGCAAACCAACTTTCTGAAGCTGGAATTTGAATCAGGCATTTATTGCCTCCTGACCGCCCCTGTGCGGGGCAATTTTTTCCCGTTTTCGATATTTGACGTTCCAGAAAAAGCAGACCATTCCAACCAGGCTGACAATTACGATGCTCTCATCAGCAGTTATTGCACCACCTGCGGCGTTGAAGACTCACTTAGCCGGAACGATTCAGCTTGAAAAGAGACGCACCGTCTGGCGGGCTTGCGGTGATGAAACCAAAACAAGTTCCTGAGCCTCGACAGGAGGCGGACCAAACGGTGCGCCTGCCAATTGACA
>Ga0181520_10002693_pt1 | contig 32497 bp, 26 predicted proteins | sample PEATcosm2014_Bin_29_FD_132451 | JGI IMG/M metagenome (GOLD analysis project Ga0181520, IMG submission 132451) | Peatland microbial communities from MTU Mesocosm Facility, Houghton, MI, USA - PEATcosm2014_Bin02_30_metaG | ecosystem: Environmental > Terrestrial > Soil > Wetlands > Peat | place...
CGGCAGAGATGGCTCGCTATAAGCTACCAACGGGACTACTGCCTGCACGCCCTACATCCGGCATCCTGACCTGAAAACCGATGAATCGGCCTTGGCGAATGCTATGACCGACAGACACCTAGAGACCAAAGTGCCATGCAGGACCAAAGACAAATTGCGTCAGGCTGCAACCAATCACATGGCGGCAATCGAAACCAATCCGGAAAGAATCAAAACCTTCTTCAAAGACCCGCTCGTTGCATATGCTGCTTAATAGTATTTTCTTGCCGGATCAATAAGGCATCGCTTCCCATCGAAATTTTCTGGGCAAATCTTTCGACTACGCTGCGCTCCACTTACTTGAAGCGAAAAGCAACTGCAAATTCCTCGGCTCCCTTTGGTCGCTCGGAATGACAGTCAGTTTCGGGTGGTGTTGGCGTGCTCACGGAAGACGACAGCAGATCTTTCGACTACGCGAAGTCTGGTTTTCACGTTAATTGCTTCAGAAGCCGGTGCTTTCTTCAGGGGCTAAAGCTCATGTATTTCTTCGCAGCTTGCAGTACGAATGAAGTCGTGCCCTGATACAGGACTTCGCGTACTCTCACATGACTTCGCGTATCTTCAACGACTTCGCGCGTATGAGGCCGCAAAACAAAAGGAGGCTTGTCGCGATTGACGCAAATTTTGCACCACCATCGTTGGTAAGAAGCGAAGAGAAACCCGATCGCCGATTCGGTGGGCTACACTCGCCGACGGTAGTGCTAAGGCTCCTCAACGGTGAGAATCTGGTCAGCGGCAACATTGTGCAACACCTGCCGGATCCCGCTTGGCCAACGGATTTCAATATCTTTGATCCGCTGGGCACCGCCCAAGCCAAAGTGCACCCGACTGTCACTCGAGGACGCGTAACCTACCGCTGTCGTCACTTCATTCCACTGCTGGCGTCCATCTTCACTTGTAATGTGAATCTGTGCTCCGATTCCCATGCGATTGCTTTTGGTCCCTACAAGTTTCAAAAGTATCCAGTGGTTCCCTGTATTGGAAATGTTGCGAAGAAGCTTGACCGGTCCGTTGAGCACTGTCACCACAGCGTCTATGTGTCCATCGTTGAATATGTCGCCAAATGCAACGCCGCGGTGAGCGGCCGCAAGTTGGAAATCGGGCCCAGCCGTGCCGCTTACATCAGCGAACTTCCCATTACCCAGGTTACGGAACAGTGAATTAGGCTCCGGATACTTTCGGCTTGGGGTCAACTCGCTGACGTTATCAAGCACATTGGCCCTTGCTACAAAAAGATCCTTCCATCCGTCATTATCAAAATCGAAAATGCCATTGCCCCATCCCGACATCTCGTCGGTCGATTGCAGTCCGTTAGTCTGAGTTACATGATCGAAAACTCCGCCCCCGGCGTTCATCAACAGGGGAAACATCTGGTGCTCTACGGCCGTATACCAGATATCAGGCAACCCATCATTGTTTACATCCCGAAAATCCGACCCCATTCCTGAAAGCGTGAACCCCTCCGGAGAGTACGCCACGCCCGCCGACGCCCCAACTTCTTCGAATTTTTTGCCGTGAAGATTATGGAAGAGGAATGCCGGAGTTGTATCGTTCGCCACGAAGGCGTCGAGAAATCCGTCGCCGTCATAGTCTGCAAAGGAGACACTCATGCCCTTGCCCATATGCGCCGCGATCCCCGTCTCCTGCGAAACGTCGGTGAAGGTCCCGTCGCCATTATTGCGGTACAGGGTGTTATGAAGAGAAGTGTAATTCTTGGGATGACAGTAGGCCCGCACTCCGTCCTTCAGCAGGCATACCGGATCTTTGTTTACCTCCCAGCCGCAGTAATTCACCACGAACAGGTCAAGCAAGCCATCGTTGTTGTAGTCGAACCAACCCGCCCCGACTGACCACATTTTCTTGCCGTTCATCTCGGCACCGCTCAGCCCAGCTTTCGCGGTTACGTCTGTGAATGTACCATCCCCGTTGTTGTGAAACAGTTGGTTGCCGTTGACGTTCACAAGAAATATGTCCGGCCAGCCGTCGTTGTCAAAGTCGCCCACAGCTACGCCCATTCCGTAGCCCGCGCCTGCGAGCCCGGCACGCTCGGTGACGTCGGTAAATGTGCCGTCGTGATTATTTCGATATAGACGGTTCCAGTATGCCGGAGACTCTTTTTGCAGCGAAGGTATGGCCGCGCCGTTCACCAGGTAGATATCCAGCCACCCGTCTCCGTCATAGTCGAGCAGCGCGACTCCGGCAACCATGGTTTCTATCTGATTCTTGTTTGCAGTCGGGGAGTTTTGAGTCGTGAAGCGCAGGCCTGCTTTGGCAGCAATGTCCTCGAACCGAATGGTCCCCGAATTGCCCGATGTTTGTGCCGAGGCATTCGATTTGACGAAAGCAGGAGTCAGCGCGATCGTGGCGACCAGACTGACGGCAAGTATCACGGTTAAGAAACGCATGAAGAGTGAATGGGACAAATGGTTCGTCTGCCGGGATGTTTCCGCAATCCGGTGCTTCAAAATGATATCCCGCCTCTGACGAGTATAGCGGGTTCCTCTCGCTCAGTGACGCGTTTCCGCTCCTGTGACCTCGCGGCGTTCAGCCGCACATCATCAGGTATCACTACCGCGCCCCATGGCGTATTTGCGGAGAGAACGTGAGCGTGCCAGACGGCCTGTTGGACTTTGCCTGCCTTTAGATAATAATGCAGTGCAGGACAACTGCCGAGTACCACTTCATCCATTTGTCGTGGTTCGGCAATGCCTCACACAGCCGGATCAGAGCTATGATCGGCTCCTGTTCTTGACCGACATGAAGACGGTGAAACAGGTTCTCCCGTTTGGGGCTGGTATAGAAATATCCAGTCAGGGGAATGTTCCACGGCTGCAGTTTGCGTTCCTGCGATGCCAGCACTTGATCGCCCAGAGCCACAAGCGCTCGAACAATGATGGCGAGAGGAGCGCCTGGTGGCGCTACAATAGGGCGATGCTCGATAGCTCTGTGGGCGATGATCAGCAGGCGCAGAAAGAATTTCGAGAAGCACTTTTGGCGCCTGACCCCCTGATGGCATATCACTTGACGCGGCTTGCAGTGTCGAGCAATCCCTAGGGAGTTAAGAATGTTGGGGTTAAAAATCTCCGTGATTGGGTTCATTTGCGTCTCGACGATGCTTTTCACTTGCTGCGGTGAAGTGCTCGCGGACGATCGGATCATTCAGAGCAACTGGGCCGATTCGGACCCAAGTCTTGACACGAATCCCGCGTCTTTATTTTGGCGAGATTCTTTGCCGACCTATATGGACGCAGATGCCCATGGGAAGCCTGACCCGAGGTATCGTACGGAAGTTCGAACACGGTGGACGGCAAAGAATCTGTACTTCCTGTTCGTTTGCCCATACGAAGAGCTCAACCTGAAGCCAAATCCAAATCGGTCGGTCGAGACGAACGAACTTTGGAACTGGGATGTGGCGGAAGTTTTCATCGGAGCCGATTTCACTGACATCCGGCGATACAAGGAATTTGAGATTTCTCCGCAGAGCGAGTGGGTTGATTTGGAGATTGACCTCAGTAAACCGCATCACGAGGATGGTTGGAAGTGGAACTCCGGGTTTCAGGTTTCAGCGCGAATCGATGAGGCTGCCCATGTTTGGTACGGGGCGATGAAAATTCCTTATTCTGCCATCGATAATCGCCAGGCGGCGCAGGGCAATATGCTTCGGATCAACCTGTTTCGGAGCCAAGGGCCGGCATCGGCTCGGCATCAGATTGCGTGGCGCTCCCCGATGAGCGACAGCTTTCATGTGCCGGAACGATTTGGGTTGCTTAGACTCGTGAAGAAGTAGCGACGCGGGTAAGACAAGTTCCGACCAGGTACATTTCAGCAAGTAGCCTGCGGTCGCCCATTGAACGAAGCTGCGGTGGGATCAGATTTGCCGCACGCGTTCAACGCTGCATGTGTATTCAGTCTGCGCGGCTATTGTGCCTTATCTCTATTGTGGGCTTTCAGAGCCTTGCCCAGAAGTGAGACTGCGGTGAATGGAGAATTCTTTTTCTGCTTCCTCTTTGTGCCCGGATCTCTGGAGTGCCGTAGCAAGCGTGTGATGCACCTCCGGATTTCCCGGCGTGAGGCGCTCCGCGCTGCGCAGTGGGGGAACTGCCTCTTCATATTTTTTCAAACTCACGAGACAAAGCCCCTCGCCGAGATAGGCCTCCGCAAAATTGGGATTGAACTTGATCGCCTCAGAGAATTGTGGAATTGCCTCATCGCATTTCTCATCCCTACGCGCAAGTTCTCCCAAAATATAGTGTGCGCCAGCATTACTCGGATCGATCATAATTTCCTTGAGGAACTCTTGCCTGGCACGTTCCACGGCTTCGGGCCCTGCGTCCGGCCGCGAGAGAAGCAGCCTGCCCAACAAGAAGTGGATGCCGCGAACGTTCTGGTCTTTTTGCATTATTGCTTCGTACTCACGCTGAGCAAGGTCCCACTTACCCTCCATTTCGAGGGCTTCAGCGTTCAACTTGTGTGCGGCGATGGATTGCGGAGCATCGCGACCAAGATCCTGGGCTGTTCGCGTTGACAGGTCGGAATAGGCGTGGACGATTACAAAGAGGACGTCCGGGTCCTTGGGAAATTGCCTGGTCAACAACCGGATGAATTCATCAGTCGAGTCACGGTCATCCATGGCCAGGGAACAGCGAACGCCGAGCACGCCAGCCTGTTTCCGCACCTCAGCGGGGACGGTGGACGCCATTGCATGTTTCAGTGCAGGGATGCTTTCGCCGCAGCGTCCCTGCTCCGCCAGACCGATTGCTTTCTCGGAAGTTAGAACAGGTCGCGAACTGGGAGCCGGGGATTGCTGAGCGAGCAGGATCGACCCGTGCCAGAAACAACCCAGTAAGGCGGGAATTGCCGCGGCCTTCGCCAAGTACCTACACATCTGGAAGTGAATTTCGAGAGTCCTTCTCTGAAGATTAACGTAAATGATGCAGGCGAGGTTGCTCGCCTGCATCATTATACGTGCCTTATTGTCAGTAGTAGAGTTTCATCGCCAACTGTATGTTCCTTGGGGGTTGAGCACCGGTAATCTGTCCCATTTGGGCTCCGATACCCATGTTGGGTGCGTCGTATTGAACATGGTTGAAAGCGTTGATGAAGTCGGTTCGGAACTGCAACCGGAATCGCTCGGTGATTGGGAAGTCCTTATGCACACTCATGTCGACGTCGGTGTAATGGGGCGAACGCAGCCCATCGAGTTGAGGTGAGCAGTTGCCGAAGGTGCCAGTCGCCGGCTGGGTGAATTGTCCAGTATTGGTGAACCACTGTACGCCTCCCGTGATCGCTGTCTTCGTGATCGACGGGATGCCACTGCAGTCTGCTCGCGCTCCGCGGGAGTTTGTACCAGAATTATCGTCAGCATTATAAACCGGCAATGGCCAGCCGGTACGGAAAGAGACGATAGGGCTAACCGCCCATCCTCCAATCACCTCATTGACTGCCCCATTTACGTTCTTCCCCAACATCTTTCCACGCCCCATGGGAAGATCGTAAACCGCATACGATGAAAGGACGTGAGTGGCATCGTAGTAGCATGGCGCATACTCCGATCGCTGATCGTAGACGTTCTGCCAATATGCTGAGGCACTCAGGGCATTGCTCCACGCGCCGTAATACCCCGTGCTGTCAGACATGCACTTGGAGAAGGTATACGAGACCTGATACTGCAAACCGTGGCTGATCTCTTTCTGCAGCACGGCTTGCAACGAGTTGTATCTCATGGTGCCATTGGACTTGGTGCCTGAAGCAACCGCACTTGCGCCCAAAACGGCGTAGAGTGTCGGGTTGGCTGCGAAATAGGGGCTGGGCGCCGTGGTCCCATCTGGCAGCAACTCTCTCTGCGCATAGTCGAAGGGCACCATCAGGTGAGTTCCCCTCTGCCCCACATACCCGACTTGGGCCGTCATATTACCGGCAAATTGGTGTTGGACCGCCGCGCTGTATTGGTCCGCGATGGCAGGCTGCACCTTGGGATCCCAAATCCGGAGTTGGGCATTAGCGTAGCAGGCATAAGCCGGCGCAGCGCAAGAGGCGCCCGTAGCCGAACCCACAATGCCATCCGTTGAATCGGTCCCAGGTAGCGCAACGTCGCTAGAGACCGAATTGATTTCTGCCGGAACGAAGGGTGGATTGAGTGGCAGACGAAGGTTTGTGCCCGTACCTTCCATATACGAAGAAATTGTGAAGGCGCCGCGGAATACCGTGCGTCCGCCCAATACCGCTGGAGTCCACGCGAACCCGATGCGGGGCTGGAAGTCCCTGCCTCCATAGAAGCCGTCGTAGAGCGCGCGACTGGCCCCGTTCTTGCCTGCGTGGTCGATATTGCCGGTAGCGAAGTTGTAGTTCGCTTGCTGGTCGTTGGCTTCCACCCAGGGGGTGTGCGCATCGTACCGCAGACCGAGATTCAAGGTTAAGCTGTCCGTGAGGCGCCACGTGTCTTCCGCATAAGCCCCGATAACGTCGCTGGATTGCTGCCAGGTACCCCCGGTACTTATCCCGCGACCGAATTGATAGTCGAGGCCGAGGACAAAATCGGCGCCACCGTCACCACCACCACCTCCAATAGCCTGACTGGTAAACGACCCATTGTAGTCCATGAGACCAAGTTCACCGTTGTTACCGGCGTAGAAGGTCTTGAGAGTCTCGTAGTTCAACTGACCGCCAAACTTGAAGTTATGCCGTCCGTGGCTCCAACTCAACCCATCCTCGAACTGCCAGACGTGGTCATCGAAGCTCTGGGTCTCCTCACTGGTTCCTATGCTGTTCACATCTGTATTGGTGAAGGTGAGACTCATCAAGCCAGGAATACCTGCAGGATTGCCGTTCCCAATGCCCAGCGTGTTGCCAAACTCCCCAACGCTGGATGCCCAAGCGTTGCCAGTATTCAGCACGATATGGCTCCAACCAACGCGGGCATCGTTCACCCAATTGTTTCCGATCGTGCGAGTCCAGTCGCCAACCGTGTTGTAAATCGGCGTCGTTCCGTAGCCATTCCCCAACAGTGCCTGCGAATTGGCGGATGGATTGTTTTGATAAGCCCTGGTGAAGCGATAGGAGATGTTGTCCTTTTGTGTAAGCTTGAAGTCTATCCTCAGATCGCCCTGCGCCTCATCTTCGGCTGAATTACTCGTATTCACCGAATTGAATTGCAGCCCAGTGTTGATGGGAGTCGGATACAGACTTGACGCAAATAAGGCAGCCGCTACCGGGCTGATCATGACAGCCGGAATTACGTTCTTCGGAAAGGGTTGGCGCGTCGCAGCGGGCGCTGATGAGGCTGTGCACGGGGCGGTAAAGGAGGCGCAGGGGTTGTAGAGCTGCACTCCGGTGTCTGTTGGAGCCGCGTTCTGGCAGACGCCATTCGAGTCGAACGCTCCGCCATGTAGCGTGCAGATATCACCGTAGTCCCCGCCTCGCTCAGCGGCGGTGAAAACCGTTTTTGTACCCGACGAATTTGGGGTATCAAATAGCTGATCCTGAATGTCGGCAAAGAAGAAAAGTCTATTCTTGAAAATCGGCCCCCCAACGGTGCCGCCAAACATATTCCACCGCAGCGCAGCCGTTGGAAGCACAGGATTCGCCAGCTTATTCGACCAGCTGTTCGCGTTTAGAACGTCGTTGCGGAAAAACTCCCAAACATCGCCGTGAAAGGCATTGGTGCCGGACTTGATCGTCGCGTTGACGATTCCGCCTTCAAAATTGCCGAACTCTGCCGGTGCGTTGCTCGTAATCAGGTTGAACTCCTGGATCGCGTCCGGAGCCGGCGTGTAACCCAGCAAATTATCCGAGACCTGATTGTTGTCCATGCCATCGAGCATGAAGTTATTTGCCTGCTCGCGATTGCCGTTGATCAACGGACGGCCGCCATAACCGGCGGTGTTGTTCCCGTTATTGAAACTACTCGGATCGGTCGAAACCGCGCCCGGCGCGAGCAGCGTCAGTTGCACGTAATTGCGCGAAGCCAGCGGAAGATTGTCGTTGGTTGCGGAATTGATGACAGTGTCGACCTGTGTCGTCTCTGTTGCAAGGATGGGCGCTGAGCCGGTTACTTCCACCGTCTCGGTCGTCTGACCGACTTTCATCGCCACGTCGACACGGGCTACTTGATTCAACGTAAGCACAAATGCCGGGTAGGATGCGAGAGAAAACCCGCTTTTCTCGACTTTAACGACATAGGTGCCAACGGGAAGTTGGGCGATCCGATAAAGACCGGTGTCGTTCGTCAGAGCCTTGTAAGTCTCACCGCGCTCCTGTGACGTTGCCGTCACCGTGGCTCCAGGCAAAGCGGCGCCCCTTGGATCCGTTACCGTTCCGGTAATGGAAGCCGTTACTTCCTGACTCCAGCCGAAATGACAAATTCCGGCTACTGCCGCAAATAGAAGGAGCGAACGGAACAACGTTAAAAAACTCCTCATTACATGCCTCCTGAAATTTCAACAAATGTTGATAGGCTATGCTATATAGCGGATTGCGCCGCAAGTCAAGCAAAAAATTGCATTTGTGATCCCAAATTCCTATTGAAACGATTTACTGCTCGAAGGGGCCAACACTGTGGGTAGCGAGGTTCGCGCCTAGGCGTTCGACCGCCCAATAGTATATCTAAGGAGTTTGTTTTTAATGATTTAAGTATTACTTCAAAACGTTCACTACTCGCCTCGCGAGACACATCCCTTCACCCGCCCGTCCCCGCCGTGGTATATATCTCTTCTGGATTCTGCTGACTGTGCTCATATGCAGTTCCTGTTGGAGCACTAGAGCACTTTGTAGTAAAGTGCATCTTCGTAGGGAGCGTTTCGTAATGTCACATGTCGGGAAGAACGAGCTGCCCGCGTACAAGCAGATCCAGAGCACGATTGTGGAACAACTGGAGCGCGGCCTCCTGAAGCCAGGGGATCTTGTAGACTCGGAGCGCGAACTGGCACGGATTCACGGCGTCAGCCTGATGACCGCCCGGCATGCTCTCACCGCTCTGGAGCGCGAGGGTATGGTTGTGCGCCGCCGCGGCGCTGGGACGTTTGTCGCTCCACCAAAGATTCATTTCAACAAGTTGATGAGTTACACAGAGCAGATGTCGGGCCGAGGCTTGGCTGTCTCTTCAAAAATGCGCTCGCTCAGTATCACTCATACGGAGCAGGAAATTACTGCGCGACTCGCGTTGCCAGCCACAGAGCCGCTTGTGAAGCTCGAACGCCTAAGGCTCATCGGAAATGAACCGTGTGCCATCGAGACCTGCTACTTTTCAGCTCAGGAGTTTGCAGGCCTCAAGCAAGCCCGGCTGGACCGAGTTTCGTTGTTCTCCATACTGGAGCACGAGTATGGGATTCAGATCGGCCATGCCGACGAAGAAGTGGATGCCACCACTGCCGATGCTCAAACAGCCCGGCTTCTGGAGATTCCTGTGAATGCCGCGTTACTTCGCATTCGTCAGGAGATTTACTTCACGACGGGCAGACCGGGGTTGTATGTGCTCGGCCTTTATCGATCAGATCGCCACTCTCTCTTCATTCGCAGATTTCGCTAGATTCGCAAGAACAAGCGGTTGCACGTGTCACCTGATAGGCGATTGCGGGATAGACTGTGGCGCGTCCGGAAGCGGCGTCACCCAGGGCGCGCCATAGTTCGCGGCGTAGGCATGGCCAGAGCTTTGATCGACGGCTACGGCGTGGGGGTGGCTGCCCGCGTTGCGAACACCGACGACGGCATTCCTGGCACCGTCAAAAACCGTGACGCTGTTCCCTTGTACATTCGCGACGTAGATGCGGTTGGATTTGGAATCGACGGCCAGCTCTTGCGGGTGCAGCCCTACGGGCAAAGTCGCAATTTCCGTTCTTGTTCGCAGATCGAGGATGCTAAGGGTTTTGTCGCCGTAGTTCACCACCTAGAGCCGGCGCGTGACAGGATTGATGGCCAGCGCGCAGGGGATTCTGCCCACAGGAAGAGTACGGACGGCATGGGTCTTCTCGTCGAGCGCGACAATCTCGGCGCTTGCAGTGTGAGTGAGGAAAAGCGTGCCCGAGGTCTGATCGAACACCATGCCCCAGGCATGGGGACCGGCGCTGGCCTTGGTGGCTGCGCCGGTTGCTTCGTCCACAAAGCGGATCGATGGGTCTTCGTAGGTGGAGAGAAAGACCGTGTCGGTGCGAGGATCGAGAGTGATGTCGTCGGCGTCGCCGACTTTGAGTTCCCGAGCTGTATTGGAGATGCCATCGATGGCCGTCACTGAACCGGAGTAGGTAGACACCAGCTCTTCGAGGACGCACAATGAGGGGAGTCTTAATTTGTTGTCGCGGCTGAATGACGAGCAGCCATCACCCCTGGAGAACAAACCATGACACTAAGATTCTGCCTTCGCCGGCTGCAATGCTCCCGGTTGCAAGATGCCGGGGTTGCATTGCTTCTTGCGATTTCAACAATTGCCGCTGCCTGCGCACAGGACCAGGCTGCACCTGTGCCTGCCGCGCCCTCGACGCCGCGGCTCGTCGTGTATTTGTTTGCTCCCAAGGGGGTCAACTTAGCGGACTCGATTAAAACGCTGGATCTTTCCAGGATGACGGATTTGAACCTTGCATTCGGCGATCCGCCGAAATGCGACGGCACATGCACCGCGCAAAGCGATATGGCGTTCTCAGTGAAGGGGCAGTCGGATGCCGACATCGATGCGGTCGTTGCCGTGTCGCATGCGGCGGGCGTCAAGGTCTTTCTGTCCGTTGGTGGCGGCGGCGGCGACCAGATGATCATCCAGTTTTACAACGCCGGGCTTTCGGCGCCGCTGGTCGCGTCTCTGGATCGATATATCCGCGCACACCATTTCGATGGCGTGGACGTGGACATTGAAGATCCGGCCAATATGGGGCAACCGTATGCGAGCTTTGTATCCCTGCTTACGTTGAATCTGCACGCCGAAGGCAAGCTGGTGACCGCCGCCGTTGCGAAGTACCTTCAGGCCTCAATGCCGAGTTCGGCCCTCCATCAATTCGATTTCATCAACGTGATGAACTATTCCTCGTATACCAACGCAGTTACGGCGCTTCAGTTTTACGCGCAGGAAGAGAATATCCCCAGAGACAAAATTGTCCTCGGCGTGCCCTTCTTTGCTTCCAACGCCTTGGATTCCAAGGAAGAGACTTACAACACGATTCTTGCTGCGTATCCCAATGCCTGGAAGGTGAACCTAGTTGGCGGCGGCGCGCTCGACGACGGGCAGGGCTTTTTTTACGTCGGCGAAGACACCATGGCCCAGGAGACGCAGCTCGGCAAACAATATGGCGGCATTATGATCTGGCAACTGCTTGGCGACGCCCCGGCTCCGCACTCGTTGTTGAAGGTGATTGAGAAGAACTTGTGAACCGAGACGCCAACCCAAGACGCGCTGAAATTGTTTTCAGCTTCAGCGCGTCGGCGGAGGTTGCGAATACGGAAGGCAAACGGGGCTCAATGAGCCACCCCACGAGTTCTATAGCTGCAGCCGAACCTTGGACCTGGTCAACAGTGCCGAGAGCGCGAGGATGATGGCAGTGAACACCAGCGACTTGATCACTCCCGGCGCTCCCACATTCCAGTGGGAGTCGAAGAAGGTGATCCCGGCTGACACCAAAAGAAAATACCAGAGGTCGGGCAGAAGGTAAGTCAAAAGAGTGTTGGAGCCGGCAGAGCGCAGCGGGAATGTCCAGGCGGTCCATCGCTTCAGATCGCAGAGCCAGTAGAGGGCGATGAAGAGAAGGATGGCGGCGCCCACACTGTATAACGACCAAGTGGGCGTGGCGCGGATCTTGGAGATGCCGAGCGGGGTGAGGGCCGCGCCCGCAAGAAGTGTCAGCAGCGCGAAACCGGCGGCGATGCCGATGGAGAACCGCGGCGAGGGCCGCCGGCCGGTACCCAGAAAGAGGATGGAGGTAACCACGCCGGCCATCATGATGCAGGCCATTGCTCCGTTGCCGAAGGGCCAGAAGTAGAGAGGCAGGCGAACTGGAAACGGGACGAGCCGCAGGGTCGAAGATGCGCAGAGGCCGACCAGCAGGACAAAACAGAGAGCGGGCGCCCATCTCCAGCGCCGGGTGAGCAGATAAAGGAAAGCAACAGCGAGATAGGTGTAACCGATCAGGCCGAGAATCTCAGGATAGGAAGGATCGAGCCAAGCAGTCTGGCCGGTGTGCGTGGTTCTGCGGAAGAGCGCCAGAAGGAGGACGGCGCCGACCAGCCCGATGAAGCGAAGAACAATCGCGTAGGCCGGAAAGCGTTCCCATCGAGGATAGACATTCAGAAAGAGCATCATGCAGAGCAGTCCCAGCAGCGCCCATGGACCGCCGCGAATCATCATTTTTGCGGGGTCGGCCTTCTCGGCATTCGCAAGAATGAAACCGAGCACCAGGAGGCCGAGCACGCGCGAGAGGATGTGCAGGCAAAGTGCGACGGTGGAAGGATTGCGCTTGAGGCGCTGCGTCACGGCTAAGGGCATCGACATTCCGGCCGCGAAGAGAAAGAAAGGGAAGACCATGTCCACGTAGGTCATCCGGTCCTCCCAGGCATGGGCGTGGCTGGTCCACCAGGGCAGGCCGCGCACCTCGGCCAGCGCATTCACAAAGATCATCACCGCCATGGTCAACCCACGAAAGATATCGATGGAGACCACGCGGGAGGAGGAAGCGTCTGTCGCCAGACTAGCGGTGGGCGAAACTGTGGTTGCGTTCATTGAGCCTCTCTGTGAGTAACGGGAATGTGATAGAGCGCATGGTTGACTGCTGCCAGAAGTTGGCCGGACGGATCGTTCTCATAGTCCCAGAACATAACGCCTCCGAGCCGGTGATCGAGAACATACTGGCCCTTAAGGGCCAGGGACTCAGTGTCTTCATAGGAGATGAAAGTCTGCATTGCCGGGTCGTAAAGATACGGGACCGAGGAGACGGGGTCCCAATAGCGCGTAAAGCCAGACTTGGCGATCGTGCCGTCAAGGAGACTATATGGGGCAATGCTTTGAGGCGCTGGCTGGCCGGTTTGGAACAGGCCATGGTTCAACTCGGGAACATGGGCCCACGCGCGACCATAGAAGGGAACGCCCAGCAGGATTTTGGCAGCGGGCACGCCCGCTTTTTCAAAACTCCGAACAGAGGCGTCGGCCGATATGTGCGCAGGGTCCATTGGATTTGTATAGAGAGGCGCATGGTGCCCCGTCAACGAGTTTATTGCAGGCATGTAATAGTCGTATGCCATCAGGTTCACAGTATCGGCGTACTTCTGAAGCTTGCCGAGTTCAGTATGGGCAATATACTCCTGTGATGTGCCGGCGGCGAAGGTGAGAAAGAGCCGGTTGGGGGACTTCCTGTCGTGGCGCTTGAACTCGGTGTGCAGGTCCTTGAGCAGACGGGTGAAATTCCGTTTGTCCTCGGGACGGAATGGATGTCCAGCGCCGGGCATGCCGGGATATTCCCAATCGATGTCGAGACCATCGAGTTGATATCGGTCGAGGAAATCTATTACGCTCTGGACAAAGATCCTCCGGCTAGGTTGGGTGAGCGCAGTATCGGAGAAGTTCGTTGACCACAGCCACCCGCCGACAGAGACCAGAACCTTGAGCGAAGGATTGTCCTTCTTAAGCCCATTCAGGAAAGCGAAGTTCTCGGCGTCGAAGCGATAGCCTGTAATCATGCGGCCGCCGGCAATGTTGGCGAAGGCATAATTGATCCGCGTGAGGCTGCGCGCATCGATTTGTCCCGGCTGCAAGAGCGTATCCCTAGGGAAGATATAGGCGACCACCATTGGCGGACGAGGACTGGCGGGAGAGGCCAAGGCTGGAGCAGCGACCGCGCATAGCAAAAACGAAATCAAGAATCGGAGTTCGATCATAAACTTCATAAATAACACTATCAAAGTCTTGGGTGGTTTGTTTAGACTGATTCCAGTTTTGTGGGCCGGCCGGCAGTGGCGAGCGGCTGCGGCAGAATTTACAGCGGTGGGGGAAGATGAAGGCTGCTCATATTCTGAATGATTTTTTCGTTGTCTTACTGTGCGGAATCTGCGCGCCAGGTGTTTTCGGCCAGGTACGCGTCCTGGTGGACCAGGTTGGCTACGAATCCTCGGGGGCCAAGCAGGCGATACTTTCTGGAACCGCGCAGGATCAGCCGAAGAAGTTCGAGCTTGTGGATACCGGCACCGCCAAAACGGTCTATGTTGGCGATCTGAAGCCGGCGGGAAACGTCTACGATTGGGCAGGCTTCACGTTCTGGATTGCGGATTTCTCCGGCTGGCGGCAGCCGGGGCAGTATGCCGTCCATGTGCGCACGGCAAAGGGTGAGGCGCAATCGTGTCCGTTTGAAATTCAAGACGACATTCTGGAACGCGATACGCTCTCAAATGTCATTTTCTATTTCAAGGGACAGCGATCGAGCGGGCCTTTCGACCAGGCCGACCGGCACCTGGCAGTGCCCGGCTCACCAGGAACTTCCGTCGACGTTCACGGTGGCTGGTACGACGCGACAGGCGACTACGGCATCCATCTGTCGCACCAGAATCCGACGTCTTATTTCAATCCGCAACAGGTTCCGCTGGCGACCTGGAGCCTGCTGTCGAGCTACAACCTTCTGAAGGGCCGAAACAACGACAATTTCAGCGAATACGAGCAAAGGCTGCTCGATGAGGGATTGTTCGGAGCGGATTTCCTGGTGCGGATGAAACGGCCCGAGGGTTCGTTCTTTGAGACGATCTCCGCGCCGGGACTCGAAAAGCTCGCCAAGGATCGGGAAATCGGGAATCCGAATTGGCGGACGCGCATTAAGACCAGCACATCGGAATCCACGGAGTCGATTGTCGTAGCGGTTGGACCACACGCGTACGAAGCCAGCTTCCGCTCCGGCGGCGGGATGGCGATTGCGGCGCTGGCGCTGGCAAGCACCATGCCGGCGAATGGCGATTTCCCGCGCGCGCGCTATTTGCAGGCGGCCGAAGAAGCGTTTAATTTTCTGGATCGCCACAACCGCGAATTGCTGAATGACGGAGTCGAGAACATCCTTGACGATTACTGTGCGCTGATGGCCGCAACCGAACTGTACAAGGCCAGCCACGAGGAGACATACCGCACGTCGGCTGCTCTTCGCGCGCAGAGCCTGATGGCGCGCTTGGCAACTTCAGGCGCATGGCGTGACTACTGGCGCGCCGATGCAGGCACGCGTCCTTTCTTCCATCCGTCAGATGCTGGACTGCCCGTCATCAGCCTGCTGCAATACGCACTCATCGCCTCGCCTGACGATCGTGGAAAGGCATTGCAAACTGTGAAGCGCTCGCTGCGCTTCGAACTTGCGGCTACGGCGGAAGTCAACAATCCCTTCGGCTACGCGCGTCAACTTGTGCGCACCAAGGATGGAAAGCTGCGCACGGCATTCTTCTTTCCGCATGACACCGAGGCCGCGCCCTGGTGGCAGGGAGAGAACGCCCGGCTGGGATCGCTGGCCGCGGCGGCGCGCCTTGCAGTTCCATTTTTCCCCGATCAGCCGCGATTTCAGGCGGAGCTGCGCAACTACGCGTGGAACCAGTTGCACTGGATCCTCGGCCGCAATCCCTTCGACACCAGCATGCTGATGGGGAGCGGACACAACAATGCCGCGTACATGTTCTTTAAGTCATATAAGTTTACGAATGCACCGGGGGCCATCCTGAACGGCATCACGTCGGCCCTGGATAACGAAGACGGCATCGCCTTCAATCAAGGATTTGCAGTTACCGGCAAGGACGAAGACTGGCGATGGACCGAGGAGTGGCTGCCCCATGCCACGTGGTATCTCTACGCAATTAGCCAGCCACATTAGCGCTACATCTGAACGATGTTTTGAAAGGGCATGACTTTTGGTCGTGCCCTATGTGCCACGAAATAACGTGCGCGTTTAGTCTCCGATGGAATGCTGGGTGCATCCATTTGAACTTAATCAGAGACTCCTTAGGGCCGAAGAGCGCTTGCCCTGGCTGATCCCTCACTGCGTCACGTCCGCGGCACGGCGTGCCATTTTCACTTGGATGAGAGCAGGAATTCCGTAGTTTGCGATGAATACCTGTCCCGTTTTCGCGTCTACGGCCACGGCGTATGGGTCTTCACCGGCGGCGAAGGCGCCAATCGCCCGGTTGTTCCGGCCGTCGATGGCCGTGACGCTGTTACCGTGCACGTTCGCGACATAGATGACGTTACGAATTGGATCCACCGCCACTGCCTGCGGGTGGTGGCCTACGGGGAGCGTGGCAATCGCCCGCTGCGAGCGAAGGTCGATCACGCTCAGCGTCTCGTCGCCGTAGTTAACGGCATAGAGCCTTTGCGTGGCTGGATTCACCGCCAGGGCACACGGAATTTGCCCCATGGGGATGGTACGGACGACCAGTGTCTTCTCGTTCAGGGATACGATCGGCAATGGGGTTGGCGCCCACCTTCACGGTCCGCGAGGTTCCAGCGCTGTTCATCACCATAACGTTGCCATCGCGTTCAAGCAAGACTGCGATTTCAGAGGTCGTCCCATCAGGTTTGCCGACATCGCCGCTCATTATGTGCGGTACGAGCTTGGCGACCAATCGAAAGTAATGATTCCGAGGTCTCACACCACAGTTAGCAACTACAAGCGCAATCTGTCGAAACGAATTGTTCCCCGGTGGGGCAAGAAACCGGCTCTGTCAATCACAACCTTGGACATTGAGAACTGGCTCTTGAGCCTGCGCAAAGAGGGATTGGCGAATCAAACTTGTGCCCGCCTGAAAGCAATTATGTCGTTGGTGTATGCCCATGCATAACGACACAAGTTGATCCCTGTTGGTGCCGAGCATAATCCGATCACGCACAAAAAGGGCAGAGGAGTGGGAGGTCGTTGTTCCACCAAGTCCAATTACGAGAGCATAATCATCAGCCCACCACAAGCTCTTGCGATTTGGTCTAAATTGCCGTTGGCAGAATCTACGCTGACCATGCTGGCCGCTTCAACCGGACTCAGAATCTCGGAGTGCTTGGGTCTGCAATGGGGGATATCGAATTCACAGCTCAGGTCATTCGGATTCGGCGCAGCTGGACTGGTGGAAAGATCGGGAAGCCAAAAACGGAAACGTCAAAGGGTACGGTTTCGTGTGGCCCAAAGCTTGTGGCTCGTTTGCAGGGTTGGCGGTAGGAGAGTCCATATTCCCAAGACACAGACTGGGTATTTCCGAGCTTCCGCAAAAAGGGCAAGCAACCCTGCGTTGGCAAAATGTTGGTCGCGGATTATCTCCGGCCCATTGCACTTGAGTTGGGGGTATTGCGAAAAGGCGAGAAAACGAGATTCGGTTTTCATGCCCTGCGCCACAGCTTGGCTTTATTCTTGGTCAGCCAGGGTGAGAACCCAACGGTGGTGCAGAAGACGCTACGACACTCTAACGTAACAACCACGCTTGGGCTTTACAGCCATGTGGAAGGGATGATCGTCTGACAGCTCAACGAGCGCTTTATGTCGCCGCCTCTGAGGCGACCCATGGGATCACGGAGTAATCAGGGTGAGCCTATTTCTCTAATTTTCAGCTAACTAAATTAGAATGTGGTGGCCAGAGACGGGATTGAACCGCCGACGCCGGCCTTTTCAGGGCGTTAATAAACAATACTTACAACTACTTACACGACGTAGGGGCCCGTCAAAATACGCCGAAATACGTGTAAAACGGGCCAATCACGGGTGGGGAATCACGGGTGGAGAATTTTCACGCCGAAGCACATTTCCTGCGCTTACCGCTCTAGAAACGTGCTTCGGCGATTTCACGTCAAGCGAGAAACGAAATGCCTCGCGACACCATGCGATTTGAACGACGCCGCAGATGTAGCGGATTCTTAAGCTTTGGTTCCTCGGGCCAGGATTGGCGATTCGTCTCCGATGATGCCTCCTCAGCCAAGGTCCGCACCTGTCGGCAGCACCAGCGTAAGCAGGGAACAAAGCCATTGTGCAAGTCGTATTGCAGGACAGCAGATGATTCGACTTATCCGAATCCTCGCCCCTGCATCCTTGCAGCGTTTAGCCTCTTCGCTCCCCGGTCAGTCTGCGAAGATAACCCCCGACAGGACAATTGCCGGAGGTATCTGACGACCAGGAGGTTCTATGTCAACGTCCTACTCCAATTTCTTCAATAGAGCCGTGCTTCTTTTCCTTATTCCAGCGACATGCGCTGTCACGCTGGCACAACACCCTACAACTTCGACGGAATCCGGAGCGATATCCGGCGTGCACGAAGACGGATTGAATATCTACAACGGTGTTCCATTCGCTGCGCCTCCGATCGGCGACCTGCGCTGGCGCGCTCCGGCACCTGTCACACCCTGGAAAAGCACACGTAAGGCGAATGCGTTTGCACCGGCGTGTATGCAAGAGGGTGTGTCCATGCCGGGCGAGACACCGCCTGCGGTGAGTGAGGATTGTCTCTACCTCAACATCTGGACACCGGCCAAGAGCGCGCGGGAGCATCTGCCGGTGATTGTCTGGATTTACGGCGGTGGTTACATCAATGGCTCGTCCTCAATGCCTTTGTACTGGGGTGACCGGCTGGCGCACAAAGGCTTGATCGTTGTCACCATCGCGTACCGACTTGGCCCACTCGGCTTTCTTGCGTATCCGGAGTTAACGCGTGAGTCGCCACACCACTCGTCGGGCAACTACGGCTTGATGGATCAGATCGCCGCACTCGAATGGGTTCAGCGAAATATTGCTGCCTTTGGAGGCGACTCGAAAAATGTAACGATTGCCGGTCAATCCTCCGGATCGATATCGGTCAGCATCCTCATGGCTTCGCCGCGTGCGAAAGGATTATTTCAGCGCGCCATCGGAGAGAGCGGCGGTCTGTTTGAGCCACTCCAACTCGCACCGAAGTACTTACTCGCCAATGCAGAACAGGATGGGGTGAAGTACGCGGCTTCGCTGGGGGCGACATCGCTGCAGCAACTACGACAACTGCCAGCAAGTCAGCTCATCGGTAACGCCGGCGGCATTGTTCACCCGGTGATCGAACCGTATGTGCTTCCCGTTTCACCGTATGAAGCGTTCTCGTCGGGGCAGCAGAACGATGTTCCGCTACTGATCGGTTCGAACACCGAGGAGGCGCGTGCCCTGACGGATGTCAGCCATGTGACGGCCGCGACGTTCGCTAGCGACATTGAGCACAGCGTTGGCCAGCTTCCCCCTGCGCTGCTCGCAGCCTATCCCCATGCCACCGACGAAGAGTCGCGGCAGGCGCAACTCAGCCTAGAGCGCGACCTGCGCTTCGGCTGGGACATGTGGGCGTGGGCGAGGTTGCAAGTCGGAACCGGGAAGAGTAGCGTCTACTACTACTCGTTTCGCCAACAGCCACCGTTCCCCGCCGATTCCGTGTATGCGGGTTGGGGCGCGAGCCACTTCGCCGAGCTCTGGTATGTCTTCGACCATCTGGACCAGGAGCCGTGGCACTGGACCGCAGCAGATCGTAGAGTGGCCGAGGAGATGTCCAGCTACTGGGCCAACTTCGCGAAGTCGGGCAATCCGAACGGCCACGGCCTTCCCCAGTGGCCGGAGTTCGCCAACGCGGAGAGCAAGGTTCTATCCATCGGCGATCCGGTCACCGTTGGCGGCGTGGCGAATATCCATGGACTGAGCGTCTTCGACGCCGTCTACACTGGGGTGCGCGGCAAGCCCTTTGCCGCAAAGTGACGGCCTTCCCGACAGGATTAAATCCCCTGTCGCCATATGTAGTGGAAAGTTGAAGGCAATGACGAGCTTCCGATTAGAACTGACGTCCCCTGCGTGGCTGCGGACAATCTCATGGAAGACGATTGCCGCATGTATCGCATGCGCAATCCTGGCGTCTACGATCTTCCAGTCATGGGCGATGAACGAGGCATATTGTTCATTTCTCCCGGAGCCGGGACGAAACTCCTCCATGATTTCTTCTTTGGAGGCTTGGGAGGGTATGACCTGACATCCGCGTATATAGCTGGCATATCCCGTTTCGATATGGGTGCGAAAGAATAGATCGCCCATTTGAGTAACGGCTGCGTCATGGCTGTCTCTCCAGCCACCAAACCGCGACAAACAAACCCGAGTGAAGTCGAAAGTGCGCACGATCGTAGAGCCGGTGAGTGTCGCGTAGCGATCTAAAACCTCTCGCGTGACGGCCACGATTGTGCCGCCGAACATTTGGCCAGCCTCCACTGGTATCTCGATTATGCGAATGACATCATCAACGTCCCCATGGCGATCGAGGCGGCAATAGGCATTCCTCTCTGCGAGATAGTGAAGATCAGAAATATGTAGAAACTTCTGGAGCATTTCGAAGTAACGTTTGTCTCCGACGCGCCCTTCAAACTCGCGCGCGAAAATTAGCTGCTCCCCTTTCGAGAGGGTTTCGCTACTATCGCCGTCAAGAGGCGGCGATATATCAACAGAAGGCGTCGGGTGATACGAAATGTCTACGCCCCAACACGAGCAGGCATTGCAATTCCACAACATGAGATCATCAATATTCGGCGGCGTGACGTACTCAGTCGGAACAAGCATCGCGTGTATGAAGACATTGGGGAGATTCGCGTAAGGGACAAACTGATCATGGCGTATGTTCTCTTTCAGGAATTCAATTGCATCGTCTAACTAGAGCCAGATGTTGAACAATGCCTCATCGGTTGGAGGTATCGACATTTGTTTCAGCGCATTGATAGGATTAGCCATGTTAACTCCGCTCACATAATTCTATTGCTCTCCCTCATCCATAGCCCATTCGTGTTCTGTCGGTAACGTACATTTCTGGAATCGTTCCTCGCAAGTCGGCATGGCGGCTGGGATCTCGCGATCTGCTCTCGGGGGAGAGTCGCGGAGGACTCCCCGACGCTGGGGCGTTTAGCAATACCTATCCTCAAAAGAAGCCCACCGTGTTACCAGTGCAGGCTCCATCGCGCGCATAGATTTCAATCATGGCTTTTGCGGTGTAGTGGTAACAGCTATGAGAGGTCCACGCTTTCCTTCGGCCAGGAGATTACTTTCTAGCCCGCTGCTATGTCTTTAAGGTCCATGGGTGCGAATGCCAATGAAAAGAGAATCGAACAAGCGAAGACTGCCAATTGCGGCTCGACCCGCCTGAAGAACTACACTTGAGCGATATGGTAGAAGTACCAACGCAATTCGGTGGCTCTAATCCCGCGCCTGTGCGAGACCTCGTTCTGCTCTCGCTCAGTGGGGCCTGGGTTCTGCCCGTGCTCGGCACTGCCTTTTGGGTTCTCCACGTTTCGGCGGCGTTCAGGACCGCGGTTACCATCCTTGCCATTCTCGCAGCGCCTCTTCCCGCGCTTTTTTTTATGTTCAAACAACGACGCCGGCTGATTGCCTGCGCGGCGAAGAGCGAGGAGGCCGCCGCGCAACTGAAGCTGCAATTGGATACGGTCCGCTACCGCACGTCGCGTTTGCGCGAGGAGTTGCAGGCTGCAGACCGGCAGGCGCGGCTGAGCCACCAACTTACTCTGCTGGGCCAGTTCACTGCCGGGTTCATGCACGAGTTCAACAATCCGCTTGCAATCGTGGCGGGGCGCATCGAAGTTCTGCTGGACGAACGCAAGCACGATACCGCGCTGTGTGCGGATCTCGAGCAGATGCTCAAAGAGACGCGCTACATGGGCAACATCGCCGGCACGCTGCTGCAGGCGCTGCGGCGCGAGCGTGCCGGAGAAGTCTATGAGGCATCGGCTCCGCAGAAGGCCTTGGAAGATGCAATGGCAGCGTTGCGGCCCGCGGCAAAAAGCCAGGGAGTGACGCTGATGGAGGAGATCGGGGAAGCGCCACGGGTGGACGTGCCCGAGCACGTCATTGGCGAAGTGGTTCGCGGCCTGTTGACCAACGCCCTGCAAGCATTGAAAGGGCGAGACGAAAGCATGATCTGGATGCGCCTTGAGCCGTATCGCACGGCCGGCGCCAGAGTAGTGGCACGGATTGAAGACAACGGCCCAGGTGTTCCGGAGAACATCCGGCAACATCTCTTCGAGCCGTTCATATCAAGTAGCACGGGGCGAGAGAGGCTGGGTCTGGGATTGTTTCTGGCCGCAAGCCTGCTTGATATGTATGATGGCCGCGTTCGGTACGAGATGAGAGATGGTGGCGGGGCGAGCTTCGTAATCGAGCTGCCCCCGGCACGATTTACTCGCGGCCAGCCCTACCACTGGTTTGCCGGAGGGACGACCGAGTGAGCCGCATTGTTGTGATCGACGACGAAGCCGCGCTGGGGGAGAACATCCAGCGGATGCTGCGCCTGCCGGGCGCCGCCGTGCAAGTCTTTGTAGACCCGGTGAAGGGTCTTGCCGAGTGCCTGACCAACCCGCCTGACCTTGTTTTGCTCGACGTGCGGATGCCGCGCATGTCGGGAGAAGAGGTTTTTGCGCGTCTGCACGAAGCCCATCCCGGACTTCCGATCGTCTTCCTGACGGCCTTTGGGTCCGTGGAGAGCGCGGTCCTGGCCATGCGCAACGGCGCATTCGATTACCTGCAAAAGCCCTTCCAGCGCGAGGATCTTCTACTCGTGGTCAAGCGTGCGCTCTCACATGCCAAGCTGGAACGCGAGGTGGAAACGCTGAAGGAGAGGCTGGAAGCCCTCGGCGAGGCGGATGCCGCCCAGACCCGCAGTCCCGCCATGCTGGATCAGATGGAAAAGTGCCGCCGAGCAGCAACCACCGACGCCACGGTGATGATCCTGGGCGAGAGCGGCACGGGCAAGGAGGTGACCGCGCGCTTCATCCACGGCCAGAGCCGGCGCAAGGAGGGGCCTTTTGTGCCTGTCGAGTGCAGCGCCATGCCAGGCTCGCTGATCGAGAGCGAACTCTTCGGCTACGAGCGCGGCGCATTCACCGGCGCGGAGCGCACCAAGAAAGGACTGATCGAATCCGCCGACGGCGGTACGTTATTTCTGGACGAAATCGGCGACCTTGGGGTTGAGCTGCAAACACGCCTGTTCCGCTTTGCCGAAGAGCGGGTACTGCGTCGTCTGGGTGGGCTCACTCTGGTGCGCGTGGACTGCCGCATCCTGTGCGCAACCAACCAAGACCTGCCGGCCAAGATCAAGGCGGGGACCTTTCGCGAAGAGCTTTACTACCGGCTGAGCGTGGTAACGGTCAAGCTGCCGCCCCTGCGCGAAAGGCCGGAGGATATTCCGCATCTCGCGCGCTTCTTCCTCGAACGTTTCTCTCGGCGCTACGGCAAGAGTCTGTCCGGTTCGCCGCAGTTTTACAGTGCATTGCTGAAGCAGCGCTTTCCGGGTAATGTCCGCCAGTTGAAAAACGTGGTGGAACGGCTGACCGCATTGCATCCGGGCGGAGTGCTGGGACTGGAGGATCTGGAAGAGGACGCACCGCAGGTGGAGGCGGTCAGCAGTCTTTCCGCGCTTCCCTGGAAGGATGCCCGGGAACAGTACCTGGCCAGTTTTGAGAGTTCCTATGCGCAAGCAGTGCTGGTCCGTTGCGGCGGCAATGTGAGTGCAGCCGCGCGCGAGGCCGGTGTGGACCGCAAGACCTTTTACGCGCTTTTGAAGCGGGAACGGGACCAGCAGTCTGGGGAATCCATTCCCCAGACCGAGCGGGAAAGCGGGGAATGAAATCCTCATCCTCCAAGGAGCATCCGCGGAAATGATTGAAAGCAAAAGATGCATGCTTTGGCTCCTCGATTGCTGAAGTAAGGGTCAGGAGCTCCCGCATATGAAACTCTGGACCTCAGGGTTAGAGGCTGTTCTTGTAGTGCTCGGCTTGATTCTGCTGATGCCGCAGCCAGGAAACGCTATTCCCGCATTTGCCCGGAAATTTGGCGTGAAGTGTTATACCTGCCATACGGTTCCGCCGGCGCTCAACAAGAACGGATACATGTTCAAGCGGCTCGGCTATCGCATGCCGCCCGACGAGATGGACGGGACAAAGCCGGCGCCCAAAATCTCCGAGCTGGACAAGGACATCAAGTTCAGCATCACAAACGCCTTTGCGCTGATCCTGCAGGGCAGTGTGACCAACGATAAGACAATAGCCGACGCAGGGAACACAACCTCGGCATCGCCCGTCTCATCTTGTAACTCCGGTGTCGATGGCACGCAGCAGAGTTCTTCCTGCTCCAGTTTCAACCTGGACGAAGCAGCGCTGTTTGTGGTGGGAACGGTGCCTGATACCGGCTTCTCCTACTTCGGACACTATGAACTCTATCAGGGAGGAACGTCCGACCTGGAGCAGGGCTTCGGAGTCTACACGGCCGGTCGTGCCAACAACAGTTTCTTCATCAAAGCCGGTGAGATTCATATGCAGGAGGGTGAAGGAACCCGCGCTGCCATGATGTACAACCTCTTCAGCGATCCCGCGTTCACGCTGGAAAACACCGATCCTAACCTCTTCTCGCTCGACCAGCACCCTGTAGGAGTCGACGTTGGTTATACACACGCCACGAACTATTTCAAGAATGTGTTTGCCGTCTCGGCCAAAGTCACCAACGGCCTGAATGCCGATGGCAGCGAGATTCTCGATAGCTCCATCAAGAACTCAAAGGATGTGTGGGCCGACGCCGACTACTGGTTTGGCCCCGACGGCGGAGTCACTGTGATGATGTACCGCGGATCAAAGGATCAGATTCAGAATTCCGGCGCATCCAACCAGTTCACCTTTCGCCCAACGATCTGGCGGACCGGGGCCTTCGGCAACTACCTCTTCTTCGACAAGCTCGATTTGCTGGGCGGTTATATGCGAAGCCAGGACGACTGGCAGTGGGTGCAGGGCGGCCCCTTGTCGAGCTACATCGCTAATTCGTACCGCGGAGAGGCAGACTACTACATCAAGACGGGCACAGTCATCATGGCACGCTACGACCATGGAGGCGAGACAATCGCTCCTCAGCCGACGATGCGCTCGCAGGCCTGGGGCATAGGTGGCGAGCATGCCCTCACGTCCTTGGGCAATGTTGTGCTTCGCGCCGCCTACACTCAGGAGCATGACGGTGATCCGGTCGCCCTCGCAGGCACCACCGACAAACTGTTCAGACTTGATATCCGCTACATGTGGTAAGGAGAGACTCATATGCACAAGGCAATCTATGCAATCGTGGCCGCCGGCCTCTGTTTTCCTCTTATTCTGGCGGCGCAGAGTGGCAGCAACGTAACGCTTCCGCAGGACAAGGGACCGGCAAAGATCGACGTCTCAAGCTATCCCGCCGATCAGCAGAAGGCCTATAAAGTGTTTGCGGACAAGTGCTCCAAGTGTCACACCATCGCTCGGCCCATCAACACCACCATGCCGCGGCCGGATTGGGAGCGCTATGTCAAGCGCATGATGCACAAGCCGAATTCCGGGATCAGCGACAGCCAAGGGAAGACGATTTTCGAGTTCCTTGCTTACGACCAGGAGAATCGCAAAGACAAGAATGCGTCCGCGTTCTTCAAGTCGCTGAGCGACGACGAGATTGAAAAGCTGAAAGCTCAACAGCACTAGGACGTATTCGCGGCTTCCTCTGCCTTTTGTGCAAGGCGCAAGCGATTCTTCCTTGATCCCAGCGAGCGTCAGGCCCGCTCGCTGGGCTTTCTTACAAGAGCTCTCATCGTCATCGGCAGTGCTTTCGGGTTAGAGTAGATCAAATTCAATCGCCAAAGCGGAGAACGCATGCCATACACCATCACGGTCCCGGATCGGGAATATTTCGACAAGAATATTCCGTGCCGCGCTGCCTGCCCGATTCACACCGAATGTGGACGCTATGTACAGGCCATCGGGATCTCGAAGGACGAGAAAGCATACCTGCTGGCGCGTGCGCCCAATCCATTCGCCTACGTTCTTGGCCGCATCTGCGCACACCCCTGCGAGGACAACTGCCGGCGCGGCAAGATCGACGAACCGATCGCCATCTGCGCATTGAAGCGCTACGCGACCGATCGCCACAATCTGGGTACAGGACACGATCCAGCCCGCAAGAAGCTGCCGCCGCCTCCAAAGCGCGATAAGCGCATTGCCATTGTGGGTGCAGGCGTCTGCGGCCTTACCTGCGCCCATGATTTGGCCCTGCTTGGTTACACGGTTGAAGTCTTTGAGTCCGCGCCGGTCCCAGGGGGGATGCTCTATCTGGGCATTCCCCAGTTTCGCCTGCCACGCGAAATCATCAAGATGGAAGTAGACAACATTCTGGCCATGGGGGTCACGCTGCATACCCGAGTGACACTGGGACGCGATCTCACATTCGGCGAATTAAGGTCGAAGTTCGATGCGGTTCTGCTGGCCACGGGACTCAACAAGGGCCGCGAGCTGAACATTCCTGGAGCCCACCTGGCGGGCGTCTACAACGGCATCGATTTTCTGATCAACGTCAATCTCGGTTTCGAGATCGAGCTCGGCAAGCGCGTGGTTGTGGTGGGTGGCGGCAACGTGGCCATCGATGTGGCGCGCGCGGCCGTGCGCCTGGTGCAGGAGTCAGCGGACTTCGTCGCTCCCGATGACGGAGGAAAGAGCCTCCAGCCTGCCCTGGATGCGGCGCGCATGGCGATGCGATCGGGCGCCGAAGAAGTGGACATGGTCAGCCTGGAATCGCGCGCGCTGATGCCGGCGTGGAAAGGCGAAGTGGACGAAGCCGAGCACGAGGGTATCGTGCTCGAAAATGGCTGGGGACCGAAAGAAATTGTCGGCGAGAATGGAGTCGTCACCGGACTCAAAGTTCGGCGTTGTCTCACAGTCTTTGATGAAAACGGCCGCTTCAATCCGGTATTCAGCGACGAAGAGAAGACTATTCCCTGCAACAGCGTGATCCTGGCCATCGGTCAGCAGGCCGACCTCTCGTTCCTCAGCGGCGAAGAAGGAGTGCAGGTGACGCCGCGCGGGATCCTCAAGATTGACGAGAACCTGATGACCACCGCCCCCGGCGTTTTTGCAGGCGGCGACGTAGCCTTCGGGCCGCGCGTCCTTGTGGAGGCCGTGGCCAATGGGCACAAGTCGGCGCGCTCCATTCATGTCTACCTTAGCGGCAAGACCGCCAAGACTGTCCTCAGCCGCTTCCGCATCCTGCCCAACTGGGAGATGCCGCGCGGCTTTCTCGCGACTCCGCGGCAAAAGATGCCGGTTCTGGCGGCCAACCGGCGCATCGGCATTGCCGAAGTGGAGCTGGGCTTCGACGAAGAACAGGGCCGCGCCGAAGGACGGCGCTGCCTCAACTGCCAGGTAAACACAATCTTCGACGGATCGAAGTGCATTTTGTGCGCGGGCTGCGTGGACATATGTCCGGAGAATTGCCTGCGCCTGGTTGACCTGGTGCAGGTGAGCGGCGATGCGCGCTACGACGCGCTGATCATGCAGCGCTACGGGGTACCCAGCGCCGAACTGAAAGCCGGCCAGGCGGGAGCCATCATCAAGAACGAAGAGAAGTGCATCCGCTGCGGGCTCTGCGCCGAGCGATGCCCAACCGGGGCCATCACCATGGAGGCCCTGGAGCAGCAGGAGCGGGAAGTCTTTGAATAGGGGAGCAAGGGGATGAATCGTCGAGATTTTTTCAGTTGGGGAACAGCAGGTTTCGTCGCGCTGTGTTCAGGCGTTGCTGTGAGTCTGGGAGCGGTGGTCCGGTTCTTGGTGCCCGATGTTTTTTATGAGCCGCCTCAAGTATTCAAAATCGGCAACCCCGGCGACTTTCCTTTCGGCCCGCCGACATTTCTGGCGGACGAAAAGATCTATGTGTTTCGCGATCGGGACAAGGGATTTGCCGTCGCCAGCGCTGGTTGCACGCACCTGGGCTGCACGGTCAACTACTTCCAAAGCGATCAGAAATTCCATTGCCCTTGCCACGGCAGCGTGTTTGCGCGTGGCGGCGATGTGATTCATGGACCGGCGCCACGGCCATTGCAGTGGTTTGAAGTAACAGTGACTCGCGCTGGACAGCTTCAAGTGGACAAAGACAAGGTAGTGCCGGACAGCTACCGGTTGATGGTGTAACGATGAATCTGATCCGAGAAATCTGGCAATCGATCGTCCGGCGGGATCCACTGTCAACCGACAAGGGAAAGTCAGAACTGGTCTTTCTTAACGTCTGGTTGCATATCCATCCGGCCAAGGTGAAGAAGGAGCATCTCAGGTTCAAGTACACGTTTTACCTGGGGTTCATTACCTTCTTTCTGTTCCTGATCCTGGTTACTACAGGGATCGCTCTGATGTGTTACTACCGGCCCTATCCTCCCATGGCCTACCAGGACATGAAAGATCTGCAGTTTGTGGTCTTCATGGGTCCTTTCCTGCGCGCCATGCATCGTTGGGCCGCGCACGCCATGGTGGTTTGCGTATTTCTTCATATGTGCCGCGTGTTTTACACCGGCTCCTACAAAAAGCCGCGACAGTTCAACTGGGTGGTAGGCGTACTGCTGCTACTGCTGACTCTGGGCCTTTCCTTCACGGGCTATCTGTTGCCGTGGGATCAGCTGGCATATTGGGCCATCACGGTCGGAACCAACATCGGCGGCTATGCGCCCCTGGTGGGTGGACAACTGAAAGAGTTGCTGCTCGGCGGCCACACAGTCGGAGAGGCCGCGTTGATTCGCTTTTACGTACTCCATGTGGCCGTGCTGCCGTCGCTCATGATCCTGTTGACGATCGTACATTTCTGGCGCATCCGCAAGGATGGCGGGCTCTCGCGGCCGACGTGGAAACTGAGGCCCAACAAGACCGAAGCCCTGGTCACCATCGGCGCGCCGGCAGAAGTAGCGCCGCTGAAGACGGTGGCCGCTTCAACCGACAAAACCTACGGGCTGATGGAAGTCGTTACCGGCAAGCCCATCTTTGAGACGGTAACTCCGGAAGAGGAAGAAGACGCGGTCTTTTCCTATCCGTATGCGTTCTTCCGGGAAGCCATCGCGTTGATGGTTACGGTCACGGGTATCATGGCCATCTCCTTTTTCTTTCACGCGCCCCTTGAAGAGCTGGCCAACTCGGCAAAGACGCCCAACCCGGCCAAGGCGCCATGGTATTTTCTGGGTCTACAGGAACTGGTCAGTCACTCCGCGCTGCTGGGTGGCGTAGTTGCGCCGGCTCTGATGGTGCTGGTGCTGATCGCAATTCCATATCTTGACAGGAATCCCAGCCGCCGGCCTGCTGACCGCAAGTTGATTCTCTGGCTGTTCACCTTCTTCGTTGTCGCCAACCTGGTTCTGATCGTCATAGGAACCTTCTTCCGCGGTCCCGGCTGGGCGTTTGTTCCACCCTGGGTACATGTTGTTTCGGGGGCAGAGTAATGGGACGCAAACTACCGCAATTCTTCTTCGCGCTGAGCATGCTCGCTCTGGTGCTGATCGCAGCGGCAGTGTGGCAAGCCAGCACGCCCTCCTGGAAGAACTATCAGCGCGCCTTCTTTCAACTGGAGGCGCAGGGGGAGCCCAACGCGGTGACCAAGGCCGCTGTTCTGGCTACGCCTCCGCAGATTCATCAAATCCTTCTCCCTGGTCTGCAGCGCGTCGACCGGTGCACCACGTGCCATCTTGGCGTGGATGACCCCACCATGAAGAACGCGCCGGAGCCTTTCCGCTATCACGCCGGTCTCGGACCCCACATTCCGTCAAAATTTGGTTGCACCATTTGTCACGGCGGCCAGGGACTCGCAACTGACGTCAAGGATGCGCACGGCAACGTGCCGTTCTGGCCAAACCCGCTTCTGTCCAGCGATTACATTCGTGCTTCCTGCGGCAGATGCCACAAGGAAGGCGATGTCCCCGGCGTGCCGGAATTGACTGAGGGAAGGCGCCTCTTTGAGACCGAGGGTTGCCACGGCTGCCATAAGTTGAACGGCGTAGGCGGCAGCATTGGCCCGGATCTGACGGATGAGGGCGCAAGCCACCGCTCTCCCGATTGGCTCGAACGTCACTTCCTCGCTCCCAACGTTGTTTCGGCCGGATCCGCCATGCCCAACTTCCATTTCACCAGGGAGCAGGCGCGCGCGCTCACCTATTACATGCTCTCGCTCACGAACGCCGACATGGGCTCGTACTACTCAAGCATGCGCCTGATCCCGAGCCCCGAATACGGCCGGCAACTGTTCGTCGAGAAGGACTGTATCGTCTGCCATGCCATTGGGGGAACCGGAGCTAAGGTCGGTCCCGATCTGCTCGGTGTCACCAAGCGCCATTCGATGGAGTGGCTGGACGAACAACTGGTGAATCCGCAGCTTGTGTATCCAGGCAGCTCCATGCCCGAATATGACCTGGAGGCGAATGTGCGCACGGCGCTGGTCGCCTTCATGGCGTCCGCCACGCAGGAAGATGCGCAGGAAATCCTGGCTCACAGAAGCAATAAGCTCACTCCCGAAGACGTCGCTATCGAAGCCGGCAAACGTGACTTTGCCCGCTTTGGTTGCGCGGGCTGCCACGGTACGGAACTCCAGGGAGGCGTGCCGAACCCTAACGCCCAGGGAGGCCAGGTCCCTTCGCTTCTGCATGTCTCCGACGATTACACAAAGGATGAGATCATTCAGATCATTCGTGACGGCAAGGTGCCTCCGTTGGACAACGCAGCGGGTCCAACGCCTCCGTTGTACATGCCATCGTGGAAACACCTGCTGAGCGACGAAGATATCCACCAGATCGTCGATTTCCTCTGGTCTATGCAACAGAAGGCGAAGGATAGCTGGTAGCAGCCGAACCTTCGCCGCATGAGCGCTTCACGCCGGAATTTTCCTGTTCATAAAACTCAGGGAATTCCGGCATGGTGGCCGGGTTCGGTCCATTCTGATTCTTTGCGGAGGTTCATCGCGTGAAGCCTTCATCGAAATCCCGCCCCACAGCCTTCGTGACGCTCCTCAGCGCTGCACTCGTCGTAGTCGCAACAGCCGCGCAGGCACCGCAAAACGCTCAAAGGCCCGCTGCCGCTGCAACGCCGCCTCCACCTCCCGCCTATCCGGCTCCCACAAACCTCAAGGTGCTTCCCAAAAACCTGACCGGGCAACAGGTCCACGACATCATGAAACAGTGGAACGGTGAGCTGGGAGTTCGATGCGGCGCCTGCCACGCGGAAGACCCCGGCATCGTCACAACAGACGGTCCAGCGCGCCCCGCATTGGCAGAGGATTCCAAGGCACTGAAGGAAATTGCGCGCCTCATGTACACCATGACTGAACAAATCAATACCAACTACATCGTCAGGGTCGCGGGCTCCAGCATGCCGGTCACCTGTAGCACCTGCCATCGCGGCAACATCGGTCCGGAGCCGTTTACCATCCAGCCGGCCGGCGGACCACCTCCCGTCCAGGCCCCGCCGAGTCTGGAGGAAAGGCCGCAGCCGCAATGACAGAATGCCCTGGCACGCTCTCCATAAACCGCAGGACAAGCCGGCAATCCATCACAGCCCTGTCGACCAAAGAGTTCAGCCCCTCGCCATGAAGAACCGAATCCTTAGCCGCCGTTCACAATTGCTCGAACGCCATCTTGGTGAAGCAGGCTATGATGCCCACGCCCCGCATGTATCCAGTCTTAGGTGGTCATTGACGAATAGCGATGGGCCAGTTAGGCGCAACATGATCGGTGCGGTTTTGGGAAAAAGACAAGGCCCGCGAGCCTGTTTCATGCTGTTGTTCTGCGCAACAATGTTTTGCGCAACGGCATTGGCCTCTCGGCCGGGCGGATCCAATTCGGTCGAAACCGAGGCCGTCCAGTCGGGCTCGGGTGACTCTGCCAATGCAGCTGATTGCGCGACCTGTCACAAAGAGGTGGTAAAGGACTTTGCCAGCAATTCGCACAGTCGGCCGGTGCTGATGCATGGCGGCAAAGGCGTGACCTGCGAGAGCTGTCACGGCCCCGGCAAGGCGCATGCGGAGGCCGGCGACGTCACCATGATCTTCAACCCCGCCCGCGCTACCGCCAAAGAGGTGCATGAAAAATGCCAGACATGCCATAAAGCCAGGCACGCAAACTTTGAACGCTCGGTCCACGACAAGGGAAACGTGAGCTGCATCGGCTGCCACAGCATTCACTCTGCCGGCGCGCCGAAGCATCTGCTCAAGATGGAGCAGCCCCAGCTCTGCTTTTAGTGCCACAGCGACGTAAAGCCGCAGTTCTCCATGCCCTTCCACCACAAGGTTGAGGAGGGAATGATGCAGTGCACAGACTGCCACGATGCGCACGGCGCCTTGGGAGAGAATGCGCTGCCGTCTTCCACATGGCAGTTTATGGCGTGCACCAAATGCCACACGTTGACCGCCGGACCCTTTGTCTATGAGCACGCTGCGGTCAAGGCCGAAGGATGCACTGCCTGCCATTTCCCTCACGGAGGAACGAATCCCCGGTTGCTGACTCAAGCCAAAGTGAACAGGATCTGCCTGCAATGCCACTTGCCGTCGCCGAACTCCCCAACGGGCCAGCCTGCCGTATCGTCGCTTGAAGCAGAAGGGCTTTGAGCACACGGCAACGGCTATCTCCAAGCAGAATGAGCCAGCGCATGTGCTGTTTCCCTGGGTTCACATCACACTATCGAATTTGAAGCGGTTTCTGCTCGGCACCC
>Ga0181520_10002694_pt1 | contig 32495 bp, 25 predicted proteins | sample PEATcosm2014_Bin_29_FD_132451 | JGI IMG/M metagenome (GOLD analysis project Ga0181520, IMG submission 132451) | Peatland microbial communities from MTU Mesocosm Facility, Houghton, MI, USA - PEATcosm2014_Bin02_30_metaG | ecosystem: Environmental > Terrestrial > Soil > Wetlands > Peat | place...
CTGGCCCGGCATTCCCTGGCGGCGCCCCAGCTTGCGCCCGAACTGCAGTCCGGCTCGTTGCTGCTGCTCTTTGGGGTCATCAATGGCGTGCAAACCGGCATCCTTTCGGGTTTTGAAGCTTTCAAAAGCATTGCGAAGATCAATGTGATCTGTGGTCTGGCCAACTTTCCCATCATGGTTGCCGGCGCTTATTTCGGGGGGTTGCCGGGAGCTGTCTGGGGACTGGTGGCCAGCCTGGCGTTGAATTGCGGTCTGAACTTTCTGGCCGTCCGGCGCGAGGCCACGGCGGCGGGGACTGTGATCACCTACCGCCGGGTACACAAACACTGGCCTTTGCTCTGGCAATTTGGGCTGCCGGGAATGCTCTCCGGCCTGATTTCCGGCCCGGTCAATTGGGGAACCAGCACGCTGTTGGTGAATCAATCGGGGGGCTATGCCGAGATGGGCATCTTGAATGCCACCAACAGTTGGTATCAGGCGGTGGGGTTTCTCCCCGGTCTGCTGGGCCAGGTTTTGCTGCCCATTCTGGCGGCCTACTCCGCCGCCAAAAATCGCGCCGGCTTGAACCGTGCGCTGGTGACCGCCACCTGGGTCAACATTGTGCTCGTTTTTCCAGTCATTGTCATTGGCAGTGTTTTCAGCCCCTTTATCATGGGACTCTATGGGCCGGGGTTTGCCGATGGCTGGCCGGTTTTGGTAATCACCATGTTCACTGCCGGCGTCATGATGGTTCAGGGACCGATCACCGACCGGCTGATTGCCACTTCCAAAATGTGGGTCTATTTTCTGGCGCACATCATCTGGGCCTCGGTCTATATTACTGGATGCTATTTTTGGGTGCCGACTTATGGCAGCACTGGGCTGGCGTTCTCCCGCCTGGTCGCCCTTACCGTGAATGGAGCCGGCATTGTGGCACTGGTCTGGTGGTGCGCCCGGCAGAGCCGGGAACTCGAGGATGTTCCGAAATGAATTTTATGAGCAATCCCCGATTCCATGTCTTATTGCCGGTTCGGGACGAGGCCGATATTATTGGCCAATCCTTACGCCACCTATTGACTTGGGCGGATGCCATCTATGTCTTTGACACGGGCAGCGTGGATGATACCTGGGAAATCGTCCAGGACTTCGCTCGAAAGGACCGGCGGGTCATGCCATTAACAAAAGACGGGGTGTTTTTTTCCGACACCGTAGTTCGTGGCTGGATCTTTCATCAGGCCCGCAAGCACATGCGCAACGGAGACTGGTTTCTGCGCGCGGATGCGGATGAGTTCCACCACATTCCACCTCCGGAATTTGTGAAGACGCACCTGCGCCGGCACGAAACCATCGCCTGGCACCAGTATTATGATTTCCGGCTCACGGCGTCTGAAGTAAGGGCTTGGGAGAATGGAAAAGAAACACTAGCTGACCGGCAACGGCCGATTGAAGAACGACGCCAATGGTTCACGCCCAGCGAATACAGCGAACCCCGCCTGTGCCGCTACCGGGAAACCATGCAATGGCCAACGACGCATTCTTTTCCCGTCAACTCCGGATTTGTGGCGCGCGAACGGCTGCCCATCCGCCATTATCCGCATCGCGATCCGGCGCAATTGCGCCGGCGCTGCCTGCTCCGCTCCATCATGATCGCCAATCATAGCCGTGACTGGAGCAACCCTGAGGCTCATCACTGGTCAGAGAGCGAATGGCTGAAATTCATTGTGCCGGACGGCTTGCCCGAACTCCATTTTTGGCGGCCCGGCACCGAACTGCCGGCCTTTCATTTCACCAGTCATTTGCGCCCGCCACATATCCGGGCGGTGCAAAGATTGGTCCACTCCTTCTGTTTGCCCGTCTTGGACCGCACCCGGGCCAGATGGTTGGAAACCACTTATCCCCCAAAAATCCCGGCAAACATCGCCGCGGTCTTGGAGCGGGAATTGGCGTGATATTATGAAAGCCATGGTTTCATTTCTTAAATGGCTGGTTCCGGCTCGTTTCCGGCCCATCGGCTATCTCCTGCACCTGACGCGAACCCGCACGGAAAGCCGGGTGCAGGCCGGCCCGTTCACCGGCATGCGCTATGTGGCTGATTCCGTGGGCAGCGCCTATATCCCCAAACTGCTGGGCATTTATGAAAATGAACTGACCGCGGAAGTCGAAAGCATCTGCCAGCGCAAGCCCGGTTTGATCGTGGACATTGGCGCAGCGGAAGGCTACTACGCGGTCGGACTGGCGGTGCGCAACCCGCAGGCAAAAGTGGTGGCCTTTGAAATGGAGCCGAAAGGACAGGCCACCCTGCGTGAGATGACCAGGTTGAACCAGGTTGCCAGCCGCGTGGAAGTGCGCGGCAAATGTGAACCGGCGGACCTGTCGGCAATCCTGGGCGAAGCCCCACGCCCCATTGTCGTTTGTGATGTGGAAGGATACGAAGCCAGGCTGCTCGACCTCCAGACGGTGCCGGCCCTGGCCCAAGCCGCCATGCTCGTCGAACTGCACGATTTCATCGTGCCCGGAATCACCGAAGAATTAAAGCGGCGTTTTGAAGCGACCCACCGCATCAAACATATCTGGCAACAGCCGCGTTCGCGTTCGCAATTTCCCTGGCGCACCCTGGGCACCGCCCTGTTGCCCAAATCCTATCTGGACTGGAGCGTCAGCGAATGGCGTCCCGTGCAGATGGCCTGGTTGTGGATGGAACCGCATGGCTGAAATTGGGAAAGCCGTCTGCCGGTTCCGGCAAAGCTTGATTTGGCAAAGCATCCAGTGCGGTTTATGAATTCGTGGACATGGCGCAAATTTCAAGTGGATTGCCGGCACTTCGCCCGTGGCAAAATGGAACCGTGGCTGTGGCGCAACGACATGGGCGGCCGGCTTTCGTTTCAAAGGCCCCGCATATATGGAATCACCTATCAGTTTTTGGGCGACCACTGGGTTTCCATTTGCCACCTGGTTCGTTTCCGGCGCTTCAGCCGCGTTCCCCATCGTCTGGGAATACAGCCCATTGCCGGCATGACCGCGGAGCAGCGCGTCGGGCTTGTCAAACAAATTGCCAGAATTCTAAAGGTCGAATCGGAGGTTGAATTTGCCGATGAACCGCCCGAACTGAATCTGCATGTGCATCCCGCCCGGAATGGCCAGACCTTGCTGCTCCCCGAGGCGGCCCGGATCAAACGGGAATTTATTGCCTTCCAGTTCGATGGCGTATCGCAACCGCAATTGAATCCCACCGCGGAAGAATTGGAATCTTTCCTGGCCTGTTTTGACAAAAGTCTCCTGCGCCGGGTTGGCAAACCGCTGACGCTGGAGGAAAGCATGCAGGTGCTGGCAACTTCCAAATTGTTTATTGGAGTTTCCAGCGGGATGAGCCACCTGGCCGCCAGTGCCAGCACGCCCGCGCTGATTTATTTTAAGGGTGGGCTGGAGCGGCACAGCCAGTTGGCCAACTATAAACATCTCCGGCGCTGGAATCCCTATCCCAACACCCGTTTTTTTTCCAGTGCCGGTGAATTGAAACGTATTTTGGAGACGGTTTGCCAATAGACGGATGTTCACCCATCAGAATTGGATTCCTGCTCCCTCCGGCTGGGCGGTCAGTCACGCGGAACCCAGGTTTATACTTGATCCCAACACCATGAACTCTTTTGCCATCAAAAAGCTTTTGGTGGATTGCCACTACGGTGCCAGAAGCAAAATGGAGTTGTTGCTGGGTTTCCGGGAAATGGGCGGATCGCTTTCCTTTCGCCGGCCCCGGGTCTTTGGCATTGCCGAGCCGCACCTCGGGGACCACTGGATTGCGTTTTGCCATTTCATTCGTTTCCGACGCTTCAGCCGCCTTTCGCATCGCCTGGGTTTAAAACCAGGCCTTGGCATAACCACCGAACAGTGGGTTTCGCTGGTGCGCCAAATCGCCACCATCTTGAAGGTCGAAGCCGAACTTGAATTTGCGGATGAACCGCCGGAATTGGAACTGCCCGTGCATCCGGCCAGAAATGGGAAAACCTTGTTGATTCCCCATTCGTTTCAAACGACCCGTAAATTCATCGCCTTTCAGTTTGACGGAATTTCGCGGCCCGATTTGAATCCCACCCCTGAAGAAGTGGAATCTTTTCTGGCCTGTTTTGACCAGAGTTTGCTGCGCCGCGTTGGCCGGCCGCTGACGCTGGAAGAATGCGTGCAGGTGCTGGCCACTTCCAAATTGTTTATGGGTATTTCCAGCGGGATGAGTCACGTGGCTGCCAGCACAGGCACTCCGGCGCTGCTTTTTTTGAAGGGTGGCGCGAAAGACCAAAACCGGCTGAAGGTGTACCAACATCTTCGGCGCTGGAATCCTTATCCCAACACCCACATTTTTTCCAACGTCAACGAATTGAAGCGTATTTTGGCGTTGATTTCAGCGTGATGATCGTGACCGAACCTCAACCCCCCGTCCGGGTGTTGTTCTGCTGCACCGGGGTGGGCATTTTCAACCGGGGTTTGGAATCCTTTTTCCGGGAGGCGTTTGACGGACTGAAGCATACTCCGGGAGTGGAGGCCTGGTTGATCAAAGGGGCCGGAGAGCGAAAGGACCGCGAATTCCCCGTTTGGTGCCTGCCGCGAACCAGCCTGCCCGCCCGATGGCTGGGGCGGTTGTTCAACCGCAGTGCGTATGCCGCGGAACAATGGAGCAGCTTTTTCCCGGTCGTCCGGCAGATCCGGCGCCTGCGCCCACACGTGATTTTCTACAGCGATGCGAACCTCGGCTTTCAACTTTTTTTCCGGCGCAAATGGATCGGTGTTCCCTATCGCCTGCTCTACTCAAACGGGGGACCAGTCGGACCGCCTTTTGACCGGACGGATTGTGTGCATCAGGTCGCGCCGCTGTATCACGCCGAAGCTTTGGCCTTTGGCGAACCGGCCGCCCGGCATTTCATGGTGCCTTACGGCATCCAGGTTCCGCCGCCGCCGGTCTCGGACCAGGCTGCCCAACTTGCTCTCCGGGCGCGTTTGGGGATGCCGGTGGACCGGCCGGTCGTGTTGAGCGTGGGGGCCATTAATCGCTACCACAAACGAATGCATTATGTGGTGGAGGAACTTTCCCGGCTGCCACCACCGCGTCCGTTTCTGCAGCTGCTTGGCGCGCTGGACGAAGAGTCAGCCGGAATATTGGAACTGGCGGACAAATTACTGGGCCGGGAGGATTACTCGGCCAAATCGGTGCCCTACGAGCAGGTGTTTGATTTCTATCGCGCGGCGGATGTCTTTGTTTTGGGGTCGCTGAAAGAGGGCTTTGGGCGGGTTTATCTGGAAGCGCTGATGCATGGCCTGCCGGTCATCGCGCACCGGCATCCCGTTATGGAATATGTTCTGGGCGGGCAAGGGACGTTTGGTGATTTGGAGCGGGCGGGCGAACTGGCCGCTTTGTTGACCCGGCAATTGGAGTCAGCGCCAGGCGGGACGGCAAATCTACGGCGCTGGGAAAGCGTGCGAAACCGTTTTAGCTGGCCGGAACTGATGCCCCACTACTTTAAAATGTTTTCGGAAGTCTCGCTCCAAACTGTCAGATGAACACGTTGCCAGCCACAGTGATAATCACGACCAGGAACCGGAAGGAAGATCTGGTTAAAAGCATTGCCTCGGCTCTCAGCCAAACGGCTCACCCGAAAGTTCTGGTGATGGATGATGGCTCGACTGACGGAACGTTTGATCTGGTGCTCAGGGAGTTTCCCCAAGTCAAAATTCATCGCGTGGAAACCTCCCTGGGCTTGATTGTGCAGCGTAATCGCGCGGCGCGGCTCGCGGAAACACCCATCTTGATTTCCATTGACGACGATGCGGTTTTTTCAACCCCCGCGGTGGTGGAAGCCACCGTGCGCGATTTTAATGATTCCCGTGTCGGGGCGGTGGGTATTCCGGTGGTGGATGTGAACCGAAGCCCGGATGTCCGCAACCTGGCTCCCAGTGCCGCTGGCAACTATGCGCTCTATGATTACGTCGGCACGGCTCATGCCCTGCGGCGGGATATTTTTTTAAGGCTGGGCGGCTATCGGGAAATTCTGGTTCACCAGAGCGAGGAGGAAGACTACTGCATCCGGATGTTGAATGCCGGCTACATCACCCGGGCCGGCAATGCCGATCCCATTCACCATTATGAGTCGCCCAGGCGCAGTTTTGTGCGCATGGATTATTACGGGGCGCGGAACAAGGTGCTGTACGCCTGGCATAACGTGCCCTTCCCGCATCTGCCGGTGCACTTGGCGGCGACCACGGTCATGACGGCGACTTTTTCCCGGAAGCCGGCCCGTTTTTTGACCCGGCTTAGGGGCGTCTTGGGAGCCTACGGCATGATCCTGTCCGGACGCACCAGCCGACAACCAGTGGCTGTCAACATTTACAAAGCAAGCCGGCGTTTAAAGAAGCAAGGTCCCCTGCGGTTGGATGAGATTGAAGCCAACCTGCCCGCGCCACTTGAAACCTGAGCCTTGAACCTTCGTGACCCTCAATTCAAAAGCACCACCTTTTTCTCCGGAGGGCTCCGCTCACCACGGCAACAATATGCGCTGGATAGTTTCCCAGGAAGGCACGCGGCAAACCTATGGCGTGCCCTTGAGTTTCCATCGGCTGGCTGCGTTGCGGTTGATGTACACCGACATTTGGTGCCGCTGGGGCCACCGCTTGCTTAAGCGTGGTCCCGCCGGCGCACGGGCCCTGGCCACCAGGTTTAGCCGGGAAATTCCGCCGGAACGCGTGGTATCATTCACGCCGTTTGCAGCATTTTGGCGGGCGCGCGATCATTTGCGCCGCCGGTTTCCTGACCGGTCCAAACTGTCGGAAGAATATTGTGTCTTCGGCCGGTGGCTGGCCGGTCAGGTGCAACGGCATCTAAAGCACCTCGAATTGGATTCGGAACGGGATCATTTTTTCGGTTTTAACACAAATTGCCTGGAGACTTTGCAACTGCTCAAGGAACGGAAGGTTTTTACCGTGGTGGATCAAATTGACCCCGGCCAAGTTGAGGAGGACATCGTAGTAGAGGAAGCGGAACGCTGGCCGGGCTGGGAGGGAATCCCCGGGCGGATGTCCCCAAGCTATTGGGAACGCCTGAAGGCCGAATGGGCGGCTGCCGACCTGGTGCTGGCAAACTCGAACTGGTCACGCGACGCGTTATTGCGGCAAGGCGTTCCGTTTGAGAAAATCATCGTGGTCCCGCTGGCCATTGATCTGGCACAGGATCATGCATTGGAGCCCGTCAAGGCGCAGGGACCGCTGAAAGTGTTATGGCTGGGCAGCGTGAACCTGCGCAAAGGCATTCAATATCTGGCGGAGGCGGCCCGGAAACTCGCGCCGCAGAAGGTGGAATTCCTGCTGGCCGGACCAATGGGAATTTCCCCGCAGGCGGTTCGGTCTTTTCCCGCCAACATCAAAGTGCTGGGCCGGATCACGCGGGATCAATTGAGCCTGTATTACCGGCAGGCGCATGTCTTCGTGCTGCCTACCCTCTCTGACGGCTTTGCCGTCACCCAGCTTGAAGCGATGGCTCATGGTCTGCCGGTGGTGACCACTCCCAACTGCGGTAATGTGGTTGCTGATGGGGTTGATGGCTTCATCGTTCCCGCCCGTGACAGCCAGGCGCTGGCCGATGCCATCGCCCGGTTGGACGCCGATCGCCCCCTGCTGCGCGCCATGTCCTGTAACTGCCTGCTGACTATTATTAAATACGATCTGCCATCCAACGCCACCATGATCAATCGTCTGGTGGCAGACCATCGCAAAGTTAATCAGGAAAAAAAAGCAGGCTTGTCCCATGGTTGAAATTGCAATTTACGCGCAGGTGCTCGTTTGGCTCCTATTCGTGGGCGTCTTTTTTACCAGCGGACAGGCATCCATCTTCCATCCCATTACATGGTATCTGGCTTTCCATGGCTTGGTGTTCGTCTTGCGCCCCATTTTGGTGCATTATTTTCATTTCGATTCGGTATGGATCTACATGCGATTGGCGCCAGAGCCCGAGGATTTTATCCGCACACTTGCCGTTTCGTCACTGGGCCTTGCAGTGCTTTTCACCACGTGTCTTGGTGTCGGTCGGACTCGCTCCGGTTTTCCTGGCGGATCGCCACCCGCCTTTGCTCCTGCGCAGAATTCCGCCCTGATCCTGATGACCATCGTTTTGCTCCCGATTATCGCCTATTCAATCCGGGCGGCTGGCGGCGATACCGGCGGCGAGTTGCAGGCCAATGGCGTGTACATCCTGACTAAAACCACCGGCTATGTGTTAGACGCCCAGTTCATGCTGGCCCCGCTGCTGTGTCTCTGGCTGCTGAAAACGCGCTTCCATTGGCTCAATTTGGTGCCCATCCTGATTTATATCGGCTACCGGTCCTGGTGTGGGTGGGCCCGATGGACGATCCTGCTCTTTTTCCTTACCCTCTTGCTTCAATATTGCTGGTATTACCGCTTGCGTTGGCTGCCGGTCTGGACCCTGGTCGCGGCCCTTCCCATTTTGGTGCTGTTCAATATGCTTGGCCATAACCGGGGCATCTTGCAAGGTTATCTGAAAGAAGGAACGCTGGAGGGTGAGCAATTCAACCCCACCTTGGGCATGTCGGCGGAGGAGAAAAGAAAACAAAACCTGGACACCCAGGACTTCGCCAACTTTGATTACCTTGAGGCGGTAGTTTCCATTGTGCCCAAACGAACGGGCATGTTTACCTACGGCTGCCAATACCTGCAACTCTTTACCGAACCGATTCCGCGTATTTTATGGCCAGGAAAGCCGGCGGGGGCGCCGGTGGCTTTCTTCAATTTAAACCAGTATGCCAATTTTATGGGCCTCACCGTGAGTTTGGTGGGCGACGGTTGGATGAACGGCGGATGGTTCGGAGTGGTCATTACGCTGGGCATCGCCGGACTCATTCTTGGTCTGGCGCATCGCTCCTTTTGGGCCAGGTCCAACCTCCCCATTCCTTCGATGCTTTTCATCACCTTTTTGGGCGTTTCGCCGAACTGGTTTCGCGACGGCGGCATATCCGTCTTTAAATTTCTCATGTTCACCTGGCTGCCATTATTGCTTTTGCCGGCGCTCACCTGGCTTATCGAGGGCCGGGTGGTGCGGGGCAGTTCGATCCTCCTGCACGGGGGCCAGCAGTTGCGCATAATCCAGGCCGAACCCGGCTGTCCCACGCCCCCAAACCTTGCCAAAAACGCAACTCGAAGCGGGCCCGGCTGCCCATGAACGATCTAATGGAAAAAACCATCGCCACCACTGCTCCGGCCAGGGGACCTTCCGGCGCAAAAAACATTGCGGCGCTTATCCAATGCACCAATTTGGGAGGCATGGAGAATGTCGCCTATGCTCTCTTTGAACAGTTCCAGGCGCGGGGCTACCGCCTGCGGGTCGCCTCGCCCCGCCCCTGGGGGTTGGGCCAGTCGCGCGTGCTGCGCATTGATCCGGCGGCGGAAGCGTTCAACTACCAGGGCAAATTCGGCTGGCGCAGCTTTCCCACCTTCAAGCGCCATGTTCAAGCCGTCTGCAAAGACAGTGACAAAGTGTGGGTCACCGGCACCTGCGCCAGTTGTCTGGCCGCCGCCCATCTGACCGGCAAGAAGATCCTCCTGAGCCACCATTATCATCATTTCGAAAATCGCACGTCACGGCTGCGCTGGACCGCGTTCTACCTCGCCTTCGGCAACCGGCTCGATGCCATAACCTATCCGACCGAATTTACCCGGAATGAGGCCTTGAGAATTGCTCCCTGGATCAAGGGAAAAACGCACGTCGTGCGCTATGGTTTCGACCGCCATTACCAGTCCGAACCGCAACTGGCGGAATCCAGGCGCTCGGCGCGGGCGGCGCTGGGCATTCCGCAGACCGCTTTGGCCGTGGGCAATGGCGGCTGGCTGATCCCGCGAAAACGATTCGACGTGTTCTTGCGGACCGCCCAACGGGTGTCCCAACAGCTCCCGAACGCCAGATTTTATATTTGTGGGGGCGGCTCTGAGGAAAGCCGGTTGCGCACCCTGGCGAAAGAACTTGGCCTGGCCGACAAGGTCCATTTTCAAGGCTGGGTTCAGGATATGTCCGTTTATTACCGCGCCTGGGATATTTTACTGTTTAACACGGATTTTGACACTTCCCCCTGCACCCCCCTGGAGGCCGCCACTTACGGCTGCCTCTGCGTTGCCTCCTGTCGCTATGGCGGACTTTCAGAATTTCTCAAAGACGGCAAGACCGGCTTTCTTCTGGATGAACACAATACGGGCAAACTGGCGGATGATGTTGTCCAACTGGCGCAGAATCCCAGCCTGGCCTTGACCATCCGGCGTCAAGCCATTGAACTGATTGAGCAGGAATTCAACAACGAAAAAGCGCTCAAGTTTTATGAAGACTACCTCACCTCCTGACCCGGCTGGCGAACGGTGAACATTCTGTTGCATCTTAATTAACCGAAAAGCCACGCCGGTCGTGGGCCGGAACATCAGATGGAAAATCCCAATTCAAGTAATGCTGGCAGGGTATTCGCCTCGGTCTTGGCGGGTCTCTTGGGTTTCTTGGCGTCGGCGGCACTGATTCATTCAGTTCTGTGCCGGGGCGACAAGCTGACCCGTTTTTACGCACCCGTGCGAAGTGAAAAACTTGCCATCATCGCCCGGGACCCGCGGCTTTTTAACGTGGCGACTTTTGGTTCGAGCCATGTGCATGATGGATTTGACCCCCGCGCCTTTGAAAATGCCTTTTTTGGCAGATCCAATGCCGGCCAAAGTGTCAATTTGGCCGTGGAGGCGGGCTGCCAAACCGAACAAAGGGAGATGGCTCTGGAGTATCTAAAATATGTCAAAAACCGGGGGGGAGACCATGCCATGCTAATTCTGGAATTACCCGCCAACTTGAACTTTACACCTCAGTTCTTAACAAGTCCCCGGGTCGTCAATATTTATGACTGGTCCACCTTGAACTTTGCGCTGAAATTCAGCGACCAGACAATTGGTCTGGTCCGCATATTGGGCAGAGACCAGTTCGCGCTGCGCGCGGCCGGATTGCATTATTTGAATTTAGGCATGTTGAGCAATCTCATTTTTAAGCCAGGATTGGATGAGTCAATGATCTCCCTGCAGACTTCCTCGGACCGGCGGGGTTTGGATCCCCTGACCAATTCCGAAGACGCTGGACTGGCCCGAATGATCAGCCGGCGGGCCGGGAAAACATACCCGACGAACGAGGGAATCCCGCCAGGAGATTATAATTTGTTGAGCGACCTTTACTCATCCAGCGAATTTAAACATATACAGTTTGTTTACATCGTCGTCCCTCATTTGGAGACCATGGTCAAGGGAGCAATCCCCCGCTACCCCGCCGAGATGGACGGTCCCAATGGCAAAGTTCCAATTATTAATCTTTACGATTCGTGTTCATTATTGATGCGCCCGGATTACTGGCACGACCCGGCTCATGTAAATGAATCCGGGGCGCGGGAGCTGTCCCGGATATTGGGTGAAAAATTGCGTGCATTATACTCCCCGGCTGCCCTTTAAAACTCATGCTTTTCGTCGAAACAAGATTTTTTATTTTCTTCGCGGTGGTTTTGGGGGTGTACTGGAGTCTGCGGAATAATTTGCACCGCAAGTGGTTTTTGCTGGCGGCCAGTTATTATTTTTATGGCAGTTGGGACTGGCGGTTTGTCTGCATGCTGTGCGCGTTATCCACGGCTGATTATTATTTATCGCGGGCCATACACGCTTGCCAGGAGTCCGGCCGGAGGAAAATGTTCGTAACCCTCAGCCTGGCCATGAACCTGTCCGTGCTGGGGTTTTTCAAATATTTCAACTTCTTTGCCGCCAGTGCCATAACCGCGGCCAACCGCCTGGGCTTGCACGTGGACGGATTCACGCTGCACGTCCTCCTTCCCGTGGGCGTAAGCTTCTTCACCTTTCAATCTCTGAGTTATACCATTGATGTCTACCGGCGGGAAATCGCCCCGGCCAAAACTCTGCTGGACTACCTCATGTTTGCCGGCTTTTTCCCACAGTTGGTTGCGGGGCCCATCGTGCGGCCAAAATATTTTTTACCCCAGTTGGACTCCGCGCGAATTTTCCAGGCAGCGGAGTTCAAACCGTTATTGTTGCTGTTTTTCATCGGGTATTTCAAAAAAACCTGCCTGGCGGACAACCTTTCCCCGTACGTGGATCAGGTGTTCCGCCAGCCTTCGGAGTTTTCATCCCTGTCGGTGATCACCGCCGTATGGCTGTATGCCACCCAAATTTATTGCGATTTCTCCGGCTACTCAGACATGGCCATTGCCGTGGCGGGCTTTATGGGATACAAATTGGTTTTAAATTTTGACGCGCCGTACCTCTCCACCTCCATTCAGGAATTCTGGCGTCGCTGGCACATTTCCCTCTCGAGTTGGATTCGGGACTACATTTACATTTCCCTGGGCGGCCGGAGCGCCAAAACTTTTCTGACTTACCGCAATCTGATGTTGACCATGCTGGCCGGCGGCCTCTGGCATGGAGCCGCCTGGACGTTTGTAATTTGGGGCGGGCTTCATGGGGCGGCCTTGGTGGTCAATCAGGAATTTCGGCGGCTTTTTTGCGCTGAAAAACTCCCGGGCCTTCTTCCCGGGTTTCTGGGTTGGTTCCTGACCATAAATTTTGTCTGCCTCGCATGGATCACATTTCGGGCACCGGATTTTGTTACCTGTGCAATCTTAATCAAGAAATTCCTGTTTTTGGATGCAGGCGGCATGCGCATGATTCCGGTTTGGTTGGTGATGTTTCCGCCGGCCCTGCTGCTGGTTCAACTCCTCATTCGCCGATGGGATGCAGTGATGCAGCTCTCGCGTTCCTCGTGGGCGACTTTTGGCTTTGTTTATGGCGGATTATGGGCTTTGGCGCTGGCGCTGCTGCCGCTAGGAACCCGGCCTTTCATCTATTTTCAATTTTGATTCGTCTTCGGTGGCGCGGGCCGTCCGCAACCCCGTATGGGTCATGGTAAATAAGACGGCACAATCCGGTCTTAATTCATGACGAACGATGATGACCGTGAAATTTCCGAATTAACATGTCACGAATTATTATTGCCTGGGGCCTATGGGGACCCTATCACCGCTGTCGTTTTGAAGCCTTCCGGGATCACGCCGCCCGTGAGGGGCATCAGGTGACGGGAGTTTCGCTATTTTCCGGCAGCCGTGACTATCAATGGCTTTCTGGAAATTTGCCCGAGGGGGTGGTTCACTTTAATTTAGGCAAGGACGAGACTATCCTCCCGCTGGCTAAAATCGGCCACCTGCTGGCCATCCCCAGAAAGCTGCGAACCGAGGTCGCCTTGCTGCCCTCTTATTTTAATTGGTCCCTGGCTTTAAATACTTCAATGCGGCTCTATGGAGGCCGGGTGGTGATGATGAATGAAACACACGCCGGCACGGTGCGCGCGCGCGGTTTAAAAGCCGCCTTCAAGCAACGTGTGGTGGCCGGATTTCACGCCGGTTTTGTCGGGGGTGAGCCGCAACGCCGTTACTTCGCTTCGCTGGGATTGCCGGGGGAAAAGATTTTTACCGGCTATGATGCCGTGGACAACGAGCTTTTTGCCTCGAAATCGGCGGACATTCGAAGCCGCCAGTCCGAAGTCCGGAAACAATATCAACTGCCGAAAAAATATTTCCTGAATCTGGGGCGGTTTGTGCCCAAGAAGAATCTTTCCATCTTGATTCAGGCTTATCGAAAGGTTCTCGACTCAAGCCGGGACTGCCAAACTCATCTGGTCATGGTTGGCTCGGGTGAAGAAGATCCGAAGCTGCGGATGTTGTGCCAGGAATTGAAGCTGCCCGTCTACGATAAAACCGCGCTAAAAACCGGGACCACGGACCACGGATCGCAGACCCCAGACCCGAACCCCGGCGTCCATTTTTACGGCTTTCGCCAAATCGAAGAGAATCCGGTGTTTTATGCTTTAGCGGACGCCTTTGTCCTGCCGAGCTTGTGGGAAGAGTGGGGATTGGTGGTGAACGAAGCCATGGCGTGCGGCCTGCCCGTGGTGGTCAGCGAAACGGCGGGTTGCGCCGAAGACCTGCTGGGGCGGGACCGGTTGGCCACTCCCCCCGGATTAACCGCCGATTTGCGCTTGCGTCTGGCGCAACTCACCGGCCGCATCCGGGAAAATGGATTCTTGTTTAGCCCGAACTCGGTCCAGTCCCTGGCCGATGCGCTGATCATTCTCGAAGCGGTCCCAGAGCTGCGCGGGAACATGGGTCAGGCCAGTCGAAGCATCGTCGAAAAGTTTTCCTGCGCAAATTTTGCCCGCAATGCCTTGTGTGCAGCGCGGGCCGCGTTGGGAAACTGAGATCAGCAATAGCTTGTTTTTGTGTGTATGCGCGCAGGTGTTTTTCATCCCGGAACCCAGCACTCCTGGCAGACCGCGCTCGCACTTCAGGAGGCGGGGATGCTCGGCTGGTATGCGACTTCCGCCTTTTACGATCCTTCCCGGTGGCCTTACGCCCTGGAACGTTATCTTCCCCGCAAAACGTCCGAACGGTTGAATCGGGAATTCCGCCGCCGATATAACGCCTTTCTGGATCCGGCCAAAATTCGACAGTTCGGCTGGTGGGAGTGGTCGGAGGTTTTTTTGCGCCGGCTGGGCCGCCAGCGGTTGGCCAATTATTGCAATGATCTCGGCAATCAGGCCTTTTGCAAACAGACGATTCGGTTAATCGAACGGGAACCGGTGGATCTGGTCTGGGGTTATAACACCTCTTCGCTCGAGGTTTTCGAGTGGGCAAAAAAACGGGGCATCCTTTGTGTGTTGGACCAAACCATCGGCCACCCGGCGTCTCAAAATCAGATCATGTTCGAGGAACAGGAACGGCATCCCGAGTTTTTTATCAAATCTCATCTTCCTTTTGATCAGGCATCAATCAGCCGCCAAAACGCGGAGATCGCCCAGGCCGACCTGGTGGTGGTAGGCTCCGAATTTTGTGCCCGGACGATGGTTGAAAACGGTTGTGCCCGGGAGAAAATCCTCGTGGTTAATTATGGCTTTGACGAGACGTTCTTTCCCAAACAACAGCCCAAAAGGGCGGCCACCCGAAATCGCGCCCTCCAGTGCCTTTTCGTCGGGGAAGTCGGGCCGCGCAAGGGAATTGCCTATTTGCTCCAGGCATTCATGAATATTCCCGCCGATAAAGCAAACTTGACCCTCGTTGGAAGTCTGGCGATTCCCCAGACCACTTTCAAGCAGTATGCCGGCCGCGTCCGTCATGTGCCCCAAATCCCCCGCAGCGAGGTCGCACATTTTTTTGCGGAAGCGGATTGCTTTGTTTTCCCGAGCCTTTTCGAGGGCAGTGCCATTGTGCTCAATGAGGCCTGCGGCGCCGGACTGGGCATCATTCAATCTGACCGGTGCGGAGACGGTGTGCGCTCCGGACAAAACGGCCAGGTGCTGAAAGATATCAGCGTTGCGGCTTTGACGAAAGCTTTGGAACAGATTGTGGCCAATCCCTCCCTGTGCGAAAGCTGGCAGGCGGCTTCCTGGGCCGGCCGGGAAGAACGGGCGTGGGCAACCTACCGGCGGAATGTTGCCAGAGTGGTATCGTCAATGTGAGTTGGGGTTCCCACGAGGAACATACCTTTGGTGAGGATTTAAGTGCGTCATCTCCATTTCACTCAATCGCTCGAACCGTTGCAGGGCGGCGGACTGGGCCGGGCGGCTTTGGATCTGCATCTGCAATTGCTTGAGGATGGCTGCGGATCGAGATTGATTTCCACCCGTTCGGCTAAATTCGACGATGTTTGGCCGGAAACCGACCAATATGTCCGGCAGGGGCCGCCCATGCTTTATTTCGCCCGTCATCTTCGCAGCGATTCGGCCCAGCGGGTCGCCCAAGCGGATGTGATTCATGGTCACGGGTTTTATGTCTATCCCAATTGGGTGATGGGCGATCTGGCGCACCGGCATCACAAGCCTCTGGTGTATCACCCCCACGGCATGTTTGACCCCTGGATTTTGGAGCGTTCCCGCTGGAAAAAGCGCCCGGTCCATTTTCTTTTCGAAAACCGAAACATGCGCGAATGCCGTCTCTGGCGGGCGTTGACCAACAAGGAGGCTGACCAGATTCGCAGCCTTGGGTTCAAAGCGCCCATCGTGGTGGCGCCCAACGGAGTTCGTTTGAAAGACTATGATGTTGTTCCGCCCCCGGGGACCCCTGCCCAACTCATGCTCCCTGAGCACGTGCGGAGCAAACGGCGTTTGGTTTTCATGGCCCGGCTGCATCCAAAGAAAGGCCTGAATTTACTGTTGCCGGTTTGGTCCAGACTGTCGGAATGGCACAAAGACTGGGAGTTGATTATTGCCGGGCCGGATGAAGGGGGCTACCTTGCCACCATCAAGCGCCTGATCCGGGAACTGGGTTTGGAATCATGCACCACTCTGACGGGCACCGTAAAGGGCGGGGCAAAACTTGAGTTATTGCGAAAAGCGGATGTGTTCATTTTGCCCTCCTATTCGGAAGGGCTGCCGGTTACGGTTTTGGAAGCCATGGCCTGTCGTGTACCCGTGATCGCCACGCACGAGTCGAATATTCCCGAACTGGAAACTGAGGGAGGCGGCTGGTTGTGCCACGCCGGAGCTGGCCCAATTCAGGCAGCCTTGAGCCGTGCGCTCTCAGCCGGCGACTCAGAACGGAAATCACGTGGTCAGACCGGACGGGCTTTGGTGGAACGACGTTACACCTGGCCCGCCATTGCCGCAGCCATCCGGGATGGCTGCGAACGCCACTGCGCATCATAGCATGTCTCAACCTTCCGAAAACACCATGCCTTTGACTTCTTCCCTGCCGGCGGGGAAAACGGCTCACGCTCGTTTTGCCTGGCATCAGATCGGGTGGGGCCAGTTCCTGGTTCTAACCGCCTTAGCTGCCTGCTGGTTCTGGTTCTTCAATGAGCTGCGCAATGAATGGCAGGTAAATCCTCAATACAGTTACGGCTATCTTGTGCCGTTGCTGGGGGCGGCCCTGCTTTGGCGTCGGTGGCAGGATCGTCCCGCTGCCTTGCCCCGGCAAACCCCAGTGTGCTTCGGCATGGTCGCCGGCCTGCTCCTGCTACAGTTGCCGCTGAACATTATTTTGGAGGCCAATCCCGAATGGCGGTTAATCTACTGGGTCAGCGGCTTCCAGGTAATTGCCCTGACCGGCTGTTTTCTTTACCGCTGGGGCGGCGGCCCTTGGGTCCGCCATTTCATCCCCCCCCTGGGATTCATGCTTATCGCCGTGCCGTGGCCCATGCAATGGGAGCAAACGGTCATTCAAGGGCTGATGCGGTTTGTAGCCGGTTTGACGGTTGAAGTGGCCGGGATGTTGAGCATCCCGGCCATCCAGCACGGAAATTTGATTGAAGTCGGCCCGGGGATTGTGGGCATTGACGAGGCTTGCAGCGGTGTCCGTTCTCTGCAATCGGCGCTAATGCTCTCGCTGTTTTTGGGCGAAATGAACCGCTTTTCCGTACTCCGCCGGGCGGGATTGGTTGGCGCTTCGCTGGTGCTTGTGCTGCTGGCAAACCTGACCCGCACGTCGTTTCTCGTCTGGGCCGCCGCCAACCGGGGACTCGCGCAAATGGCCGCCTGGCACGACACCGCCGGCACGGTGATCATGTTCATTGTGCTGCCCTGCCTGATGTTGCTGGCTTATCTGATGAAACCGAAGGCATCAGCCAACCCGGCACCGCCGGGCACCCCGCCCGGTCTGATTCCCCACCTGCCCCGTTGGATTGGCCTTTCCATTCTTGGCTGGCTGCTGGTGGTGCTGGTCACAACCGAAGGCTGGTATCGTTATCACGAAAAAAATCTGATTCCCAATCTTGAGTGGTCGGTGGCCTGGCCGGTGAACAATCCGCAGTTCACCAAAACAGTCGTGCCGGTCAATTCCCTGGCCATCCTGCGCTGTTCGGACAGCGCCGCGGGAGCCTGGCAGGATGAAGCCGGCAATCATTGGAGCGCTTTTCTGCTCCGTTGGAATCCCGGTAAAAATTCCGAGCAACTCGCCAAGGGGCACCGGCCGGATATTTGTTTTCCCGCCGCCGGCGCGCGACTGGTGGACGATTTTGGCCTGGTGACCCTGGATGCCAACGGCGTGGCCATCCCTTTTCATCATCAAAGCTTTGCCATCGGCGCAAAATTAATTCATGTCTTTTACTGTTTGTGGTCGGATCGCATCTCGCCACATGAGGAAAAGCAGGTCGAAATCAGCCCTTACGCCAGCCGCCTGCGCGCCGTAATGGCCGGCAAGCGCAACTTGGGGCAGAAGGTGCTGGAAATCGTGGTGCAGGGGCCGGATTCCAGCGACGAAGCGGTCACCACCCTCAAACAGCAGCTTCCCGATTTGATTCGGAGACAATAGCCAGGCTTTCCATCCAACAAAACGACGGGCCGGAGTGATGAACTCCGGCCCGTTTGCATTTTGCCGTCAGAGCGATTTCGGCTGGCGTTTGCCCATGCCAATGAACAAACCGGACATGGCAAAAACGCCCGCCATCCAGGTCCAGGTCAAAGGTTCAGGTGCTGCCACCACTGGGGAAGTATAATCGTAAGTAACGGTAAGGTTCAGCCCCGCCAGGCTTTGACCGCCGGCAAAATAATTGCCATTGGTTTCAGTAATCGTGCTTGAACCATTTGCAATCAGAAGGAAATCAACGGAACCAGAACCGCTAAATTGGGAAAAGGCCGCCGACGAGGATGACAGCACTGCCGAATCTGACGCCGCCGCCGAATAGTTTACCGTGCCGCCCGAGGGGCCGGATAGATAAGGAGTCCCAGTGTATTTTGGCGTGTAATAGGTTTGCGTTCCAGAGGATAAATTTAGATTCACAATGCTGGCGGGACCGCTCGCCGGCAGGCTCAACAGCAAGTCCAAGTTTTGCGAAATCTTAAACAAGTTGGCCGAACTGGTGGACAAATTCTGATAGAATTGGGTAAACGAGGCGGTTCCGGTAGCCGTGATCGTGACGGATTGCAATTGTCCCAAAGCGGAATCAAATTGCGCCACTTCCAGCCCGGTGCTGTAATCGGTCTGCGTCAGCGGATACGTAACAGTGGGCAGCGTCTCCGTCTCCAGCGCCGCGCCCGCCCGGAACGAGGCCATGAAACCCGCGAGCGCAATCGTCGCCAGCTTCCGGTTGCTCAAAATGTTCGAGAATTTTACAATCGTGTTCATAAGTTTGTCAACTAATTGGAATTTCAATGCATTTCCTTGTATCAATATTTTAATTTCGGGCGTTTACAATTAACCCTTTTGTTAGAGTACTAATAAACCAGGGTAAAAAACTACCATTCTGAGGACATTCTAATCCTGTTTTGTGTCGCACTGCCAACCGTTTTCAAGAGACATCGCCATCCCCCCATTGTCAAACCGACACTCCTAGTTTGTTACAAATATGAGACAATCGATGCCCTATTTTTTGGCCATTGTGTAAATATATGATGCAAAAGACATTGGATATAAAATTTTGCATCCTAAAAGACTCCAAACAGGTCTTCAGACAGGAAGTTATTCTCGCGCATTTCGCTATGATATTGTTGGTTCTGGTGGATTGATGTTCCCAATAAAAAACGGTTGAAAGTTAAAAACTTTATTTACCATATGAAAAAAGAAAGAATTTTGCAGTTGGCGGTTTTGTCATCGGTCATGGCCGGTTTGTCAACGCAGGCACAACAGGTCATTAATACAGGCCAGAATCCAAGCAGCCCGTATTATGCCGACTTTAATACTGATAACCTTAATGTGAGTTATGATTATTTAGGGTCAGTATCCGGAGTTGAAACTGGAGAATTTCAAATAACCGGCACTGGTTCCGATACCTACACGGACGGTAAAAAATCTCCTGGAACCGGAAATGGAACCGGAGCCCAAGCCATACCTTTTACGGGCAGCTACACTCTAACCGCTTGGGTTGATTTCAATAGCAGCGACAACCAATGGGAGGTCTTTGATAATGCTTCAAAAAGCGAAAACAGCACTTTCACCGTTAACGGCTATTTGCCGGGAGTCAGCCCTGCCGATGGTGGCACCGACCCCAGCGAATTGCTGCTTTCTGCCAATTTAAAAACGGGTCTCAACACCCTTGGGTTTGGTGCAAGCGGGTCAAAGATATTCGATTTCCTTTTTACGACGTCTGGCGGGGATACAAAAATACTTCAAGATTTTTTCGGGGCTAATACTGGGCAAGGTGCCATTATTCTGAATGCCGGAACATACATTACCCCTGGTGTTCAAAATGGATTTAGCTACGCTCATTATTTCAGTGGTAATTTAAATGAATCTTTCAGCAACACAGGGCCAAATGGTACTGCCGACTCGTTTGTACCGGAGCCGGTTGCCTATCCGGTGGCTGCCTCGGCCATGGCGTTTTTGGGCTTTGCGGGTGCTGCCATTCGTCGCAAGCGAGCCTAATTGACCCTTGATAAAGCAAGGCGGGCAATATTGGCCAGACAGGTTCTAATTTTGCAGTTAAATGCACGGAAGCTGAATAAAAAACCAAACCCAAAAAAGTTTGTGCGGAGGCAAATGCGACAGAACAAAAATTAACGGGCACCGCAGGCCGCAGAGGAAGTTTTTATCGGCCAACTCTGTGTGTGCGTGCTTGTTCGTATTTTAACCAACCGGACAAGCAAGAAAAACCAAGAAAATAAATCGTATGAAAAAAAACCTCAAAATGTTATGGGTGGCGATGTTTTGCTGCTCGCTGGCGAACTTTGCTGGCGCAGATCTGTTGGGAGTCAATCCCAGTTATCCGCTGATCAACTTTGTCAGCACAGATCCAACTGCGGTTTCCTATGATCCGGTCAGCCAAATATTCTCGGTAGATGCGCTCCCGGCTGGGATAGAGTTTTCAGAACAGGATAGTGGCACCCTGTTTGTCACCAATCGCAGCATTCAGATTCAGTTGGACACCGATGGCAACTTGGTTTCGGGTGTCAACGGATTTGTTTTGACCGGGCAGTTCACCCACGTAGTGGCTGGCGTTACCAACAACTACTCCGGCGTTTTGCTTCAAGGCGATGTCTTTGCCTTCGGTTATTTGTATTCGGGGCCGGTAAATCAATTCGACTTTCGGATCAATGTGACCGGTGGTGAGTTGAAATCTCTCTTCGACTGTGCCAGCGATTTGGGTGTGACGATGACGAGCGAAGATTCCACGTTCACGGGAACGTTTACCAACGCGTTTAATGGTACGGCCAAAGGTTATTGCAGCCCAGATGATACCAACCCGCCTTCGATTACCTGCCCGCCCCTTTCCCAAGTCGTAACCACACCAACAATCGACCCCAATACCGGTAATCCAGGGTTTGTCATTACCTATCCCAACCCAGTCGTGATCGACAATTGTGATCCCGAACCGACCCTTTATTGTGACACGCCCTCCGGAAGCATTGTGGATTTGAATCCGGGCGACCAGCTTACCGTCACCTGTTACGGCATTGATGTTTCCGGCAACTACAGCTACTGCTCGTTCACTGTGACCATGGGGGTGACCAACGGCCCCTGCACGCTCGCGTTTGAAGGCCCCGGTTGCACGCCCACCACCTTGCCCACTGACTTGGGCCTGTGCTCCGCCACCTACACCTTCTCCCTGCCAGTCGCCACGAACTGCTCCGGCCAGTTCACCGCCACCGCCACGGCGTTGAGCGAGGCTGGCAATGCAATTACATTGACCCCCTTGACCAACGGGATGTTGCAAGGCTCCTTCCCGCGCACCCTGACCACGAACGGTGACATCATCACGTTCACGGCATCGGATGGCCAAGGCGGCACCGTGGTGCAGCAATGCCAGGTGTTTGTCAAAGATACGCAGCCGCCGACCATCACCTGCATGGATCAGACAGCCACGTTCAAGCCCATTTTGACCAACGCCTTGAGCTGCATTTCGGCCAACTTTAACAACAACTGCATCGTGGCCAGCAATTACATCTGGTTCAGCAGCGTGATACAGGCCTCTTCCTGCCAGAACCGGGGCGGCGTCTTCACCGTGCATATCAGCGACCAGACCATCCAGCTTGCGGTGGATAACACCAACATTACGTTGAGCGTGCCTGATGCCTATGTTTACTTCTCCAATGGCGTCGCCACGGCCACCACAATTTTCACCAATGGACAATGGATCACTGATTCGAGCTTGAATTTCCCCGGCAACACGTTTGCGTCCGGGCTGGCTTGGCAGGTGCCGTTTAACATTCAAAATCAGTTGGGCAACTGCTGGGGCCGGGACAACTACGAACCATTCCGCCGGCATGTGAATTCGGCCACTTGGTGCGCCCGCTTCGCGGTTAATACGAACAACGTGGCTCTGCAGTGGCAATGGGGCGCCGTGGCGGAAACTAAGTTGACCACCAACTGCAATACCCTCTGCACGTGTGTGAAACCTATTGACAACAATAGCGGGAGCTGCTGGAACAATTCCGACCCGGCTGGCTCGTGCGAAAATTACAAGCCATATTTGGTTGGTGGAGCGTGCGGCCAGGGCATTTGCCAGCAAGGCTGGGGCTGGAATCAGTCTTATTATTACGATTGCACCGGTACCTTGAGTCCAATCGAGCCATGCAACCTCGGAAAAGGCATTGTCTGTGAAGGCGCGGTTTATTTCGCAACCCCGGTGGCGTCGGACAACTGCGGCAACTCCGTCCAGGTGACGTGCAATCCGCCTTCGGGCACTGTGTTTGGCCCGGGGGAACAACTGATCACCTGCACGGCAGTGGATTCCAGCGGCAACAGCAATCAATGCTCCTTCACGCTGACGGTGCTGGCTCCCGTGCAAGTGGTGTTCGATTCGCCCGCCTGCGACAATTTCGCCGACAATACAGCCCAACCGGACGCGGGATATACCGACTTTAACTGCCCGGATGACCCGTCCACCCCCGAACAGGTCACCTGTTTCCACGTGGGCAACTGCGTTTACCATCAGGTGCGGTTGCTGGACTGCAACGGCAATGACGTGACGGCGTCGCTGACTCCGTGTGTGACGGTTCACATTGATGTCACCGAACGGTCCGGCAGCTACGCAAATTCATGCTTGGTGACCAATCTTGTTAAAAGCTACAGCGGCGCCGGCTGTCCGGGCAGCGTCATGGTTCCGTGCAACGGCACGTTCCAATATAACCTGAACACTGCCGGCTATCCGGCAAGAACGGTCAACACTTCCACGTTCTTCCGCTCCTGTGTCTGGGTGGATTACAATTCCTCGCCGGGCATGCCGGTGGGTATGGAAGACGTGCTGCTGCAAAGCCAATAGCCAGTTGCAGTTTGAAGCAGCCGGATCGGCACGCTTGGGGCGGGCTGGTCCGGCTGCTGACGTGTTGACGGACTCTGTTTGGTTGTAAAAAATTGTAAAAATATGTCCAAACCTTTTAGCATTTTCCTGCTGGCAATGGCCGGCCTGCTGCTGGCAGTTCTGGCCTATCATCATTCAATCAGCAGCCGGCAAAATGCTCCAGTTCAAGCCAGTACAGCGGTCACGGCCCCCGGCAAATCAAACGCCGCTGCCACCCCATTCGCCACCGCAAAAGGGGTTGCCACCGACGTGCTCCGGCTGCGACCGGATCAAGTGCTCGCCATGGTAAATGACCATGCCATCAAGCTGGGGGATGTCATACCGGTCACGACCAATGGCAGCCAGGTGGAAATTTCACTTCAGGACATGAAATTTTTTTTGAAACGGGCGGTGGATCGGGAACTCATCTTTGAAACCGCCAAGCAGCAGGGAGTGACGCTGAACGACGCCCAAAACCAGCAACTGGCAAATTTAAACTCGATGCGCAACCTGCCCGAACCTGGCGGTATCGCCAAACTCAACAGCAGTTGGGCGCAGCGGGAACTGGAAATGGAGGATGCCCAGGCGTTCATGTTGCAAACCACCCTCATGGCCGCCCAAGGCGCATCGCCGAACGTGACCGAACCGCAGGTGGAGGCCTACTACCTCGACCATCAATCTCAATATGGCGAGTTGCCCGTGGACGATACCGCCCGCGCGCAGGCCTGGGCAAAAATTGATTTCCAGATCCGTCAAGAACTGGCAGCCGCAACCCGCACAAGCTATAACGACAAACTGGCGGCTTACATGAACCAGATGGAGTCTTCCGCCAAAATCGAGATGACCGCGCTTGATCAGTCACCCGTGGCCCCGCCAGAATGAGTCACGCAGCTTGCGGGGTCAAATTCCCCTGCCGGACGCCCGGCGAACTTTCCCACGCAATCATGGCGCGTTTGCGGACCAATCCCCAATGATAACCGCCAAGCACACCGGTTTCCCGGATGACCCGGTGGCAGGGGATAAGATACGCCAGCGGATTTTTTCCGACCGCCGCGCCGACCGCGCGCGCGGCGGCCGGCTTGCCAATCGCCGTGGCCAGGCGGCCATAGCTCGTCAGGGAACCGGGTGGAATTTCCAGCAGGGCGCGCCAGACGCGGACTTGAAACGGCGTGCCGCGAACATAGGCGCGCAATGGAGCACCGGCCTCCAGTCCGGCTCGTTGACTTCCGGCCTGGCGCGCGAAAATTGTTTTCGCCAGCTTCTCCGCCATGACATCGTCGCGCTTCAACTTTGCCCCCGGCCATTCGTTTTGCAGCCCGGCCAGGGCGGCCTTTTCATTTTCAACAAAGGAAAGATGACAGACGCCACGCGGACTTTCGGCGACCAGGCATTTCCCAAACGGACTTTCCGCAAAGCCACAGGCCATCGTCCAGCCGGTGCCGCCGGATTTGATCTCGCCGGGCGACGCGGCTTCCAGATTCACGCAGAGATCATGCAGCCGCCCCGGACCGGACAGACCGGAATCGAGCGCCGCGGCCAAAATGCTTTCCCCGGCCTGCAACAACGCCTTGGCGTGTGCAAACGTGAGGCATTGGAGAAATTCCTTCGGCGTGACGCCCGCCCACGCGGAAAAAAGCCGGTGCAGGTGAAACGGACTCAATCCGGCCCGCGCCGCAAGCGTCGCCAAATCCGGCTGCCCGGCGCGGCGTTCATCCAGATAACGGATGATCTGCGCAATGCGTTCGTAATCGTTCATGGGCTCAATTTGCCACGCCATGATGGCTTCTCACACCCGATTCTTGCGGTCAAATAACCGCTCTGAACACTTCATGGCCGCTTTCGTCCTCGTCCTCGTCAGATGGTGCTGTCGTGACAAATCAGCGCACGCGGCGCAGCCGGTCAACGGGCGCGTTGGATTTCCTCGAGCCTTTTGCCGGAAGTTTCCCGGCCATTCCACCACAGCGCCACGGCGGCGACCAGCAGCGGCACAGCCAGCGATATGGCGGGAAAGGCCAGGCCGGGGAACACGCTCAAAATGCAGGCCACCGCCGGCGGGCCGACCACCCCGCCGACTTTGCTGCTGCTGGCGCTGACACCGATTCCCGTGGCGCGCAGCTTGGTGGGATACAGTTCCGCGCTGTACGGTGAAAGCATGGAAATCATTCCGCTCAAGCCGATCAGCAACAACACCGTCAACAAACTGAACAACGCCGGACTGTCACCGGGCTTAAACGTGGCGAAGACTCCCAGCACTGCCGCCGTGCCGATGGCAAACAAAACCATGGTTTTTTTGCTGCTCCAAAAACCATACAGCCAGGCGACCAGCACGCAGCCCGGCACGGCAAACAGCGCGGACCTGGCCAGCAGATGGTTTGCGATCCGTCCGTCCAGATGCAGGTAATCGCGCAAGATCGTCGGCAGCCAGGTCAGGAAGCCCCAGTTGACCAGCCCCCAGGCCCCCCCAAACAGACACACCGTACAGGTCAGCACCACATAAGGTTTGCGGAATAACTCGTTGAATTCCGTCGAGTGATCGGCAGTATCGCGCGGCGCGTCCGCGGCGACGGGAACCAGTTGGATGTTAAATCTTGCGAGGGTCTGTTTGGCCTCCTCAATTTTTCCTTCATGCAACAGAAAGCGTGGCGATTCAGGGATGAAACGGCTCAATAAAATAACAAACAGTCCCGTGGGGACATTGAGCAGCCACAATATGCGCCAGCTAAGAATGGGTTCCAGCCAGGCGGCGGAACTGCTGGCGGCCAGATAGCCGCCCGCGCTGCCAAGCCCGCCCACGAGCACGCACATCCAGCCGCGATGCCGCGCGGGAATCATTTCGGCCAGCAGCGCAAACACGATGGGCAACATGCCCCCGGCGGACATCCCCATGAGGAAACACATGATCAGATTCCATTTGAAAGCCGGCATGGTGCCGCAAATGCCCGTGCTGATGAACATCAGGGCGGCCAGAAGAATCGAACCACGGCGTCCCAAGCGATCCGCCAGGATGCCCCAGAGAATGGAACCGGTGGTCGTGCCGATCATCGCGAACAGCGCCAGCAGCGACGCCGTGGCTTTGCTGATCACGTATTCCTGCCGCATGCCCGGCACCACAAACCCGAGCGTGGCCGGCTTCATCACGTCCACCACCAGGGCGACGCCGAGCACTATGACCAGTTGCCAGTGCGCCCACCCCAGCCGGGCATTGTCCAGGGCGTGCAGTTGAAATTCCGCGCTGGCGTCCGGCGCCTTTCGAGTGTTTGCGGGAAACAGTCCGTAAGTCGTCGCCGCCAGGCCCGCCACAATCAAGCCCATGCCCGCATACATCAGCTTGGTCATGGGCATGCCGCTCAACTGAAAGTGCATGTTCCGCGCGTTGACGAAATCCGGCAGATGAAAAGCCACGCCGGTGACGATGGCCGCCGTGCCCAGCCAGAACGCCAGGGAATGATACACGGTGCGGTCGCCTTCAAATTTCATGCGTGCGCAGATTAGGTGTCCCGCCTGACGAAGGCAAACGGGATTTTAACGGGATTTAACGCATAAAAAACGACATTGCCGCCGGGGCGCGGATATGAAATGTTTTCATGGAGTATGAGCGAGTTCAAATACGCCTGCCCGGTCTGCGGCCAGCACATCAGTTGCGATTCGTCGCAGGCGGGCACGGTGATGGACTGCCCAACTTGCTTCCAAAAAATCACCGTGCCACAGCCACCGGCCGGCGACAACCTGAAATTGCTCCTCACCGGCTCGAAGGCGACGGACCGGACGACTGCCATGCCTGGACTGGACAGCGGCACTTCCCGGAGCCAGCCCAAAAAATTTCCCGGCGTGCTGGTCGTGACGCTGATCCTTGTTTTCATGAGCACGGCGGCGGCGACCATTTATTGGGCAACCATCATTCATCCCCTGTATTCGTCGGGAAAATCCGTTCCCACCAACGCACTGGCGGTCCTGAACAGGCCCGTCCCACCGCCCGCAAACAGCGCCAACTGGAGGCTGGTGCTGGGCTCAACCGGGATCCCCAATTCGCCCGTGGTGGGACGCATTCATGGGCAGGATTTCATCGTGGAGCAAGCCGTATTCCAAACTGGGTTGCTGGAACTGTGGTTGGGCACACGCCGTTCATTGGAACTGGGCATGGTCATCAATTTCAGCGGCGCGCCGGCGGAGGAATTGTCCGGCAAAACCATCAATGTGATGACCAATGCGGGAAAAGCGGCGCAGGTGACGTTGCGCTGGAAGGATGCCGGCGGCACGGTGCAGAAAGCGGATTTCGATACCGGTTACGCGCTGCGCCTGGAATTTGGCGCCATGGCGAACGACCACTTGCCCGGAAAGATTTATCTCTGCACGCCCGACGCGCAGAAAAGTTATCTGGTCGGCTCCTTCAATGCCGATGTGCGCCCGCCCGATCCGAACGCCCCGCCGTAACCACCGGCCCGGAACCTCATTCGCAACGAGATGGAGCGGAAACCGATGATCCAAGACGCATTAAACCGTGTTCATCTGTGGTTAATTTCCCAAAAGTTTTTTGGCTTCCATGCCCGGCGTGCGGCTATTGCCGGAGCGGACGGTGAACCGGGTTTTGTCGAGGTAATCCACCAGCGGCACGGCGAACTTGCGGCTGACCCCAAGCGCGTCCCGGAATTCCATCGTGGAAAACGCCGGCGCGCGGCGGAACAATTTCAGCGCCGTCTGCCGGCCTGCTTCAATCGCATCCCGGTGCATCCAAATTTTATCATCCAGCCGGACCACTGTGCCGCGTTCCGCCAGCAGCTTGACCAGCGTCGCAACGCGCGGCGGCGGTTCACCCAGGGCGGCGGCCAGTTCTTCCAGCCCGGGCGGAGCACAGCCGGCTTGCTGCAGTTTTCCGGCGATCGCGTCGCAGGTTTTTTGGTCGTGCTCCGGCAGCCGCGAACTCCAGCCCGCCTGCGCCAGCAGACTGCCGCTGCGTTCCAGTTGTTTTGAAAGCAGGAGTGAATCAATCGCCGCGTCCAGGAAATCGGGCGGCAACTTCAGCGCCGCCAGCAATTCGTCGCGGCTGATGCCCGCGCGCTGCGGATTGGCCGAGTGAAAATTGACCACGGCGGCGTGGATATTCTCCGCGTGACGTTGCACAACTTCCCGATGCAGCCAGCCGCCGCCGGAGATTTGCCATACGCGGTCCTGGCCGCGCAACACCTCCAGCGCGGCGGCAATTTCTTCCGCCCGGCTCCCGCATTGTTTCTGAAGCCCGCCGGAGGTGGCGGGTGATTGGCTTTCGCGGACCATCTGTTCGCACCAGTACACCGGATCGGCAAGGGCCGCGCGCCGCGCCGCAAGCAAATCGAGCGTCCACGGTTTTTTGCGGCGCAGCCGCGTGTTGCTCAAACCCAGGATTTGTCCGCCGCCGATGGTGGTCAAACCCGCGCCGCCCGCGCCGGTCAGGTTGGCGCGCACGACAAACCGCTCGCCGGGCGCCAGCGGCATGGGCGCGGCCAGGCGGAGCTGGACGAACTGCTTTTGGCCGCCGGTCATTTCCGTGTTTTCCAGCATGGCCAAATTCGCGGCCACGGACGCGGTGCCAACGTGAAGCTGGACTTCGAGATAATCTTCGAGCCGGGTCGTGATGGAATCCAGCAGGCGCAGTTCCGCCTCGGCCATCGTCACCGCGGCAAACGAATTGGATTCCGCGAGAATCATGCCGCGGCGCACGGCCGCCTGATCCAGTTCCGGAAGGTTCAACGCCACGCATTCGCCCGCGCGGCCTTCCGTGGCGTCCGCGCCATAGACCTGCATTTTCCGCACATGGCCGGTCAATCCGGCGGGCAGCAAATGCAGCGTGTCGCCAACGCGGACGCGACCGTGGGTGGGAATCCCGGTGACAACCGTGCCCGCGCCGCGAATGGTAAACGCATCTTCCACCCACAGCCGGAACAATCCGTTACAGCAACGGTCGCCGCACGCTTCCACGGTCTGGTTGAGCGCGTCAAAAAATCCATCGAAGCCCTCGCCCGTGAGATTTGAAATGGGACAGATGGGCGCATCGGCCAGAAAGGTTCCCGCCAGCAGCCGGCGCAAATCCCGAATGACAAACTCGCGGCGGGCGGCGTCCACCAGATCAGTTTTCGTCAAAGCCACCAGGCCGTGTTTCAAGCCCATCAACGTGAGAATATGCAGATGTTCGTGGGTTTGTGGCATGATGCCGTCGTCGGCCGCCACCACGAAAATTACCACGTCAATGCCGTGCGCCCCGGCAACCATGTTGCGGATGAAATCCACGTGGCCCGGCACGTCCACGATGCCAACGACGCGCTGGTCCGAGAGCTGGCAGGGCGCGAAACCGAGATCAATCGTCAGGCCGCGCTGTTTTTCCTCGGCAAGGGTGTCGGTTTCACAGCCGGTAAGCAGCTTCACCAACGCGCTCTTGCCGTGGTCCACATGACCGGCCGTGCCCAGCATGAGGTTGCGGCGGGAGGAGGTCATGCGAGACGGGGTGTAGCATCAGGCATCCGTGCCTGATGTAGAGGGCGGCATCCTTGCCGCCCGGAATCAACGCCCAAATCTACAGCGGCACACGAAATATTTGACGCATTTCGGTGTGCGTGACATTTTCCGCCGGGCTGGAAGCCCGGCTCCACGGCAGGCAAGGATGCCTGCCGCCACGGACCACTCGCGGAGTTCAAAACCCGGTTATTATTCGAGCTGCATTTCACTGCGCAATTCTCCCCAGCGCTGCCGCCACCAGCGGCGCCTGTTCATCAGTCAGCGTGCGCATGTCCAGCCGGACGCAACCCTCTTCAATCCGCCCAAAAATACAGGCATCGTCCAGCCGCAACCGGCGCGCCAGTTCGGAAGCACCCAGGTTCGCCATTGAAATCAATACTTCAAAACTGGGAATGGCTTCCGTTGGCAATGAGCCGCTGCCGAGGAATGCCTCGCTCTCGCGAATTTCAGTTTTGACCCCGGGCGCCTGGCTGGCAATCAGGCTTGCCAGTTTTTCGGCCCGCAATTTCAAATCCGCCATGGGCGTGCTCAACATGCGATAGGTTGGATGCAGGCTTTGCAGCCGGGCCGGATCGCGAAAAAGGTGCAGCGTCCGTTCCAAAACCATGAGACAGGTTTTGTCCGCGCGCACGGCGCGCATGAGCGGATGTTTGCGCAGTTTTTCAATCAGCGTCTTCCGGCCAGCAATGATGCCGCACTGGCCGGCGCCAATCAGCTTGTCGCCGCTGAACAAAACCGCGTCCGCGCCCGCTTCGATGGATTCGCGCACGGTGGGTTCATGCGGCAGGCCGAATGGTTTCAAATCCACCAGCGCGCCCGCGCCGAGATCGTCAATCAGGAGCAGATTTCGGCTGCGCGCCAATTCCGCCAGCTCGCGCAAGGGCACTTCGCTGGTAAAGCCAATCACCCGATAATTGCTCGGATGCACCCGCAGCAGCGCCGCAGTGTTTTCGGTGACGGCTTTTTGATAATCTTTAAGATGCGTGCGGTTGGTCGCCCCGACTTCAACCAGCCGCGCGCCGCTTTGGGCCATGACTTCCGGCAGCCGGAATGAGCCGCCAATTTCAATCAGTTGCCCGCGCGAAACAATGACCTCCTTCTGCGCCGCCAGTGCCGCGAGCACGAGCATCGTGGCGGCGGCGTTGTTGTTCACCACCGTGGCCGCCTCGGCGCCGGTCAGTTCCGTCAAAACATATTCCACCAGTTCATCGCGTTCGGCGCGTTCGCCGGTTTCGCGGTCCACGGCCAGCGTGCAACAACCTTTCAATTCGCCGAGCATCGAATCCACCACACCGGCGGGAATGACCGCGCGGCCCAAACCGGTGTGCAGGATGATGCCGGTGGCATTGACGGCTTCGCGGATGTGCGGCGCGGCGGCGTGGCGAAGCAGAATTGCCGCCTGCGCAGGAATGGAATCGGCGGTGACCGCGGTGGCGCCGTTGAGAATTTGCTGCCGCACGTTCGCGAGCGCACGGCGGAGACATTCAGTGACGAGCGATTGCGGCTGCTGCCGGAGCCAGCCGGCGACGGTTTCACTCTTCAGCAAATCCGTGATGGAAGGGAGCGCCCGGAGCAGTTCCTGTTTTTGGTCTGGCATAATTGTATCGGCACATTGCGCTGACCCGTCGTTACCAAGCCACAATACCGGCTCAAAATATCAAATGCTCAACGTAGGTTGTTTGGCCGAATGGCAAGATATGTTCATAACCCGTTGCCGGCTTTGTTTGCCAGCCCCGCGGAGAGCGCCGCACCGAGCGCGCCGGTGAATTGCGGCTGCGGAGCAACGCAGACGGGACACGATAAAACTTCCGCCAGCGCCCGGGCCATGCCCGGCTGCAAGGCCACGCCCCCGGTGAAACAAACGGGCGGCGACATCCCCCGCCCCACCAGCGCAGCCACCCGCGTGGCGATGGCCACCTGCACCCCGGCCACCACATCCGGCAGCGCCCTGCCCCCGGCCAGCAGACCGATGATTTCCGTTTCCGCAAACACCACGCACATATTGCTGATGAGCGCGGGCTTTTGGCTCTGTTGCGCGAGGTCCGACAGTTTTTCCCAATTCATGTTCAGCCGGGTGGCCACCATTTCCAGGAAACGCCCCGTGCCGGCGGCGCACCGGTCGTTCATGGCAAAATCGCGGACACGCCCGCCGTCTTCAAGCACGATAACTTTGCTGTCCTGCCCGCCCACTTCAATGATGGTGCGCGCCTCCGGCACCAACTGGTGGACGCCGCGCGCATGACAGGTGATTTCAGTGACGGTGGTGTCGGCGAAACGAATGGTGTTCCGTCCGTAGCCGGTGGCAACGACCCCGGATATTTGCGCGCGCTCCAGTCCCGCGTCACGCAGGAGTCTGTCAAACAGTTCAGTGGCCAGCCGCTCCTGTTCCACGCCCTGATCGGCGAGGCCGGAAGCAAGGACTTGCGCGCGGCGGGTGTCGAACAACACGGCCTTGATGGAGCGCGAACCCGCGTCTATGCCGGCGCAAATCATCTGGTTCTCCTGGCCCGCGCGGTTTCCATGAGCGCCTGCAACCGCGAGCCGAGGGCGGGCAGCAGAGCATCACACACCGGCGGAATTTCAAGTTCGATGGCGGGAATATCGAGCTGCTGCCGGATGCTTTCGCGGATGATTTCGCCTTCGCGCGCACAATGGCTCGCGCCGGGAATGCGCGAAACGACCACGGCCTCAACGCGATTGGCCTGGCATTCGCGCACGATGCGCGCGGCCCGGTCGGCCGTCGGGCCGGCCATCGGATCGGCCAGCGC
>Ga0181520_10002695_pt1 | contig 32484 bp, 21 predicted proteins | sample PEATcosm2014_Bin_29_FD_132451 | JGI IMG/M metagenome (GOLD analysis project Ga0181520, IMG submission 132451) | Peatland microbial communities from MTU Mesocosm Facility, Houghton, MI, USA - PEATcosm2014_Bin02_30_metaG | ecosystem: Environmental > Terrestrial > Soil > Wetlands > Peat | place...
GGCAAAGGCCACCGCAACCATCGGCGCGGCGGAGTAATCGGCGTTGCCCGCCTGGGTCGCGTGAATCACGCAAGCCCCCGGCGTCAGCAGCGAGGCCGTGGTGCCCGATACGGTGCAGATGGTCGGTGAAACCGAAGCAAAGCTGACCGGCAACCCGGAGCTAGCCGTAGCCGAAAGCGTCAAACTCGTCAGCGCATACTGCGTGCCCGTGATGGCCGGGAAGGTGATGGTCTGCGCGGTGGTTCCGGCAACGAAAACCGTAGCGGCGCCGCCAGCTCCGGCGTAGGTTGAAGAGCTTGAGGAATCCGGTGTGTAGATGACCGCCAGCGTATTGCCGCCGATTGCCAGCACTCCGGCTGGAATAGCGATCGTTACGCTGCCGCTGCTCAAAGTTTTGGATCCCGATGAAAATCCAGCGGCAGTCAATGTTACCGAACCCGTGGGAGTACTACCGCCGCTATTGCTGCTGACCGTGACCTTTACCGCCAGCGCTTGCGCCGTCGTGATGCTCGACGCGGCTGGCGCAACCAGCACTGTCAGGGCAGCAGGCGGCTGATACTCCCAAAGATCGTCTAGGTAGCCATGCTTGCCGGCGGCATCGTAGCCCCAACCGCCAAAGAGCCAGAGATTGCCTCTGCTGTCGGTCCAGTTTTGACCGAAATACCGTCCTCCGGGGATGCTCCCAGCGCTAGGTACTCCCGGCGAATTGTAGACGCCGGGCCGTCCGCTTGATCCGCTATTGTTCGGAAGAGAACTGCTTCCGCCCTTCCATGTCCATTCATTTGTGGAGAGATCGAATTGCCAAAAATCGTTGAGATAGCCGCTGTTTCCAATTGTGTCGAAACCGTAGCCCCCGAAGATCCAAAGATTGCCGTCGCTGCGGGTCCAGCCCATCACGCAATTGCGGCCTCCAGGGATGTTTCCACTGGTGGCTGTGCCCAATGAACCGTAGACACCGGATTGCCCGCCATTGCTGCTAACCGCAAGGTTGCCGCTCTCCCACCCCCATGAGTTTTCGGCAGAATGGATGCCCCATAGGTCGTCGAGATAGCCCCATTGCCCGTCGGAGCCGAGGCCATATCCACCAAAGATCGAGGGAATGTTGTTGGTGTTAGTCCAGCTCACGGCACATTCCCGGCCTCCGGGGATGTATCCAGCCCCAAAGCTGCCCAAAGCGCCGTAATCGCCGAGTTGGCCGCTATCAAGGGAGGGTACCGTGCTGCTTCCACCCATCCATGTCCATTGGTTTGACGAGGGGCTGTACTCCCAAAGATCGTTGAGATAGCCATAGTCTCCGGCGGAACCGAAGCCCAGGCCACCGAAGAGCCAGAAATTGCCGCTGCTATCAGACCAGCCCGCAGGCTCCTCCCGGCTTCCGGGGATGTTTCCGGCGGCAGGCGTTCCCAGCGAGCCGTAGACTCCCGGCTGGCCACAGACAGAATAGCCGGAAACACCCACGCAGGAACTGTTAGCTGTACTGGTTCCACCCATCCATGTCCAAAGGTTGGTAGTGGGATTATAGACCCATAGGTCGTTGAAATTGTCGTAATTGCCGTTGGCGTCATAGCCACTGCCCCCAAAGAGCCAGAAATTGCCACTGGCGTCGGTCCAGTTCACGCCGCCATTCCGGCCTTCGGGAATATTCCCAAGAGCGGGTTTGCCCAAGTTGCCGTACACGCCGGGCTCGCCGCAAGATCCATTGGTGCAACCTCCAACGGTGCTTCCTCCCATCCATGTCCATTGATTCGTGGCGATGTTGTACTGCCAGAGGTCGTTGAGATTCCCCCAAAGTCCGTTGGAATCAAAGCCCCCACCGCCAAACATCCAGAGATTTCCATTGCTGCCGGTCCACGTCGCCCCGCCGCCGCGGGCTCCCGGGATATTCCAGGCGGCAGGCGTTCCCTGCATTCCGTACACCCCAACCAGAACATGATTGCTAGGCAATGTACTGCTTCCACCCATCCATGTCCAATCGCTCAGAATCTCTGAGTTGACCCACTGACTCACGGTATTCGACGTACTGCCCGTGAAGTTCGAGTCGCCGTTATAGACGGCCGTGATGCTATGCGCTCCCTGAGCCAGTTGCGTAAAAGTAAGAGTCGCCGAGCCGCCGTCGAGAGGAGCAGCGCCCAACCTGGAGCTTCCATCCTTGAAAATTACCGTGCCGGTAGCTACGCCGCCAAACTCGCCGCTGACGGTTGCCGTGAAACTCACCAGTTCTTCGTAGCTGGAGGGATTGGGCGAAGCAGTCAGGGACACTGTCGTAGTGGCCTGGCTCACTGTCTGGATGACCGCGGCCGAGGTGCTGCCGGCTAAGTTCAAGTCGCCGCCATAGACGGCCTCGACCGTGTCGGTGCCCGCCGGCGCCAGTGTCGAGGTGAAAGTTGCTGAGCCGCCGCTCAGAGCCTGCGACCCTACAACCGTTGTTCCGCTCACAAACCACACCATTTCTCCATTCGGAGGGGCCGGAGTGACGGTGGCAGTAAGCGTGATTGGTCCTCCATAAATAGATGTGCTCGATTCGGATTGGAGCAAGGTTGCAGTCGCCGTCAGCGCGGGTGCGTACACAAACCCATGCAGAACGGAATTCGAGTCCGCGTAGCATCCCACAATCGTCCCCGAAGCATTGATAGCCAGGCTCCCGGTTCCTTGCTCAGTAGCTGTACCCGCGCTAGGCGCGTCAAAGGTGGTTATCGTGCCATTGGTGGCGCGCAGAAATCCGTGTCCCGCGCCGTCGCCATTCGTATAGACTCCAGCAATCTCTCCCGATGCATTGATGTGAAAGCCCGCCGTTGCATAAGGCAATCCGCTGCCGCCGGTGAGAAGGCCGCTGGCCATGCTGTTCGATTGCCCCATGACGCTGAGGATCGACTTGGTCTTGCTGGCCAGGCTTTTTGAGCTTTTAAGGCTGAGGGAAGCGGTGCGCGAAACCCTGGCCGTCTGAGCCGAGGAATAGTCCACGCCCGGCGCGTCAAAAATGGTCATTGTGCCATTGGCGGCGCGGAAAAAACCGTGCCCCACGTTGTTTGAGTCCGTGTAGCTTCCTGCAATGTCCCCCGCTGCGTCGAATTCTCGCGCATAAGTGCCCTGATAAGTTCCCGTGCCCGCGCCCGGCGCATCAAAGGTGGTAATAACACCCCCGGCTGTGCGCACATAGCTATGAATTGCATTGGTCGCATCCAGGTAAACTCCGGTCACGTCTCCCGACGGGTCGATGCTGATGCTCATGGTTCCCTGATCGACGCCTGTGCCCGCGCCCGGCGCGTCGATTGCTGTGATAACGCCGCCCGCTGTGCGGACAAATCCATGCGCCCGGCTGCTCGCATCAATATAGGTTCCCGCAACCACGCCGGAATCGTTGAGGCTGACAAAATAAATTCCCTGATTCGATTTGCCTGAGACGCTGCTGATCGTAGCCGCGTCAAAGGTCGTGAACGTCCCCGTGGCCGTACGCACAAAGCCGTGCGTGATAGAGTTCGTGTCAATATAAACTCCAGCAATCTCTCCCGACGCGTTGATCGCGATCGGAACGGTCCCTTCATTCGTTCCGGTTCCAGCCGCCGGCACGCTGAAGAGGGTGATTGCGCCGCTGGATTTCGTGCGCACAAATCCATGCATCACCTTACTGGAATCCTTATAATACCCGGCCAAATTTCCTGTCGCATCGAAGCCGATCGGAATGGTCAGAATGTTGTACCCGCTCACGCCCCCAGCGTCAAAAGTGGCTATTGAACCACCGGCGGGAAGTATAAAACCGTGCTCATAGTTGCTTCCGTCAATGGAGATTCCCGCCACATCTCCAGCCGCGTCAATGAAGGTGGCGGCGGTTCCCTGCTTGGCGCTCGTACCGGCGCCGGTCACATCAATGGCGGAAAAGGAAGAAGTTGCAGAAGCAACTGGGAAAAACGTAAAAGCGATGAGTCCCGCTCCGAGCAGAACTCGTAAACTCTCAAGCCGCAAAGCTGCGAACATGGCGCCAAACCTCGTGGACTGGCAGCCCTGCATCAAGATCCGTGAAAATGGCCCGGGAATGGCCGCTAGTCATTTTTTTTTGATACTGGCACCAGATTACGCCACGCGGGAGCGGAATTCCAGCTAAAAACCGGCGGAATACCTCGCGAAGGCTTTTTGCTCCTGTTTGTCACTAATCTTTATCGGTCCAATCCTAATGCGTCCGGCGATTTTTGCGGAGATTAATTTAAAATTCGCGCGTTTCTGCCGTCCACCGGCTTCATTGAACCGCAAAATAGATAAAACTCAAGTCCTCCCTAATCTACTGTTTACTTGCTATCTCGCTATCTCCCCGCAGTAGAGGCTAATTCGCTGCATTTGTATCTATAGGCTGGGTGTCCCATTGTGGCTGGCGCCGTTTGATGTCAGTACGTGTCCCATCCATTTCACGTTCTTTGTGAAATGGATGGGATACCACCTGACCCCCTGCGAGCGAATAGCGAGCTTCTGCCCCACCGCAGGTGGCGAGCTTCTGCCCCACCGCAGGTGGCCTACTGAATCGACCGTAAATAGGCTACAACCTGCCAGCGTTGCGCCTGCGGCAAACTCGACCACGAGGGCATTCCGTGAGCCAGATCGCCCTGGCGCAAGAACCATTCCAGATCTCCATCGCTGGCCGCGCGCACCCGTTCACTGCGCAACGATGGCCGCTTCTGCCCATCGCCCCGCGCATCGGCCTTGTGGCACTGCAAACAATGCTCCCGATAGACCAGCGCCCCGGCGACAGCCGCCTCCGGATGCTCGGCCAGAGGATTGACGCGGGCATGATCGCTGGCCGGAACATGCTGCCAGCGCGCGCTTGAAACCGCGGCAACGGCCGCTGCCGCACTCAGCAAAATCAAGAGAATTCCCAAGCTCCGTCGCATCATTTTCCACCTCCAGCAGAACTGTGGAACCAGTTGCCAATCTGGTCGAATTCCCATGCCAGGCCGACGCGGTAGACTCGCGCCATGCTGGTGCCGGTCAGCCCGAAGGCCGGCGAAAAGCTCAGCCGCGCGCCCCGCGGCAGTTGCCATCCAATCAACGGCGCGATGTAGTCCGAGGTGTCGCGCACGGTCAGCGCAAAGGTGTCGCCCAGCCCGCCGTAACCCTCCGCGCCAACAATGAATTTTTCCGCGCAAAAGTTGCATTCCCGGCCGCTGGCCGCGCTGCGCAGAGGGCGCGTCGCTCCCACGGCGTAGCCAAACTCCCAGGGCGCGTGGCTCATATCCTTCTCTGAAATGAAGTTCTCGCTGACATTCCAGTCCTTGATGTTGGAAGAGAGAATCAGCTTCAGCTCCGCCTCGTGCTGATGCTCCTTGCGCAGCACGCCATTCGGCGCAGCCAGATCAGCCTGCCCGTCGTGACCCACAAACTCCAGAATCGTCTTATCGACGCCGGAAGTATTCTCGTACTCCACATAAAAAACCGGATTCACCGCATGATCCCGCATCAGCGGCCGCAGCCGGTTCTCCAGCCGCCAGCCGGTAAAAACTGTCGAATCGCCGCCCGTCGCCTGCCCGTCCAGATAAAGCTCGGTAGTCCACCAGGCGCGCGTTCCGTACTCCAACTCCATCGCCGTCGCCCCGTAGCGGTTGCCGCCCTCCGGCCTGCCCAGCGCCGTCTTGGTCTCGATCTCCAAATTGCCGGGCTCCTCCAGATCGTGCGAGTAGGTGACAAAGTAAGGCTTGTCCTGCGCCCTGACCGCCGCGGAACACAAAAATGGAAGGCATAAAGCCAGCCAAGAGATTGATTTGAAAACTTTTTTGAGTAAATCTTGACGCAAAATAAACCCCTCCTTGAATATGCGACTATATTAGTCGTCTTTTTATAAGACTAAATCAGTCCGATATTATCCGCAAGCCCGCCTTCCGCCACCGCTGATCGGTTACACAACACCTCCTAATTCCCCTATTCCTTTGATTGCACGGAGAATGCACGCAAAGCAACGCCATTATTTCGGATCGCTGTCAACCTTGTTTTCTACGGCGCGGATGGTCCTGACAATGCTTGTCATCAGGTCGTCCAGCGTCCGGCCGGGAGCAAGCGTGCAACCGCTGAAGGTGTCGGAATCGATCTGCTGCTTGGCGCAGGTCAACAGAACACCTGTCGCATCTCTTACCGCGAAGTTATAGATAGTATTGGTAGAAGCAGTATTCAGCTTGTCCGCGGCGGCGACGGGCGCAGTGGCTTGGGTGCGTTGCGGCTTGGGTGTTGAGGCGGTCACCGGCGCACTATAGAAGGCCATGGCGATTGCGGGCAGTAGTAGCGTTGCAGTTCTTTTCATAATCACCTTTCTTCTTGCTTGTGCCAGTATTCCGTTGGTAACTAGGGTATCGGCTGAATGAGCAGTTTGGATCACTATGCGCGGGCCTGGACCCAGAACCAAATTCGTCTGTGCTCTCGATGAGCGGCTGCAAAGTGAGCAATATGGTACACAACAGTGGCATGAACAGCGGAAATAAGCAATTGAAATCGAAAAGATACCACTTTGGCTAAGGTATGGGACAAGCTAAAAGAAAATCTTATAGATTTCGCATCATATAAAGTTGACAATAACTCACTCACTATGCCATCCTAGAAAAGTCGGAAATTCTATTCACCAGACAGGAACCTCCACCATGGCAAAAATTATCGGAATCGATCTCGGTACCACCAACTCCTGCGTCGCCGTCCTTGAAGGCGGCGAGCCCAAAGTCATTGCCAATGAAGAGGGTGCGCGCACCACGCCCTCCGTCGTCGGCTTCTCCAAAAGCGGCGAGCGCCTCGTCGGCCAGGTGGCCAAGCGCCAGGCCATCACCAACCCTGAGAACACCGTCTTCTCCATCAAGCGCTTCATGGGCCGCCGCTATGACGAAGTCAGCGACGAGATGAAGATGGTTCCCTTCAAGGTCATCCAGCAGGGCGACCACGTCGGCGTCATGGCGCAGGGCAAGGAGTACACCCCGCCCGAAATCTCCGCCATGATCCTGCAAAAGCTCAAGAAGTCCGCCGAAGCCTACCTTGGCGAGACCGTCACTGAGGCGGTCATCACCGTCCCCGCCTACTTTAACGACGCTCAGCGCCAGGCCACCAAGGACGCTGGCAAGATCGCCGGCCTCGACGTCAAGCGCATCGTCAACGAGCCCACCGCGGCCGCGCTCGCCTATGGCCTCGACAAGAAGAAGGACGAGACGATTGCCGTCTACGACTTCGGCGGCGGCACTTTTGATATTTCCATCCTCGAAGTCGGCGAAGGCGTGATCGAGGTCAAGTCCACCAACGGCGACACCCACCTGGGCGGCGACAATCTCGACCAGCGCATTGTCGAGTGGTTGATTGCCGAATTCAAGCAGGAACAGGGTCTCGACCTGGGCTCCAAGGGCAACGAAATGGCCCTCCAGCGCCTCAAGGACGCCGCGGAAAAGGCCAAGATCGAGCTCTCCACCACCATCGAGACCGAGATCAATCTCCCCTTTGTCACCGCCGACGCCACCGGCCCCAAGCATCTGGTCCGCAAGCTCACCCGCTCCAAGCTCGAGCAGCTTGTCGGCGACCTACTCGACCGCTCGCTCGAACCCTGCAAGAAGGCCATCGCCGACGCCGGCATCAGCGTTGACAAAATCGACGAAGTCGTGCTGGTCGGCGGCCAGACCCGCATGCCCCGCATTCAGGAGATCGTCAAGAAGCTCTTCGGTCGCGAGCCCCATCGCGGCGTCAATCCCGATGAAGTCGTAGCCATCGGCGCGGCCGTGCAGGCTGGCGTCCTCGGCGGCGAAGTCAAGGATCTGCTGCTCCTCGACGTAACGCCTCTGACGCTCTCGATTGAAACTCTGGGCGGCGTGGCGACCTCGATGATTCCGCGCAACACCACCATCCCCACCAAGAAAACCGAGACCTTCTCTACCGCTGCCGACAACCAGTCCGAGGTCGAAGTCCACGTCTTGCAAGGTGAGCGCCCGATGGCTGCGCAGAACAGGACGCTGGGCAAATTCAAGCTCGGCGGCATCATGCCCGCTCTGCGCGGAGTGCCGCAAATCGAGGTGACATTCGACATCGACGCCAACGGCATCCTCAACGTCAACGCCAAGGACAACGCCAGCGGCAAGGACACCCGCATCACCATTACTTCGAGTTCTGGCCTCAGCAAGGACGAGGTCGAGAAGATGGCCAAGGAAGCCGAGGCCCACGCAAGCGAGGATAAAGTAAAGCGCGAAGAGATCGACGCCCGCAACTCGCTCGATGGCATGGTCTACAACATCGACAAGATGCTGAAGGACTCCGGCGACAAACTCGGCGGCGCGGATGCCGCTCCAGTGAAGGCGGAGGTCGAAACAGTCCTTGCCGAATCGAAGAAGCTGCTCGAAGGTACGCCAACTTCCAAGGAGCTCAAGGCCCAGTACGAGAAGCTCACCCACGCCAGCCACAAGCTAGCCGAGATCGTCTACAAGGCAACCTCGGCGCAAGCCGCCGCCGGCGCACCCCCGACCGGAACAGACGCCCCTGCAGCCGAGCCCAAGAAAGACGAAGGCGTCATCGACGCCGAGTACGTGGACGTAGAAGACAAAAAGTAAGCAAGTCAGCAGGTCAGCAAGTCACGGGGTGGGCGATGCAATATCGCCCACCCCGCTTAGTTTCAGGATCTACGGTATGGCATGTGAATAACCCCTTGGAATGGATCCAAGGTTCCTTGGATCAATCTCAAAGACGAGCTTGATCGTAGTGTTCACTTCCACTGGCTGACCGTCGAGGATATATGGCTTATAGACCCACTTCCTTACAGCATCAAGAGCCGCCTGCTGTAGCATCGCCGGTCCACTAATAACACGCAACGACATAACATGCCCGAATTTTCCGATATTCGCTTGCAGAACTACTGTTCCCTGCACGCGTGCGGCCCGAGCAATTGGTGGATAAATCGCCTCGGGTTGTTGAAGTTGATTTTCCTGAGCCTCCGCCGATGAGATCGTAACGTTCGGCTGTTCTGGCATCGCATCGGATGGCGGCGTGAAGTCGGCATCGTTGATTGTCTTGAGTGTTTCTATAGACTCGATATGCGCCTTTAGCACAGGTTTTGTTCCTAGAAAACCTTCCAGATCGCGGGGAAGATAACGGCTCCGAAAAATCGCGATATTATTATGAACAAACTCGGGGACTTCCCCCGATTGTTGTCTGATTCGCAATATGGGTGTCTCACTGGCAAGACAATATACCGAACCGAAAAACTGCCGTGGCGGCGAAGTCGAATAGCCCTTTTGCTGCACGCAATGGAGTTTTATACCGCCCAGATTTCGCTCTTGCTGGTCGAAGCTCAAATGCTCTGTCCCATCTTCACTGAACAGGATCGGTTTGACAAACTCATCGGCAACCTGGGTAATGAGTTTCGGCACGTAATGCCGAGATTCGGTGTGCAAGATGCCCTTATCCGTGCCATAGTTGGTTTGTGAGAAATCGACGCCTGCGTACTCGATTTTAAATTTATGTTCACTTACCCAAAACTCCTCAAAACTCCCATGATCCGTAGCATTGCCGTTTTCATCCAGCAGAGTATAGCTCACCTTCAAATGCCAAGGCTTCATATCGTCCCCAGTGAGGCCGTTGGATTTGGCGGCCAACAACATCAATTCCTTGGGGTCGCTGGGCATGGAAGCGGCGGGTGCTTCTTTGGCTGGCGGCGCGGCGGACGCAGCATCCTGCGCAATAACTGGCATCGAGATCAAGCCAAGCAATACAAGCCATAAGTACACAGAGATCGTTCCAACGAAGGTCGTTTTTCGCATACCGGCAGGGTACCACAGGCGGGTGGCCCCGGTCTTGATGCTCATTCCAATCCAGTCTGAGGGTGCCCCCGGTCCCTCGCTTTTGGGGACCGGGGATGAAGACCTCAAACTTTCAAGGCCGGTCACCCCTTCCATCCGCGCTCTGTGCGAAAGGATGGCAACCACGAACCCGAATCAGCCGCCTTGGTTCAGGGCACGGCTTCCGTCATCTAGTGAGGCACCCAGCGTTTGTGGTTTGTTCATTTTTGAACGTAACTCAGTTCGCGAGTCGTTAGCTCAGGAGCGAAATGGGTGGGGGCGCGGAGCTTCCTTGCACTCTCCATCAGTTTTGCGGTTTCAGAGGCGCGCCGGTGTACTCGTTGAACTTGGCCGGTGGATTCTGGCCGTGGTTGAGCGTGCGCATGGCAAAAGGCTCCGCAGCGGTCTTGGGTCCGGTGGCCTTCCACCACGCGGGCAGCGTCTTGAAGGCAAAGACCATGTCGAAGTCGGTGGCAATTGAGCCGGACTTCGGATCGAAGGGCTGCGTACCCTCGCGATTCTGGAACCAGCGCCACCAATCCGCCGAAGCCGGCGCGGGCGAGCAGACATACGGATCGCTGGCCAGGCCGTTGGGGCAGGGCTTGTATGGAGGCTGATGGGGCTGCGTGTTCGGGTTGGGGTAGGAGGGGAAGAGGAAGGTGAGCATCTTGTGCTGCGTTGGCTGCCACTGGGCAGGACTATGACAGCTCATGCAGGAGGAATCGGGGTGATTGATCATCACCTGCTTATCGACCTGGATGTCGTTGCGCGCGCCGTCATTGGGGCCGGAGAGCCGTCCGCCCCAGCCCAGCGTTTGCGTCGAGTAGAGCGGCGCGGCGGGGTTGATCCAGTTCTCCTGGAGTTTGGCCGCCGGGTTGGTCTCCGGATCGATGCCGGGGTCGTTGCCCCATTGCACGCCCAGCGGAACCATCTTGTCCCATGCGTCGCCAGGGGCGTTGAGGTCATAGACCAGTGTGCTGAAGACCCAGCCGGTCTTGGGCGCGGCCACTGAATCCTTGACGATAATGTCGAATTGCATCACGTAGCCGGTTTGGACGATAGGCGGATTGGACGGGTCGGCCTGTTCGGGGATCGAGAAATAGATCGGCCAGGCTGCGGCGCCGCTGGTCACCGGCCACCAGTTCTGCTGAATGGCGGGATTGTCCGAGGCGAAGATGGCGGCCTTGACGATCACCGAGCCCTCGGGAAATTGAAAGTTCGAGGTGAAGATCTGCGGGTTGGTGGCTGCCGTACCCCATACCTTGTGGAGTGCATAGGCTGCGCGCTCGTCGTAGTACGTGAGCACATGGGTGTCAAAGGTGACCAGCAGGCCGGTGCCGGGAAAGACCGGCGAGCCGAATTGGCCTGCCTGGTAGGTGCCGTGAATGCTCTCGCGGATGGAGCCGAGCCAGGGTTCGGTGTACCACTTGGCCTTGGCGGCGTCCCAGTTCTTGTAGTCCAGCAGCAGGACGCGCGCATTAGGGGTGACGTATTGCTTCAGCGCATCCACATAAGCCGCGGCGTTTTGCGTGGTGATCTGCCCGCCTCCGATGGCCTTCTGCCAGGGTGGATCTTTCATGGGCAGCGGCGGCTTGATGGGCCAGGCATGGCTGAGAGTGAACATGGGGCCGGAATACTCCGAGGGAGGCGGAATCTGGCCGTTGTTGGTGACAAATGGGGCGTTGGGAATCACGGCTTCAGTTGCGGTAAAGGTGTGTTCCTGCGCCGCTTGAACGGCGATGGTGTGATGGCGAGTGCCGGACAAGAAACAAGCCAAGGCCAGCACAAGAGTGAGAGCAAGAATGCGCCTGGTCGAGAAGCGCATCAAGGGAGATTTCATCGGACGACCTCCATGATCGTGGTTAGGGGAAGTGGAATTTGCGCCGCACCCCTGGGGAAGAGGGGTAGAGCGGACTTTATTTTGGTTCGCAAAAATGCGATTGTCAAGAAGTAATCATGCCTTCAGTAATCATTTTATGAAGAATGCATGTTCCTGTTGAGATGAAAATGGCGAAAAAGGGTAAGAAAAGCGCAAAATACTCTCGCTTTTGCTGGCGGCATCGGCTGGTATTCCTGAGCTCGAGCCTTGACGCCGCTCTCTGCCGGGGAACGAATCTTCGCTGCAAGCCTTGCCGATTCAACGCTCAAAATCGCTTCCTAGCCAGCACGAATTAACATTTGCAATGTTACGAACGTGTTAATATCGAAACTCAAGGAGCTGGCGAACCTTTTCTGCCCTCCGATGGTAATTCCCCGATGAACCTCTACATCATGCGCCACGCCAATGCTGGATTGTCCCGCGACAATCAAGCTCTCGATGCCAAGCGATCCCTTATCAAAGAGGGAAAGGATCAGTGCATCCTGATGGCGCGCGTACTGGCGGCGCTGAACGCGCAGGTGGACGCGATTCTCTCCAGCCCGCTGAAGCGCTCACTGCAGACGGCGCAGTTGGTGGGCACGGAACTGGGCTTTGACGGCCGGGTGGAGATCTGCCCAGCGCTGGGGCCCGACGCGGACTATGCCGATTTTCTGGATCTGCTCAACAAGTATGTGGCTTACGAGGGCATTCTGGTGGTGGGCCATAATCCCAACATCTTTCAGTTTCTGGGCCGGCTGATTACTGGCAACGGGGGCGCGGCCATCCGCATGAGAAAGGGCTCGGTGGCGCGCGTGGATATGGACCGCCATCCGCCGCTTTTGCAATGGCTGATCGATCCGCGCACGGCCCGCGGCCTCTATGCCAGTATGCCCAAGGCTCCGCGGCCCAAGACGAAGAACGCGCGCCCGAAGCCGAAGAAATAGCGCGGCTGCGTCGTGGAAAACTCCCGACGGTCTGGCCTGTTATCATCGCTGGCAAATCAAAGTTCATCCGTTTGTTTGGGGATTGACAGGAGAGGACTGCTTTGCCAGAGACAAGTAAGAATGCAAGAGGATTTAGATTGGGCGATTGCATCTGGGGTTGCCTGTTGGTTTGTTTGCTGGCGGCGATGCTTTCAGGCGTCGCGGCTCACGCTACGGAAAACGGCGGAAGCGTTTATCCGGTGGGAGCGGAGACGGTTTTGCAGGGCATGATGCCGCCGCCGCATGAGTCTGGGCTTTACACATTTCATCTGGTTTATCCGGCAAACGAATTGGACGACGGCTCAGGCAAGGCTCTGCCGATCGACTTCAAGCTGCGGGTGGTTGCCAATGCGATCAAGATCGAGCACAACTGGGGCATTCCGGTTCTGGGCGGGAATCTGGAGAGCATGTTTGCGGTTCCGATACTATATGAGGGATTGCGCGTGCCGACAGGGCCGGATACAACTCAGAAATACAACAAATTCGGCGTGAGCAATTGCCTGCTGGTTCCGCTTGGAGTGACTTATCACAAGGGAAGCTGGAACGGGTTTATCCAGGGCGATTTCTACACTCCCGGCGCGCCATTCGACAAGAACTCGCCGCTGAATGTTGGGCAGCATCATCTGGCCGCCGGACCGACGGGCGCATTCACCTTTCTGGCGCCAAAGGCCGCATGGGAGTTCAGCTCGAAGGTGGACTATATCTTCAACTTTCAGGATGGAACGACGAAGTATAGCAGCGGCAATGAACTGACCTGGGAGTACACCGGCATGAAGGCGGTTTCAAAGAAGGCGGCCGTTGGCGTGAATGGTTACTTTTACAAGCAGCTTACCGACGACAAGTTGAATGGAGTCGCGGTTGCAAACGGGGGCTATCGCGGCCGCGACCTGGCCGTTGGTCCGGAGTTCCGCTACTTCTTCGGCGAGCACAAGGCCTTTGCGTTCAAGTACACGCGAGACACGCTGGTTGAGAACAAGCCGCGCGGAAATTCTTTCTGGTTTCAGTTGGGGCTGCCGCTCAGCTTTGGAGGGCGCAAGTAGGGGCTGGCATACTTACATGATTTTGGCCGTTTTCCATGGATTCTATGGCAGCATAGTTTCAGGCTAGTTTTTGGTGGAAATGGTCAAACATCAAACGAACTCCGGCGCAGCGAACAGAAGCCGTCCAGACTCCGGCTCCAAAGCTCAGGGCGATGGAGCGCGGCTTCTGGGTGTTCAGGCGCTGCGCGCCGTGGGTGCGCTCCTGGTTGCCTGGGCTCATGCCATCGATGAGGTGCAAGGTTCGCTGGGCAATCCACTACAGGCCCGTTTCTTTTACTTTGAGAATTTCGGATCGTCGGGTCTTGACATTTTTTTTGTAATCAGCGGATTTGTGGTTTCGCTGGTGGCTGCGCGTGCCGCAAACCGGGATAAGGAATCCAGTGGATCCAGCGCCGTGCATTTTCTCAGCCGGCGCATCACGCGGATTTTTCCTCTTTTCCTGATGATCACAGCCTTTCTTCTGGCAAGGGTTCTGAAAGCCGGTAGGCTCCATGAGGCGAAGATCTCCTGGCTGCCTACGCTTCTGTTGCTTCCCTCATTTGATTTTCCTGCCAGCGGCCCTTTGCTGTCTCTGGGCTGGAGCCTCATCTTCGAGCTTTATTTCTATCTATTGCTGGCGGCGTTCCTTCTCTTCACGAAGCGGTCCGTAGTCCGCAGTACAGTTACATTTCTTTGCGGCATGGTGGCGCTGGGCTTGATCGCCGGATTTCGCCACCCATTGCTCATCTTCTGGATGAATCCACTGATTCTGGAGTTTGTATTTGGCTGCCTGATTGGCCTGCTCTTCGACCGTTGCAGCAAGGCCAATCTATCTTTTGGCAGACTGGGGCTGGGATTGGCGGCACTGGGGGTGGCGTTGCTGGCTGCGACCGTGTTTACCGGCTACGGCGCGGCTAGTGCAGCAACGTCGATCCTGGCCGGGCAGGACTGCTGGCTGCGCGTAGCGGTTTGGGGGTTGCCCAGCGCACTGCTGGTAGGCGGCGTGATCTTCTGCGCTCCCGCCATGCGCTCTGTGCCCGCGCGCCTGCTGGTTTTTCTGGGCGATGCATCCTATTCAATCTACCTTTGCACGATTCCGGCGCTGGATGTCATTCGGCGCTTCTGGCGCCACTTTGGAAGCCCAGGAGCGGATGTTGGCGTATTCCAGGGAATCTTGTCTTGCGTGGTAGCCGGTGTGGTTTGCTACCTGATAGTGGAGCGGCCTCTGATGCGCTTCTTCCACAACTGGTATAAGCCCATTCCATTCCATGCAAAGCAAGCCTGATTGGGTTGTGCTTGCGCCGTTTTCCGATCAAAATCGCAAACCATGAGCGATTTTTGCAAGTATCAAACTTCGACTGTCGCCTGGGCAAAGCTAAGAGTTTTTTTACAATAACCCTATTGATCCGGCCCGAAATGGAGTGGAGGTATCCCACCCATTCCGCAAAGAACGCGGAATGGGGCGCGGAGCTTCCTCACATTATCACTAGAGCAAAACCAGTGAAACTATACCCTGGTTTTGCCTTAGCTCTGGAGAGACTGTCAGAGCAGCCGGATCGACTTTGGACCTTCGGCCATCAATTGCCCACCTCGGCCTCATTTCTTGAATCAAAATTGTTTACCCCAATTGCCGCCGAGCGCGAAAATAACATTGACTGTCGTATCCACTTCGACCGGTTCTCCGGCGAGTGTGTATGGTTTGTACGTCCATCGCTTGACCGCGTCCAGCGCGGCTTGCTGCAGCATGGGGGGACCGCTGATTACATGCAGATGTTCAATGCGGCCATCCTTGCCGATAGTGGCCTGCAAAACAACGGTTCCCTGAACGCCAGCAGCTTTGGCGATAGGCGGATAATCGGGAGCCACCTTGTGGAGAGCCATTCCCGCCATCACTCCGCCGGAGATAGAGATTTTTTTCGGCAGTTCCAGGGTTGCGTCGGCGGGCGGAAGAAAGACCGCCTCATCGATATGATTGAGCGCCTCAATCATATCGATATGCGCGGTCAGAGTCGCCTTTTCCTGTTGAACAAACAGCAAGTCTCCGGCAATAAAACGGTTTTGAAAGCGCAAGATCCGGTTATGTATGACTCGCCCTTCCTGGGGAAGAAAATCAATTCGAAGAATAGGCTTATCCGCAGCCAGGCACCAGCCAACGTCAAGTAGATTACCGTTCGCGACCTGATAGTTCAGGCAGACATACTTGATTCCGCCCGCTTCGTGTTTCTGTAGTGTAAAGTTGAACTTCTCGATCATCTCCAGATTTGGCATCGGATTAAAAAACTCATTCCGAATTTTGTATCCCTGTCTGAATTGTGCATTCAGATCACCGGAAAAGAAGTATCCCTTTGAAGTTCCGTACTCCGTTTGCGCGAAGGTCTTGCCGGTAAAGGTGCGCTTGTACTTCTTCCCGCTGACCCAAAACTCCTCATAGATTCCTTGGTCTTCCACCTTGCCCTGATCGTCGAGCAATTGGTAACTGGCCTTCACATGCCACGGCTTCACATCGTCCCCGGTAAGGCCGTTTGACTTAGCAGCCAGCAGCATCAATTCCTTGGGATCGCTGGGCAAGGCGGCGGGCGCTTCCTGGGCCGGGGCGGTCGTTTGAGCAGGGGCAGGCGGCGCGGCCGATGTTGAATCCTGACCGTAGGCGGTCAGGGTAACGACGCCGAACGAAATAAAGCAGAATAGGCCGAAACAGCAAGAGAGCGTTCCCACGAAGATCGATTTTCGCATATCGGCATGATAATACCGTGAGCCCACTGCTTGCGTTGAAGACCGACGCACAAGGCTCACTGACCGGCTAGCGCGGAACGCTGTAAGGGCCGGGCAGAATGGTCTCTTTCGGCTTGCCGGCGGGCTCCGGCTCGGCGTGAACGGCTGTGCGCTTGGAGAAGATGCGAAACTGCACGATCAGATCGAGAAGCACTGGAACCGGCTTGCCGTCCTTCATCGCCGGCTGAAAGCTGGCCTTGCGAATCGACGCCACGGCGTTCTCGTCCAGCCCAAAGCCGATGGGCCGCGCCACGGCAATCTCGCCGGCCTTGCCGTCCGGGCCAATAACCACGTGATAGAGCGCCATGCCGGCCACCGCGGCAGCCTGCGCAAACTCATTCGAGTCCGGCTCGAAGTTGGTCAACAGCCGCGCCTTCTGATCCACCGTATTCTGGCGGAGGATGGATGGGTCTTTAGGCCGGTAATCCACCTTGCCGGCAACGGCCTGATAGTAGAGCTTCCAGAAGTCGGGCATCGCGGCCATCATGCGGTCGTCAAAGGCCTGCGCAAAGATCTGGTCCAAGGCGTCTTTGAGAACTTTAGTCGCGTGCGCCGCGTAGAGCGTAGTGGTCACGCTGTCCGGATCGGCCGGGCGCTCCTCTTCGGGCGTGGCCGCAATCGAAGCCTTCAATTGGTCGGCGGGGCTCAGTTCTTCAGGCTCTGGAGCGGCCGCCGCCGCTGGAGTTGCCGCTGCCGCAGCGCCCGCAGCCTTGCTTGGCGCTGGAGCTGCCTTGGCGGCTTTCTCCGCCTTCTTTTCCTTTTCCTTCTCGGCCTTGGCCTCTTTCTTCTTCTTCGGCTTGACTACCATCTCCCGGTCGATGGTGATCTTGAGCACCTTTTTTTTAGGAGTGATGCGGACGCGATCGACGGCCTTCGACGGATCCTCGTAGGCCAACTGCCCCACAAAGTGCAGCCCGTAACGCGAACCCTCAAGAAAAACCTTGTGCTTGGTCAAGCGCACGCGTTCAATCTCAACCGCGCAGAGCGTAAAGGAGCCCTGCGGAGAGTGCCCGAACAGACGGCCATTCTCGCTGAAGCTTAGCGAGTTCTCCAGATAGCCGCCGCGCAGATAGAGCGCCTTGCCCACCAGCAATCGCTTGAGTTCCTCTTCGGTAATGGCGCCAGATCGCGCCGCCTCGATGGCATCGGCCTCGTCGGCTTTGTCAGCCGCAGTCCGCACTTCGCCCTTTGGCGCGGGCGGTGCCCCGGGTGCGTCCGCGGCCGGAGTTGCGGGCGCGCTTGGCACAGCTTGCGTAGAGACCGTGGCTGGATCGGTTGGGGCTGGAGCGGCTGGCGCAGCGCTTGCCGGAGCCTGCTCTGCCGGAGCCGGCGCCGACTGCGGAGAGGCTGGCGCTGGTTCGGCAGGCGTCGCAGTGGGAGCTTGAGCAGCGCTCGCGCTGGAAGCCGGTGCGGCTGGATGCTGCGCGTCGGCGGGCTGGGCAGGTTGCTGAGCCTGAATGGAGACAGCAAGCGTCAGCACCAGCAAGCCAAGGCTGGCCAGAGCCGTCCATGAAGCCAATCGAGAGCATAGGGGAGCCGCGTTCATAAAGAAAGCCTTTGAGCGAACTCTATCAGAGCTTTGTACCTGCGTCTAAACAAAATTGCGAGTCCTTCCCTATTCGGTTCTTTCGTCACGATTTGTACCACGCTTCAGTCGCCAGAGAATACGGCGAAAGAGACCCAGAATCCGCCGCGTATCGTGCGCGGAGAGGGCTAACCGCCTCAGCAACAAGCGCAGATCGTGGCGGTTGGCCTGCTGCATCCCGAGTGGCGAGTAGCCGGCGGCCAGCATGGTTTCTTCCACCACCCCGGCCAGCAGATCCAGATGGCCTGACGCGGCCCGGCTCGGTGCAAGCTCCCCTGAACCTGTTTCGCTGGCAGAGGCGCGGACAGCCAACTCATAAAGGCAGACGGCAACAGCCTGGCCCAGATTCATCGAGGGCTGAATCGGATCGGTGGGAATCTCGACCAGAATGTGGCAGAAGGCAAGATCCTCGCGCGTAAGGCCATGCTTCTCCGGGCCAAAAACCAGCGCAATGCGGCCTCCGCGTGCCAGCTCTTGATTGACCCGCGGCCCTAAAAGTGGAAGCTGCACCACCGGCTGCTCGGGCTTGCGGTAGGTGAGGCTGCCCGTGCCTGCTACCAGCGTACAGCCGGCGACAGCCTCAGCCAGCGTCGCAAATTCTTGTGCGTTCAGCAGCAGTTCCGGCGCGCCCACGGCCGAGCGGGCCTCTCGCCAGACTGGCGCAAAGGGCGCAACAACCAAGAGCCGCCGGAAGCCGAAGTTGGCCATGGCGCGCGCCGCGGCCCCCATATTGAGCGGGTTGCGCGGCGAAACCAGCACCACTTCAAACGATTCGCGTTGAGCCTCTGAGAGCAAGAGATGATTGTAGAGCAGCGGGGATTGTTGCGGGTAGGGCAGTCTGAAGCTAAAGTTTTTGCGTTCTCTGCACGGCTCGTACGCCATTGACCCGCCGCAAATTCAGAACCATGCGGTTCAAGTGGCGAACGTCCTCGGCCTCGGCAATCAGCTCGACCACAGCTTCGCCATTCTCGTCCTTGCGAATATCCACGCCGCTGATATTCGAGTTGTCGTCGGAGAGGACGGCGATCAGTTCCTTCAGCATTCCGGCGCGGTCGTCGCAGGCTACGGTGATCTTCACCGGGTAGCGCTGCGGCTTGCCCGCCACATCGGCGGCGCGAGACCACTCGACATTGATGCGGCGATCACTCTCATAAAGCAGGTTCTGCACGTTGGGACAGCCGCGCGCGTGAACGGCGACACCCTTGCCGCGCGTCACGTAGCCAACGATCTCCTCGCCGCGAATGGGGTTACAACAGCGCGCACGATAGACGAGCAGGTCGTTCTGGCCCTCCACCTGAAGCGAGTCCGAGCCAGTGAGGTGCAGCTTGCGCACCGCGTCCGACATGGCCGCCTCGCCCGAGCCGCCGGGCTTGATCTCCGGAGTCGCCTCGGCCTCGGGCTGGGTCGTCGAGCCGGGCGCCAGCTTGCTGAGAACCTGGCGCGCCGAGTGTTTTCCCTGGCCCAGAGAGGCCAGCAGGTCGCTGGCTGTAGCCACGCCGTATTCGTTGGCGATGCGGCCCAGATCCTGGTCGCCCACCAGGCTGAGCGAGACCTTGAATTTGCGCGCCTCGCGTTCCAGCAGTTTGCGGCCAATATCGACGGCGCGGCGGCGGCGGTCTTCGTTGAGCCAGTGCTTTATCTTGTTGCGGGCGCGGGGACTTTTGACAAAGGTCAGCCAGTCGCGGCTGGGTTTGTGATCTTTTTGCGTGACGATCTCGACAATGTCGCCCGTCCGCAGTTTGCTGCGCAGCGGCGCCATGCGGCCATTGACCTTGGCGCCCACGCAGGTATGGCCCACCTCGGTGTGAATGGTGTAGGCAAAATCCACCGGCGTGCCGTCGGAGGGAATCACGACCACCTTCCCCTTGGGCGTGAAGGTGTAGACCTCGTCGGGATAAAGGTCCATCTTCAGGCTGGAGAGGAATTCATTGGGGTCGGTCATCTCCTTCTGCCACTCGACAAGCTGCCGAATCCAGTTGAGCCGCTCCTCGTCGCGCGCCGTCACCACGCCGCCGCCGGCCTTGTACTTCCAGTGCGCGGCAATGCCTTCTTCGGCAATGCGGTGCATCTCTTCGGTGCGAATCTGCACCTCGAACTGGTGGCCGGCCTGGCTCATCACCGTCGTGTGCAGCGATTGATAGCGGTTGGCGCGGGGCATGGCGATAAAGTCCTTGATGCGCCCCGGCACCGGCCGCCACTGCGTATGAATCAGCCCAAAGACCGCGTAGCAGGCAGCCACATCCTGGGTGATAACGCGAATGGCCAGCAGATCGTAGACCTGATCGAAGCTCACCTTGGAGCGCTGCTGCTTTTGATAAATGGAATAAATACGCTTGATGCGCCACTCCACCCGGGCCTCGATCCCGTTCTCGCGCAACTGCTCGTTGAGCGTGTCTTCCACGCTGCGCAGAAACTGTTCGCCCTCGGTTCGGCGCGACTCAACCGCCGCCGATACCTGCTCGTAGCTGACCGGGTCCGTGTAGCGAAAGGCCAGATCTTCCAGCTCGCCGCGCACCTTGCCCATGCCCAGACGGTGCGCCAGCGGCGCGTAGATGTCCAGAGTCTCGCGCGCAATCGCTTCCTGCCGTTCTGGTTTGAGGTGCTCCAGAGTGCGCATATTGTGCAGCCGGTCGGCCAGCTTGATCAGAACCACGCGCACATCGCTGACCATGGCCAGCAGCATCTTGCGCACGTTCTCCGCCTGCCGGTCCTCGCGATTGGCAAACTGAATCTTATCTATATTGGTGACGCCCTCGACGATGTGCGCCACTTGGGAGCCGAACTCCGCCTCGATCTCTTCATTCGTGGCCGGCGTGTCTTCAACCGAATCGTGCAGCAGGCCGGCCGAGATGGCGGTCGAATCCATCTTCATCTCCGCCAGAACCTCGCCCACCTCCAGCGGATGAATGATGTAAGGCTCGCCCGAGGCCCGCATCTGCCCTTCATGGTGGCGGACGCAGAACTCCCAGGCCTTGCGGATCAATGCAATGTCGTCGCTGGGGCGATTGGCGTGGACGCGGCGCAAAAGCGCTTCGATGCGCCGGTCGATGTCGTGCTGGTCAACCAGAGGCAAACCAGAGTCTTGCTGCTCAAGCTGCGCCTTGTCTTCTCGAGCCAAGGGCGCGCCGGAAATCTCTGCCAGCTCGGACGGATGCACAGTCGCCATGCTTCATTATAGGCCGGGTTCGTTTGCAGCGCATGAAAAGACTGAAAGGAGCCTCGATTGCCGGTGGCGGGGAAGAAGCGCATGGAGCATTTTCAGCGATCGTGCAAGAGCGCTTCGTGCCCATCCATTTCACTTTCTGCGTGACATAGGTGGGAAGCCACAAAAACCGCCCGCCAGAGGCTGTCAAAATGCACTTGTCCCGCCAACGGTTTCAGCCAGCGCGCCGCTTCGCCAGCGCAAAAGCGGCAGCAGTGTGGGCGAATATCTCAAGCAATGGGGATTATCGCCGCGGATTGTGGCGTGTTTCCGCAGCCCGAATAGCCCCCTCAAAACAGGCAAATACGGACAAAACGAGGTAATAACGGAAGAAAAACCCATGATTTCCTGATTTTTTGTGGAAATCACTCTTTTGGCCTTGACTTTCCTGCCCTGAAAGTCGCATTGTAACGAACGACGGGTACTCCGACCCGCATGAATACAGGGCTTTTCGACTCAGCAGTGCCCAATTGCCTTCATGCGGCGCGCATTGTGCGGCGGAAGCCCCTGCAACAAAGGCGTACCCAAGGGTTCGCCCACATCAAGGAGAGCAACAGATGGCAACTGGATTGACCAAGACCGCCCTGATTCGGCTTCTGGCCGAGAAACTGGAATTGACCAACAAGCAAGTCGCAGCCTTCCTCGAACTTCAGGCTGAGACCGCCGTCAAGGAGACCAAAAAGAACGGCGTCTTCGTGATTCCCGGCATCGGCCGCCTGGTGAAGGCGGAGCGCAAGGCCCGCATCGGCCGCAACCCGCAGACCGGCGCGGCCATCAAGATCAAGGCCAAGACCGTGGTCAAGTTCCGCGTGGCCAAGGCCGCCAAGGACGTGATCGCCCCCGTCAAGAAGTAGCTTCAACGCGCCACGGAGCAGAAATAATTTCCCGGACTGCGGACAGAAAAGGGGAGGGGCCGAGGCTTCTCCCCTTTTTCTTGCGCCCAGCATGGCAGGATGTATGCTCCGCCAAAAGCGGGTCACGGCGAACGCCGGTTTTAGAGCAAGCGGAAGAGCAGGTTGTAATTCATCCTAAAAACGGCAGTTGCATACCGTCATCCGTGATCTGCATCGAGGTTTGGAGCCTCTGAAACTTGTTGCTTTGTAATCAGGGCCCGACTTCAGTCGGGCTGCAAAGGGCTGAAAGGAAAGCTGGGCTTTAGCCCCTGCAAAACCTCGGCCTCGCAAACTACCATGATTCGGCTTCTTTTCGATCGTCGATTTTCGACTGCTCCGCACCTCGCCCAAATGGTGAAATCGTTAATCACAGCAAGGGATTTCACTTTGAAGAAGATAACCAATTCAAGGCTGGATTGACTGCCGTTTTTAGGTTCATCTGTTCCATCAACTGCCGCTCGCTGCGGATCGAGTAGAGAATCATCAACAACGTGGCCCGCGGCAGCCGCTCGAAGGCAATCGACGGACGGCCTGTGTCGGAGTAGAGCTTGTTGAATTCGGCATCCATGCGCGCCAGCGCCAGATCCACAAGAGCGCGAATCTGACGCTCCGGATGGTCGGCTGGAATGCGTTGCGCCAGGGTTAAATAGCTGAAATCGCCGCCTGCTGCCGATCGTCTCCACGCAACTTGATTGGATGAATCCGTACACCGGAAGTTACCGCAACCTGTGAAGCCCCTACCCTTCACCTAAAACCATGTTGCTGGGGAGATTCTAGGAATTTCCCGCCGGTTTAGGATTTGCGCGATCGAACTTGGCCACCTGAATCTTGCGCGCAAGACCGAGCTTGGAGAGCAGCCAGATTCCCCAGAAGTTGGGGTCGATCTCATACCAGGCCAGGCCGTGGCGGGCTGAGACGGGATGGGCGTGGTGGTTGTTGTGCCAGCCCTCGCCCCCGGTGACCAGAGCAACCCACCAGTTGTTGCGCGAGTCGTCCCGGGTTTCAAAGCGGCGGCTACCCCAGAGGTGCGTCGCCGAGTTGACCAGCCAAGTGGCGTGCAGGCCGATGGTGACGCGCAGGAACACTCCCCAGAGCAGCATTCCAACGCCATTCTGCCAGCCGCCCCAGAGCCATCCCAGGCCAAAGAGCAGCGCCGCGCTGATGTTGATGGGAAGCCAGTGATAGCGGCTCAGCCAGAACTGGAAGCGGTCGCGTTCCAGATCGGGGACGTAGCGGGCCAAGGCCTCGGTCTGTGCGTGCAGCGCATTGCCCCACACAATCCAGCCCATGTGCGCCCACCAGCCGCCCTCGCGCGGGGTGTGCGGGTCGCCCAAATGGTCGCTGTGCTGATGATGGACGCGATGCGTGGCAACCCAGAAGATGGGGCCGCCCTCAAGCGAGAGCGTGGCGCAGATGGACATAACGTATTCCAGCCACTTGGGCGTCTGATAGCCGCGATGGGTAAGCAGCCGGTGATAGCACATGCCGATGCCCACATTGATGGCCAGAACGTAAAGCACGACCATCGCCGTGAGGCGCTGCCAGGTGAAGAAGAAGATGGCGGCGATTGCGCCTAGATGGAAGGCGAGCATGATGGTGAACGTCAGCCAGTTGATGCCCTCGCCGATGGTGGCGGCGCGGCCCATGTGAACTTGAGCGCGGGTCGGCAGGGCGCGGGATGTGATCTGAGCGATTTCCGCGGGCGGCGCGGTAGATACGCTGGCGGCGATCTCAACATCTTGGCCGAAATCCTGGCCAAAGGGAGGTGAAGCAAGAACGGAATTCATCGCGGGGAAGATCCTTGGAGAGTGGCTCCGTGCCCACCCTCATCCCGCAATTGTATAGGAGAGAATGGCCGCTGATGTGTTCAATCCCGCTCGATTTTCCCGGATGGAAAAAGAAGTTTGTTGGGTCGGTCCGTTCATTTCCAACTTCATGCCAATTCACAGCATTTTCACCGATGGTGTAAGGAAGCTCCGTGCTCCATCCAATTCACTTTCTGTGTGAAATGGGTGGGAAACCACGAAATCAACCCTACAGAAATTGTGAAAATGCTCTGGTTATTCAACATACTTATTATCAACAAGATAGACAGATTAAATTCGTATTTTGCTGAATCATGATTAGCCACATCTTCGCTTTTAAGCGAAATCGGACTATTCACCTCCAGCTCAGCCAGCAGATTACTCCCACTCGATCGTTCCCGGCGGCTTCGAAGTGATGTCGTAAACGACGCGATTGATTCCCCGCACCTCGTTCACAATCCGGCTGCTGATGCGCTTCAGCACCTCGTAGGGCAGCGGCGTCCAATCCGCCGTCATCCCATCCTCCGAGTGCACCGCCCGCACCGCTGCCGTGTACGCATAGGTCCGCTGGTCGCCCATCACCCCCACGCTCATCACCGGCAGCAGCACCGCAAAGCTCTGCCAGATCGACGAATAAAGCCCCGCCGCCTTGATCTCCGCCACCACAATCTCGTCGGCCTCCTGCAACAGCGCGACCCGCTCCGGCGTCACCTCGCCCAGAATCCGCACTGCGAGCCCCGGTCCAGGAAACGGCTGCCGCCCCAGAATCTCCTCCGGCATCCCCAGGTCGCGTCCAATCCGCCGCACCTCATCTTTGAACAGATCGCGCAGCGGCTCAATCAGCTTCAGCTTCATCCCCAGCGGCAGCCCGCCCACATTGTGATGGCTCTTGATCGTCTGGCTTGGCCCTTTCACGCTGCTCGACTCAATCACATCCGGGTAGAGCGTCCCCTGCACCAGCCAATCCACGCCACCCGATTCCTTCGCAATCCGCCCCGCCTCATCGTCGAAGACGGCAATGAACTCCGCGCCAATCCGCTTCCGCTTCGTCTCTGGATCGGTCACACCAGCCAGCTTCGCCAGAAACCGCTCGCTTGCATCGACAGCGACAATCTTCAGCCCCAGCTTGTCGCGCAGATTCTTCTGCACGCTTTGAAATTCGTTCTTGCGCAGCACGCCGTTATTCACAAAGATGCAAGTCAACTGATCCCCTACGGCCTTATGCACCAGCACCGCCGCCACCGACGAATCCACCCCGCCGCTGAGCCCGCAGATCACCTGACCCGAGCCCACCTTGGCGCGTATCCCCTCCACCGTCGTCTGAATAAAATGCGCCGGAGTCCAATCGCCCGCGGCCCCGCAGATATTGAAGACAAAATTCTTGATGAGTTGCGGCCCCAGCGGCGTGTGGTGCACCTCGGGATGAAATTGCACCGCCCAGATGCGCCGCTCCGCGCTCTCAAACCCCGCCAGCGCATTGGCTGAAACGGCCGTGCGATGGAAGCCCGCAGGCAGCTCGGCAGCCTCATCGCCGTGACTCATCCACACCTGAAGCGTCGCCGGAAGCCCGGCAAACAATTGCGACGCGCCATCTTCAATCGCGACTTCGGCGTGCCCATACTCGCGCCGCGGCGCACCCAGAACCTTGCCGCCCAGATGATGCACAATGAAGTGCAGCCCATAGCAGATGCCCAGTGTCGGCACGCCCAACTCCAGCAGCTTCGGGTCGGCCGCCGGCGCATCCGCATCGTACACCGACGATGGACCGCCAGAGAGAATAATCCCCAGCGGCTTAAGCGCCTCTATCTCGGCAAGCGGCGCCGTGCAGGGCAGCACAACGGAAAAAACATTCTGTTCGCGAATCCGCCGCGCAATCAGTTGCGTATACTGCGAACCGAAATCAAGAATAACAATTGTTTGAGTGGCCACATACCAGTGTGGCAGGCCCAAGCCCGGAATGTAAAGAAGGTTGGCAGGTCGACTCGCTGGCCTTCTCGCGGCAAATCGGGTGTAAAATCCGTGATAGGAGCAGTCATTTATGGGCGTTGTCGAAGATGTTCGCCAGGTTGTTCAGGACTTTCTAGCACCTGAGTTGCGGGAAATTCGAGTTCGTCTGGATGCTATGGAAGAGATGAACCGCGTCCGATTCGAGAGCACGACACAGCGCCTCGAACAGATTCAGCAATCTTTCGCCTTCGACAAGCGCATCTCTAGCCTCGAAGAAGACAAACGGCGGTCGGCTTGAAGTTTCTTTGAATGGTCACTTAATTCACCGCATGCATTGAGGAAAAACATGGTTGATATGAAAGGCGCGGTTAAAGCAGCTATCGCCTGTATTGAAAGTTTCTTTCCAGAGGCTAAAGATATTTTGTTGGAAGAGGTCGAAGCACGGCAAGGCCATTACGAGAACAACCCGTCTGAAGGCCGAACGTAAATACAAGATCCTTTGTGGAGAGTGGTTGTTTCTTTCAAGTCAGGAAAACCCGGAAAGTTATCCGAAGTGATGGGCGGGGATCCACGTCTTTTCAGGGAAGTTTTTGTCGAACGCGACAGCGGGGAGATACGCTCCATGAGGACTTGGGGGAAATGAGCACATATGAAGAGATTCTAATTGGCAGATATAAGAAAAAAGACCTCCTGATCGACGCGAATCTGGCGCTTCTATATCTGGTCGGCGGTTATGATCTACGGTTAATTGGCGATGGAAAATACAACAAGCTATCGAAATACAATACAGAGGATTATTACCTTCTACTCCGGCTAAAGAAGGTCTTCAAGAAAGCAGTCACTACACCCCATGTACTGACCGAAGTCAGCAACCTAATCAACGACCTTCCCGAACAGACAAAAGCCGAGTGCCTGAAGAAGTTTCACATGACCTTCGTCGAAATCGACGAACTCACAATACCAAGCATGGAGGCGGCTCAAAGGCCGGAATTCCACTTCCTGGGTTTGACCGATAGCGGCCTTGCACTCGTCTCCGATCAATTCCTGATCGTGACTGACGATGCCCGTCTAGTCAAGAAGATGAATGAGTCGGGACTTGAGGCTCTGAACTTCAATCACCTGCGCATGCGCCATCTTTTGTCCGCATAGCCGCCCTTAAAAAATCTTCACCCGCACCCCCGTGCTCACCCCCACCGACGACATCAGCCCGTATTGGAATTGCGGCCAGAACTGGTATTCAAAGTCCACCACGCGCCAGCGAACCCTGCGCGTCAGCCGGAAATCGGTCCCGCCTCCCGGCGCAACCACCAATTGGCCCGGTTGAGTGGCGTAGTTATACGGAAAATTGAACTGGCCAAATCCAACCAGCGCCTTGGCATACGGCTGGAACCTTCCCACATACCGCGAGTAGCGCAGCCCTGCCATGTAGGTCGATGCAGTCTCATCGGCGCCCGGCCCTTTCTGGTCGGATGGCAGATGAAAATCGCTCCAGCGCGCTTCGCCTTCCACGCCAAAATGACGCATCGTGTCGAAGTCCACAAAGACCGTCGCGCCCACCACCTTCAGTTGGCCGTAACCCAGCTCGTAGCCGGAGATGGCGCCTCCAGCCGACATCTTCATGCCCCCGGCATCGGCTGCCGGTACGGCCTGGGCGTAAGCCGCAAGGCCCGCGCCCAGCAAAACCGCCAGCAAAACCACCGCAAAAAAAGCAGCGCGGCCAGCCCGCATCCCTGGCTTACCATCCCAAGCCTGAACAAAATCATGAAAACTCTTCATCTCTCTCCTGCTCAATTGCATCGGTTCGCGCTACTTGGCGGTAATGATCAGCGTCACATTCTCATAGTGCGAGATGTTGCTGTTGGCCCCGGTGCCGGTCACTTGAATCTTGTACGTGCCCGGCGTGGCGCTCGACTGCGAGAAGCTGCCCGAGCAGCCGGTTGCCATCAGAACAGCGCCACTTAGAAGAAGAACCAGCGCCACCGTCATCGACCGCGCGTACCGCCTTCTGAAGCGCCAGAAGATGCCGCCGAAGAGAACCCCCAGCGGCAGCAGCAGCCCAGCGGTCAGCACCAATCGCTGTCCGCCCTTTACCGGCCGCGCATTCAGCATCGACGTCCCTCCGCCCAGCGGATTGTTGGTGTCGATCGACAGCGAGACCACCACAACGCCATTGGCCGCCAACGCGGCGCTGGGCGTTGAAAAGTGGCAGTTCACGCCCGCCGGAAGCGATGCGCATCCCAGTCCGATCGTGTCGGCGAACCCGTCCGCCGAGGTCAATGTCACACTCACCGTGGCATTTTCCGTGCTTGGAATCGACACGCTGTTCGGAGTCACCTTGAGGTTGAAATCCGAGGCCGTGGTCGAAATCGGAACCACGGCGGAAGTCGACGGGCTATGATCCTTATCGCCGCTGTAGACCGCGACAATGTTGTATGTGCCCGTAGGCAAACTCGGCTGGAAGGTCGCCACGCCGCTTGGATCCACTGCCGCCGATCCAACCTGCGCCGCGCCATTCATGAAGACGACCGTCCCTGTGGGAATCGGCAAGGAGCCGGCATTGGCCGCTGCGCTGTTCAGTACCGCCGCCACCAGAATTACCTGCGGAGTCGTACCCCCGGTCGATGAAGCGCCCAGATCGGTCACCGTCGGGATCGTCCCCACCACCTGACTCACCGTGCCGGTGCTCGTCGCGTCGTTAGTGTCGCCGTTGTAAGTTGCCATGATGGTGTAGGTCCCGGCTACCAGCGACGACGTGGTGCATGTGGCAACCCCGGCCGCGGTCAGCGTACCCGCGCATCCCAGCGGAGCAGATGTCCCGCCGCTTGAAGTCGCCGTGAAGGTCACATTGCCTTGCGGAATTCCGCCGCCGACACTCGTCACCGTCGCGGTAAATGTCACCGGAGCCAGCACCAGCGATGGGCTTCCAGATGAGGTGACGACCGTATTCGTCACGGCCTGATTCACCGTCAGCGCAAGATTTCCGCTGCTCGTGGCGTCGTTCGCGTCGCCCGAATAGGTCGCAACAATGGCGTGCGAACCCGGAGCCAGCAGAGGATTGATTGTGACCGTCCCGCCAACCAGCTTAACCGTGCCGCCCAGTGGGCCCACCGCGCCGCCGTTCACTGCATCCGTAAAGGTGACTGTTCCGGACGGCGTCGCCACGCCCTGCGTCGGCTTCACAACCACCGTAATCGCCACCGGCGCTCCGGCAATTCCCATGGCAGGAACCGCATTCACAGTCGTGGTGGTTCCCACTTGCGTCACCACCTGCGTGATCGCCGTAGAGGTGCTCGAGCTATAGTAGTTGTCGCCAGGGAAGGTAGCCGTCAGCGTATAAGTTCCAACGGCCAGGGCTGAAGTCGTGAACTGCCCGGATGCCGGACTGCCCGTCAGCGCTACCGTCGCCCACGGTGTAGCCTGCCCCTGCACCAGAATCTGCGCCGATCCAGTGGCGGGAATGCTTCCGATGTTTGGAACCGTCACCGTAAACGTGACCGGCTGTCCATAAACCGATGGGGAAAGGCTGCTCGTCAGCCCTACTGTCGAGGGAGATTGCACATCCTGGATGAAGCTCCCCGGGCTGCCGATGATTCCGTTGGCAACGTCGCCGCTATAGACCGCGGTGATGGTGTGCAATCCGCTGGTCAAAGTTGCGGTTGCAACAGTTGCCATGCCGCTGGCAGTGATCGTCTGCGTAGTTCCCAGTTGAGTAGCGGTTCCGCCGGTTGGCGTGTCGGTGAAGATGACCGTGCCATCCAGCACCACGCCGCCGCCAGCTGGGGCCGTTATGGTCGCGGTAAAGGTTACGCTCGCGTTTGCGGCCGAAGGGCTTCCGCTAGAGGTGACAGTGGTCTTTGTCACCTCGCCCACCACCTGGGTCAGCGTGCCTGTGCTGGGCAGGAAGTTTGAGGTCGTCAACCCCGTGAAGTTCGCTGTGATCAGGTGCGTTCCCACCGCCAGCGGGGTGATTGTCGTAAACACGGCTATGCCGGACGCATTCACGCCCACCGAGGCGGAAAGCGTCGTCGTCACGCCGTTGAAGGTATCCGTGAACTCGACGTTGCCCACCGGCGTGCCGGAGGTCGCCCCCGAAGTCACAGTCGCCGTGAAGGTGACCGCGTGCCCGTAGTTCGATGGGCTGGCGGGGTTGGAGGTCAGCACCAGCGTGGTAGCATTCACCGGCGTCGCCACGCCCACCAGTTCAATGTCCAGCGGCGTATTCGCCAGGTCGGTTGAAAAACTCTCCGTGTTGCCTTCCACATCCACATTGCCGTCTACCTGCAGAGAGGTAGCTCCCGCGGGAAAGACCAGAGCAAGCGCCGGCGCAAAAATTGCGCCTATATTGCAGTCGGCGTCCTCTGCCAGATAGGTCGTCGTAGGAGGCGCCAGGGGGCATGTCGTCGTTCCCGGATCGACAGCGGCGTTCGAGTCGGGGGTAAAAGCGGTCAGATCCAGCGGCGCGTTGCCGTCGTTCTCCACCTTCTGGACCTGCACCGCCGATTGCGAGCCCACCTGCACCGTATTCTGCGTGAAATTCAGAATCGACTGGTTGCTCTTGATCTCTTCCACCAGCATGTAGTAAAAATCCGCAAAGTAGAGATTCCCCGCGCCGTCCAGGAAGAGCCCGATCGGAGCGAAGATCTGCACCGCCGACGGCGTCGTTGCGCCCGGCGCAAGAGTACTTCCAGTACCATTGATGATCAGTGAATTGATAATCCCGCTCGCTGCATTCACCTTGCGAATGCGGGCATTCTGCGTATCCGCGACATAAATGTTTCCGGCCGCATCCACGGCTACGGCAAAAGGCGAATTCAACAGCGCCGCCGTCGCCAGCCCGCCATCCCCGAAGTTCCCAGGATTCCCAGGCGTGAATCCCACCACCGTGCTGATCTTGCTTGCTGCCGTGATTGCTCCATTAGTAGCTGCAACCATGCGAATTACATTGTTGGCTGAATCGGGAATGTACATATTGCCCGCTGTGTCAAAGGCGACCGTATAAGGAAGGCTGAGGCCGGCGCTGCCCGCTGCCCCGCCGTCTCCCGTATAAGTGCCCTTGCCGTCCGCCTTCCCGCTCAGGGTTCCGTCTCCAGCTATCGTCGTGATGATGCCGGTCGCCGCGTCCACCTTCCGGATCCGCTGGTTGTCGGTGTCGGCAATATAGAGGTTGCCGCTCGCGTCCACCGTGATGCCCTTGGGCAGATTCAATTCGGCCAGCGTCGCCGCGGCATTGTCGCCCGAGTAGCCGCCCGTGCCGGTGCCGGCCACCGTCGTAATCACCCCGGTAGACGGCGTAATCTTGCGGATGACATTGTTGTTGCTGTCGGCAATGTAAAGATTGCCCGCACCGTCCATCGCTACGCCCGAGGGCGTATCCAGCGTCGCCTTCGTCGCCTTCCCGTTATCACCCAGGTAGTTGGCCGCGCCGGTGCCGGCGTAGGTCGAAATGACTCCCACAGCGGCCGGCGCAACCGGCGCGGTCACCATGCGGATTTTATTGTGGGTGCTATCGGCAATGTACATGTTGCCCGCACCGTCCAGAACGATGCTGGCCGGCTGATTCAGGTTCGCCTGCGTTGCCGGTATATTGTCCTGCGTCGAGGTGAATTTGCGATAAACTCCGGCCATCGCAAGCACGTTGCCGGAATTCAGCACGCCCAGTCCTCCCAACCCCGTGCCCGATAGATAGGTCGTCGCCAGAACATTCTTGCTGCTGTCCAACAGCACCACCGCGCCCAGGCGCACTCCCGGAGCCGTGGGTTTAAAGACCACCGCCTCCTTGCAGGTGCTGGGGTTGGTCCCGACCGACATCACCGCCGTCGGGCAAGTAGACCCCGTGCCGCCAACCGTAAAATCCAGGTTCGGCGCGCCCATCGTCAGCACTTCGACCGTCGCCACGCTGCCCGCCGCCTGCGCCGTCACCGTGACGGACAAATCGCTGGTGGCAACGCCCACCGGTTGCGGCGTACTGAAGACGCCCTGCGCCGCGGCATTCGCGCACCATGCCAGAAGGACAGCTAAAGCCAGCAGCCATCCGGACTTGCGCTTTGCCAGCAACGCTGTGAAGCAACGGCTGAGGCCGTCGCGGCCAACCCGCGCTACAGACGCGCTCAGATGCGCGGCGGATGGCTGAAAATAATTGCACTCTTCATTCTGAGAAATCACTTCGACCGGTATCAGGGCCATTGGGCTACTCCGTGCGGTTCTGCGTACTTTGCTTCTTTGCCCTGTTCTACAGGTCAAAGGCGATTAAAGCAAGCGAGCCCCCAGGGCAGTTCCAACTGGACGGGGGCGCCAGACGTTAGTTGGGAGAAGTATACCCCTAGAACGATGCAGTGGCATACCGCCTTGTGATCTTGCTCGGGCAATCTGGAACTGGGAATGCCACCAGCTTGCCAAAAAGGGAAGCCAAACCGCTCCCTTGCGTATGCCAGTCAAAATACTGCTGAAGCCGGCCATTGCTAACCTATACTCTTGAAGACATTGACCGCGAAAGAACAAGGCGATACAGAATCGGCGTCAATTCCATTTTCTTTTGAGCAAGGAACCGGCATTGGCCGGTGGAATTTTCCAAGGAACATATGGTCAGCTTGTGGCGGCGGATATTCTAAGGGTGTCCATGCTGGCGGCAAGTAGACCGACGCGTCACTGGTGCC
>Ga0181520_10002696_pt1 | contig 32481 bp, 21 predicted proteins | sample PEATcosm2014_Bin_29_FD_132451 | JGI IMG/M metagenome (GOLD analysis project Ga0181520, IMG submission 132451) | Peatland microbial communities from MTU Mesocosm Facility, Houghton, MI, USA - PEATcosm2014_Bin02_30_metaG | ecosystem: Environmental > Terrestrial > Soil > Wetlands > Peat | place...
ATCTGCAAATTCGCCGCCTTCCCCACTCTCACGTTCTGCCAGCAAGTCCGCCGTGACACCGCCCCAATTGCTCTCGGCGGGCTGGCCAAGGTCCAAAACAGTTCTCCGCCGGGAATTGCTGCTGCATTATCTAAGGTGGCTGCGAGATTTCCAAAAGTGTTGGTCGCCCCCCATAGCTTAATACACTGGACCCGATAGCTGTGTCCGGCCTCACCATTGGCAAATGCCTCGAAGTCGGAAATAAATCGACGGCTATCGTTAAAGTAACGGGCTATTATCCGAGTTCTTTCGTCGGAATCGTAACTTTCGGGGTTGTTAGCCATCGACAGCATCGGTCCAAGCAACTGCCCAAGCCGAAAGAACAGGTCCTGCTGTTGTCGTATCCTATTCATGTTTCCGGAAAGATTAAGACTTAGGTGACAACGCACGGGCGCCATGATGGCTTGTCCGGCAGTGTTCAGCAGACACCGGCATGCACGATTTCCCGCCGCAGCAAATTTGAGATTAAGCGTTCCATTTTTCACAAACGGGTACTGCCGGAGACGCCGACATTGGAACCAGCGCGGGTTATTGCGCGGCATCCTCCCGCCGATTTGGATCGAGTGACAGAAGCCCATTTCGCACGATGCTCTCCAGATTCTCTCGACATAGGAAGATGTCATCACCCTCCTGACGCACCTTGGAAATAGCCTCGATAGGCCGGGATCGAGCATCGGCCACCGCCTGCAGGCGGCATGCCTCGGCATCCATCAAAAGTGTTTGGCTTTCTGCTTCGACCTTTTCTGCTTCCTCCGCAAGCCCCCTTTCCTCGATAGACGTCCCAAGAACGCCTCTGCAAACGAAACGGTCACAACCGTCGCAGCGCGCAACGAGTCCCTTGACCGCCCAGCGGCACGCCTAACGAGACTGATACCCTGCTTGGTGATTGTCGTCAGATGCTCACTGAGCGCTCGACCAACCTCTTGAAACGATACAATGACGTTAAAGTAGCGTTTACCGGAACCCATTGCGGCCCGGACTTCCCTTCCGGCCTCCACAGGGCCGGCTGAAGCGGAGCGGGAAATACCCGCTGTCGCCATGTATTCTTTCACTATCTCACCGTCCACGAACGAAATCCACCCCGAGCGTTCGGCGAGCCAAACACTGGCGAACCGACCCAAGGATCCCAGACTTTGCACAAGTCTTATTGGGCGTGTCATACTGTTCGTTTCCGCGAAAACATTTACCGCTTCTCATTGTTCGAGGCAATATCCGCGAACTCCGCGAGTGTCTTGAGGGCAATTCGCGTCACCAAGTGTCGAATTGTGGCAAAGGGGAAACCATAGCTCGCAAGACCAAGAAAAGAGTAACAGGCATACTCGGGAACGCCCGCGGAAAGTACCCGATTCGAAAGGAGCGGCGCAACAGTGAGCAGAGCGAGCCCCGCGCTTACCGGGACGAAAAGGACACTTTCAAGCACAAGCGACCTTACCAGGCCGCGGGCAACGCGTCCTTGCTCGGCCTGCGTGCGCTGTGACTGGGCCTTCGCCAATACTTGGATTTCACTCGACCGAACAAGTAGGAAAAGCAACTCTGCGCTCACGAAAATGTACAGACTCGATGGAATCGGAGCCATAGTGTCACTCGAGTTTCGAGGCGCGGGTCATCCTTAGGGGTCGCCTTGCCGCTCTGGATCGAACGACAAAAGTCCGTTTCGCACGATGCTCTCCAGGTTCTCTCGACTCACCAAGACGTCGCCACCCTCCTGACGCAGCCGGGAAACAGCTTCGATGAGCCGGATTCGAGAATCGGCCATGGCCTGAAGGCGGCGTGTCTCGGCATCCATTAGAACCGCCTCGCCTTCTGCTTCGACTTTGTCGGCTTCCGCCTCAAGCTTCCTCCTCTCGGCGGCGGCGAAGGCATCTTTTCGCTTGTGAAGCGTAGCGTGATTCGCAGCTTCAGCGGCTTCTGCCAACCTGTTTTGAGCCTCCGCTTCTTCTTTGGCCGCCTCCGCATCCATCTTGCGGAGGAGCGATTCCTTCATGCGATCTATGTCGGAGATCACCCCGTCGGGCAAGAGGTACCTCAAGAAGGATTTGGCGAACGAAACGGCCACAATGGTGGCAGCGTCTAACGAAGCCTCGGACCGCTTGATAGCGGCCCCAACGAACTTGACAATCTGCTCGCCAATTCCAGCGGGAGGCATGGTCATACACCTGCCTCCTCCGCAGCGAGTTGGTAGAACCCATCCATGGTGAAGATCAGCCCCGCCCCGCCAGCCGCGACGTACAATTCACTTAAGCTTTCCAGCACTTCCTGGATGGTCTCTTTCGATGCGCCGCCCGGATCAATGAACACTTCGATGCCGCTGGGCTTCAGTTCCGATGGCTCCTGTATCCCATCCAACGGGTCGTCCTCGTCGGGTACAATAGGTTCGGATGCATGCTTCTCACGCAAACACCTGAACCGCTCCGGCTCCCCGTCCAGCCACAACGGCCCAATCGCCTCACAGCTCATAGGCACACCAAGATCATCACTGTCCGCCGGAAAAGGGCTCATTCTTAGCAGGCGATCATAGTCATGCCAAATTGCGTTCACAACAGCAGCGACAGCGTCGCGGCCGACGTAGAAGGCGGCTATGCCGTCGGCGGTAGCGGCAACATCGGCGACGTGGGGATCGGCGGCAGCGACGGCGGTGGCAACGGCCGCGGCCGCGGCCGCGGCAACGTCGGTGGCGTCGGCGGCGCTAGCGTCGGCAGCAACGCTGGCGGCAGCGCTGGCGGCGTCGGCGGCGTCGGCGGCGGCGCGGTCGCTGATGCCGGTGTCGCGGGCGCGACCGGCGGCGTCGGCCGCAGTGCCGGCGCGAGCGGAAGCCCCAGTGCCAGCGTCGGTGATGGCGGCGCGGGCAAAATCCTCTGCTAAACGGATCGCCTGTTCGACGGCCTGAACGTCCTTCCCGCGGGCCGAGTGAAACAGTGGCTGGACACGCCGGGCGGCACGGCCGGCCATCGCCACCATGCCTCGCTTCGACAGCCGTAACATATCCTCTGTGCCAGGAGTGCCTCTGAGTCTGGTCATGACAATACGTTCCCTCAATTGTTAGCATGCTTCCTACGCTATTTCGGCTAACTAGTCAATCCCCCTCTGTGTATGGAGTAATTGCGAGAGTGCCGCTCGCCCCGGCGCCGGCGACACGCTCACGCGGCAGTCAGCGAGCGTTTCCCCAGCGGAAAAGTGGCCCGATTCTCGATCTAGACACCGCGAGACCGCGGACACATGATGGTCCGGGCAGACATGTTAGGAGCGGGTTCGCAGAGGCGGAAAGAGGAACAAGAGAACGCTCGGTCGCCGGCGTCCCGCCACAGTCCTCTCCCGGGGACGAGAACGGAGAGGCGTCGGAAATTGGAGAAACGCGAAGTTGCTGACCAACCAGCTCCACTGGCCAGTTCACCCCGGCGCGAAGCCCCGATAGCTGGGTACCCGGCGTCTAGAATTGCTTTTCCAGGTGCCGCGCGCCCTCGCCCTGACTCTCTCCCGGCGGGAGAGGGGACCGGGCAATCACCCTGGCGGCCAGGCCAGCTTGCGGCCGCCCAGCAGGTGGAAGTGAAGATGCATCACCGCCTGGCCGGCGTCGGGGCCACAGTTCGTGACCACGCGGTAGCCGTTCGTCAGGCCCATTTTGGCGGCGATGGCCCTGATGGCCACGAACAGATGGCCTACCACTTCGGCGTCGGCCGGCGAAACGTCGTCGACCGAGGCGATTTCCCGCTTCGGGATGATGACCAGATGGACGGGGGCCGCCGGGCGAATGTCCTCGAACGCCAGGCACTCGTCGTCCTCGTAGACAATCTTCGCCGGAATCTCCCGGTCGATGATCCGCTTGAAAACCGTTTTCTCAGCCATGGTAATCGACCTCCTGGGTGCAAATATAACGGCCCCTCTGCTAAAATCATATGGGGCGGGGCGAATTCCCCTGATCGGCGCGGAGACCTCACGTGACAGACTCACCATCGGCAGAGCAGCCTCTGCGGGACTTGCGGGTGATGGTCACGCGGCCGGTGCGGGAAAGCGAACCGGTGTCTCCCGGCGGCATCTGCGGAGACGATCTGGCCGCCCAACTCCGCCGGCTGGGGGCCGACGTGATTCTGCAACCGGCCATTCGCATTGGGCCGCCGGCCGACTGGCAGCTCGTCGATGCCGCGCTGGCCCGGCTGGGCGAGTTCGACTGGCTGGTCTTTTCCAGCGCCAACGGCGTCCGCTTCCTGCTCGACCGGGCGGCGGAAAAGGGGACATCACTGATTTCCGCAAAAAAATCAGTGATGTCCCCTTTTCGCGTGGCGGCGATCGGGCCGGGGACGGCGGAGGAGTTGGGCCGCTATGGGCTCAAGGCCGATCTGGTGCCCGGCCAGTTCCGGGCCGAGGCGTTGGCCGACGCCTTGGGACACGACGCCCGAGGACGGCGATTCCTGCTGGTCCGCGCCAGCCGGGGCCGCGAGGTCCTGGCCCAGGAGCTTCGCGCAGCCGGCGCCCTGGTAGAACAGATCGTCGCGTATACGAGCACCGATGTGGAGCGACCCGATCCGGCGGTCGCCGCCTTGCTCACCGCGGGCCGGATCGACTGGATTACGGTGACCAGCTCGGCGATTGCCCGGTCGCTGGTGCGGCTTTTTGGCGACGATTTGCGGCGGGCCCGGCTGGCGAGCATGAGCCCGCTCACGTCCGGCGTGCTCGGCGAATTGGGCCAGTCGCCCGCGGCCGAGGCGGTCGAATATACGATGGCCGGCCTGGTGGCCGCGATCGTGGATGCAACTTCAACTCGGAGGACGAATGATGATTCTGGACCGGCTTGAGAACGCGGCGCTTTACCGGCCCCTGGGAGCGAGGATCGCCTTGGCCCTGGATTACCTCGGCCGGACCGATTTCTCCCGGATTCCCGACGGACGCTACGAGTTGGACGGGGACCGCGTCTATGCCGTGGTCCAGCGTTATCGGCCGAGACCGCTGGCCGAGGCCCGCTGGGAAGCCCACCGACAGTATATCGACGTGCAATTCATGGCCGAGGGAGTCGAGCGGATCGGCTACGCGCCGCTCGGCGGAGCTTTGCCGGTCGAGCGAGCCTATGATGCAGAGAAGGACGTGGTCCTTTTTTCAGCGGAGGGGGATTTCTTTACCGTGCGGGCGGGAGATTTCGCGATATTTTATCCGACCGACGTTCACGCCCCGTGTCTGGCCGGCGAAACGCCCGCGGCGATCGACGTGTGCAAGGTGGTGGTCAAGTGCCGCGTGGAGTAGTATCGGCCATCTGGCTACTTTGCGGCCATGGCGCTCCGCCCGGGCAGGGGACGCAAATACGGGCGAATCTGCTCCATCGTCTTGGGCCCGATGCCGCGGACCCGCCGCAGGGCGTCGTTGTCGACAAAGGGGCCGGCCATTTGCCGCGACTCGACGATCCGATGGGCCAGCGTGGGGCCGATCCCCGGCAATTGGAGCAGTTCCGGCCAATCGGCCGTATTGATGTCGACCTCGAAATGGACGGTCAGCGGGTCGGCCCGGTCGATCTCGATCAGCCGGCCCTGCCAGCCGCCGTGGGCGAACCACCATCCGACCATGGCCACCGCGGCCGACATAACCAGCGCCGCCACGGCGGCCTGATCGGCCCGGCGCAACAGCCAACGAGGATGACGCGAAGGATCGGACATCACGGCCATTATCATTCATTACTTTTCTGACCGTCAATACATGGTATGCTAGGGCGTTATGAGCAAAGAGTTTCCGCAAACCGTTTGGGACGAACAACTGGAACGCGATTGGCAGACCTTGCTGCGGCTGGCGATCGCCGAAGACCTGGGCACGCGCGGCGATTGGACGAGTCGGGCCTTGGTGGCCGAGGACGCCGCGGGCCGGGCGGCCGTCGTGGCACGTCAGCCGGGCGTGGTGGCGGGGCTGCCGGCCGCGAACGCCACGCTGTCGGCCTTTGATCCGCATCTCTGCTGGTCGCCGCAAACCGACGACGGCCAAACCGTGGCCAAGGGCACGTGCCTGGGCACCGTCGAGGGCCCCGCCCGGGCGTTGCTCGCCGCCGAACGAGTGCTGTTGAACCTGCTGGGGCGGCTGTCGGGCATCGCCACGCTGACGCGGCAGTATGTCAATGCCGTGGCCGGAACCAACGCCCGCATCTACGACACTCGCAAGACCACGCCCGGTTGGCGAAGGCTGGAGAAATACGCCGTCCGCTGCGGCGGCGGCTGGAACCATCGCCGCGGATTGGACGAGGCCGTGCTCATTAAGGACAACCACCTGGCTTTGGGTTCCGGGGCGGCGGCCCAGGTGGGGCAATTTACGCCCGGCGAGGCTGTGCTCCGGGCGCGGCGGTTCGTCGCCGAAGGGGCCGGCGATCCGGCTATGGTGATCGAGGTCGAGGTGGACACACTCGAGCAGTTCGACGCCGTGCTCCCTGCCCGGCCCGACATCGTGCTCTTGGACAACATGACGCCCGAGCAGCTTCGTCAGGCGGTCGAGCGGCGCGGCAACTGCGATCCGGCCATTCAGTTGGAGGCTTCCGGCGGGGTGAATCTGAGCACGGTTCGGCAGATTGCGCTCAGCGGCGTGGATCGGATCAGCGTCGGCGCGTTAACGCATTCGGCCGTCGCCTTGGATTTCGGGCTGGACTGGCAATAGCTTGCGGCCGCGCTCTACGATGTTGGGATGGCACTACAATGTTGGGATGGCTCTACGATGTTGGGATGGTAGTTGTACTGCCATCCCGGGGCGGCAGTGCAACTGCCGCCCCAACTGCGGCCGGCCCCAACTGCGGCCGCATATCATTTCAACTGCCACGCCGCTTGTTTGTTAGCGACCGCGAAACATGCGGCAAATGGGCAGTCTCGGTCGCGTTTTCCGATAATTTTACCAATTCCGGCTGCACAAGATATTCCGGGTGGCCGATAAACGAGTGAGCCTGGAAAGAGATCCGGAAGGAAAACGATCCGGCAATAGGCTGGGTGGTTTGGGGCATGTAGATCGGTTCTCCCCGGGGTCGTTAGCGTTTCGCCTGAGGCCTCACCCAGTTTTCCGACCTTCCATCGTACGATTGGCGTTACGAAAGACCCATGAAGACCTTTGGTCATCTTGCCCTATTTGGATCGTTCGCCGCAGCGGGCGTGGCGCTGGCGATCTGTGTGGGCCTATCGACGCCGGTGACGGGAAAATCGCAGAAAGCCGCCCCGCCGGCTGCTACGGCGCAAGCCAGGGACGAGGCGGTTCCGGTAGCCGCCACGCCAGTGCAGTCGGCCGGCTTGCGGGGCGACAAGCCGGACTTGCCTCGCGCCGACCGGACGGTATCGGCGTTCACCGAGGGCGCGGCGTCAAACCTTTCGGGCATGGTCGCCGCTGCTTCGGCGCGGCCCACCCTGGCCCCGGAAAAGGCGAGCGTCGGCGGTGCCGCCCAGGCCGGCGAGCAGATCGGCATCCGCGTCTATCACACCAGCTACATCGCCGTATCCGAACTGAAGATGCTGGTCGCCCCGTTGTTGACGGAACGGACCGGCGTGGTGAGCGTTTCGGCGCGGGGCGAGGCCGGATTTGTCAACAGCGAGGCAACCGGCAGCGATAAGCCGGCCAAGGAGGTCTTGGTCGTCCGCGACTATGAGACCGTGCTCCTGCAAATCGACAGGCTGGTGGCGGAAGTCGACGTTCGCCCGACGCAGTTATCGATCGAGGCCATCATTTTGGGCGTGAAGCTGCGAGAGCGGGACAACTCGGGCGTGAGCTTCCCGACGCTCAGCCAGAGTCCCAACATCCGCTTCGACTTGGGCTCGCCGGGCACGTCGCTCATCAACGCCAACATCGGCGGCCTGAAGTTCGGCTTTCTGGAAGGCAACCTCGACACGTTCTTCGACGCCCTGGAGCGCATCGGGCCTACCGATGTCATCGCCGACGTAATCGCCACCGCGCGGCTGACGGTGTTGGCCAAACCGCGGCTGAGGAATCAGGTACAGCGGGGTTATGTCGGCCCGCCGGCCGCCGACGCAACGGCGACAAAAAGTATCCCGCTGCTGGATATCGGCGCGCACTTGCGGTTGCAGCCCTATGTGTTTGGCGACGGTCTGATCCACATGGAAATCGAGACGGGGCCCAGCGATCGAGAAGCCGCGATGGAGTCGGGGGGCGCCGCGGGGCCCCACCGGGCGATCACGCAAGTCATCACGCTTCGCGACGGGTGCACGGCCGTCATCGGCGGCGTGATTCGGCAGCACCCGGACCGGAGCGACAGTCAACTGCCGCTGTTGGCCAGTCTGCCGCTGTCTGGTTTCGTGTATCGCCAGACCAATGTCACGCCCGGCCGCGAGGAAGTGCTGGCTCTGATTACGCCGCAGATCGTCCGCGAACCGGCCCCGGCCGTGGCCCAGTCCCAGCCGGCAAGCAAACGGCCTGCAACCGCTTCGGCTTCCGCCGCCAGGCGCCGCCGGCCGACCAAGTAGCACGCCTGGAACCGCTGTTGGCGACGGAATTTCTCGATTGCGCGGGTCGTAATACCCCTTCTGTGGTGGTTCGCTGCGGTTTTCCGGGGCCGCCCTGGGATGATTGGAGTAAAATAGAGACATTGGCAGGCGGGGGCACCCGGCCGCCTGCTCCAGGCTCCTCCACCTCCAAGGTATGGTCGCTGTGTGGGACAGAATCCGCCGCTTTTTCCGCGGGATCGATGCGCTCATCGTGGCTGCGCCAGGGACGGTCATCGACTGGGCCTGCTACGAGGGAAAGTGGTACGTCGGCAGCGCACTGTTTCACGCGGTCACCCTGCTCAGCCTGGCCCTGATTGCCGTGTCGTGCCCGCGGACCCTGGTCTTGCCGCCGGACCAGGAGCCGACGTTTGACGCGGCCGAAGTGGCGCGGAATGCCATGCCACCCCCGGTGGAGCGATTCGAAGTCGGCAACGCACCGTTGGACCCGACGGAACTGAACGCGGAAACGCTCAAGCAGACCAAGGCCATGCCGGTCGGCGGCCAAACGGCAAAATACTACGATGACTCGTCGGAGTTTGAGGAAGCCCGCGGCGGAGTGGTTACCGACGCGAAGGGGCCCAAGTTAGGCGGCATTGGCGGCTTCAGCGTGGCCGATCTTCCCGGCCCCGCGGCCCGTGGCACCGCGGGTTGGGGCGGCGGCGGCCCGGGCACGGGTTTCGGGCTCCGCAACAAGGGTCACCGCGCAGAAATCCTCGGCCCGGCCGGCGGCACGAAGGCTTCCGAACGCGCCGTGGGCGCGGCGCTCAACTGGCTCTATCGCCACCAGAGCGGATACGGCAAGTGGAGCATCGACTTCCGGCACCAGTGCAAGGGCGGAACTTGCTCCGGCGCCGGCATTGCTCGTTCCGACGTGGGGGCCACCGCCATGGGGCTCCTGCCGTTCCTGGCCGCTGGCGAAACGCACCGGTCCAACGGGCCGTATCAGCAGACGGTGGCCAAGGGCCTCAACTGGCTCATCAAGCAGCAACGCATGAACGGCGATCTCTCTGGCGGCTGCGATCAGCCCATGTACGCCCATGGGCTGGCCACCATCGCCTTGTGCGAGGCCTATGGGATGACCCATGACGATCGCGTCGGCAACGCGGCCCGGCTGGCCGTCGGCTTTATCGAGCGGGCCCAGAACGAATCGACCGGCGGCTGGCGTTATGTTCCCGGCGAGGCCGGCGACACGTCGGTATTCGGCTGGGAAATCATGGCCCTAAAGAGCGCGCAGCTTGCCGGCCTGCCGGTGAACTCGGCCGTTTTCGACAACGCCCAGCGGTGGCTGCATTCGGTGGCCAAGGGGGAACATCTGGGGCTCTATTCCTATCAACCCTATCAACAAGTGACGCCCTCGATGACCGCCGTGGGTATGCTCTGCCGGCAATACATGGGCATCGACCCGAAAGACCCGGGGCTGTTGGAAGGGAAGCGCTCGTTGCTGGAGAACCTGCCCGATAACCAGCTCTCGCGGGACACGTACTGCTGGTACTACGCGACGCAGGCGATGCACAACTTCGCCGATCGCGATTGGGACACGTGGAATCGCAAGATGCGCCGGGCGCTGATCGAAACCCAGGTCAAGACGGGCTGCGCCACCGGCAGTTGGGACCCGGAGAAACCGACCGCTGATCGTTGGGGTCAGAACGGCGGCCGGCTGATGACCACCAGCTTCAGCGTCCTCTGCCTCGAGGTCTATTATCGGTACTTGCCGCTGTTCAAGACCGATTCCCTGGTGCCGAAGCCCTCGGCACCGCCCGGCCTCGCCGGGCACGCCGAAAACCACTCCGGACCATGAAACTTATTGATTCCGTGGTTGGTTGTGGAACATTTCCAACGTTCCTGACCGGGAAAGCGGGCTCGTTTCACTCGCCCTCGTTCCTCGACCAATTCAGGATCTAATAGAAAACGTACGCCGGATGGGCGTTAGAGTCCGCGGCTCATGGTGCTGCCGCGTCGCGAACGGCGCTCGGCACGAAGGCGGGCACGCCGTTTGATTTCGCTCGGCTTTTCATAATACTCGCGGCGACGCATCTCTTTCTTGATCCCGCTTCGCTCCACCAACTTTCGAAAACGACGCACCGCCTCTTGAATCGACTCCCGCTCACGCAACGTCAATTTGACCACTCACTCCTCCTTCGGGCTAAAGGGTTTGCGAAATTTGCCAGTTTTGTGGCACCGTGACCGTGCCACCCACGCTCAAAATCGACCTTAACTACCGAATCCTATAATCTACACTTCCCGCATGGGCCTGTCCACCCCTTATCGACCGATCGTGACAATGCTATCAGTCGCGGCGTCTTTTTCTGGGCTCCCCGGGGACGATTCCACGATGGCCGCAGTGCCGGCTGAAGAAAATCACCCGCACAGTCGTCGCAGGCGTAACATCTTACCCATGTTACGTTTTATGTACCACCCGGGGTGGGCACGTTCGGGAACAGGGACTTCGTGCCGTTTAGCGGCCGGCGGCGGCTAAACGCTGCGTTACTTCGCCGAGCCCGCCATGCGCAGCCGGTTGGCCGACCGTCATAATCTGCTATGCTGACACCACATCCCAAAGTCTCACCCCGATCCGGGCACCCGCCATGATGCAATTGTCTATGCGATTTGTGCTGGCCCTCGGTATGTTCCTGGCGTCTTTGGGGCCAACGGCCGCGGCCGCGGAGCGGCGGCAAGTGATTTCGTTGGATGGCACCTGGCAGATCGCCGAGGGGCTGCGCGACCGGATGCCGTCCCGCTTCGATCACCAGATTCCCGTGCCGGGGCTGGCCGACATGGCCCGCCCCCCGTTCGAGAACGTCGGCAACGACCGGAGCCACCAATACCGGCAGGCATTTTGGTATCGCCGCCGCTTTGACGTCGCTGCGCCCTATCCCGAGGTGGTGCGGCTGAAGCTCCACAAGGCCATGTATGGCACGCGCGTGTTTCTCAACGGCAAGCTTGTGGGCGAGCATCTGCCGTGCTTTACTCCAGTGGAGTTTGACATCCGTCGGTTTCTCCGCCCGCCCGAACAAAACCAGAATAACGAGCTCGTTATCGCGGTGGGCGGGCATCGCAACGAGTTGCCCCCGGGGATTCCCGACGGCTGGGACCTGGAGAAGTTCGATTATCCGCCGGGCATTTACGACTCGGTCGAGCTGATTCTCTCGGGCACGCCGCACGTGGCCAATGTGCAGGCGGTGCCCGATCTGGAAAAACGGGCCGTGCGCGTAGTGGCCGAAATTGAAGGCGGCTGCGCGGGCGGCGGGCAAGTATCATGGCAGGTCCGCGAGGTTCGCACGCACAAGCTGGTGGGAAGCATACAGTCGCCTTGTCCAGCGGGCGCAAAGAACATGTTTGTCGATCTGCGTATTGCCATCGAAGGTTGCCGGTTCTGGTCGCCCGAAGACCCGTTTCTCTACGAATTGGAGGTCGCCACGCCGGGCGACGTGCTCCGCACCCGGTTTGGCATGCGAACGTTCCGCCTGGACCCGACGACGGGGCGGGCGATCCTGAACGGCAAGCCCTATTTTCTCCGCGGCACGACCATGTGTATTCTCCGGCTTTTCGAGGACGCCAGACGGGGCAATTTGCCGTGGCGCGAAGATTGGGTGCGTCAACTGCACCGCGTATTCCGCGGCATGCATTGGAACACGCTCCGCTACTGCATCGGTTTCCCGCCGGAAAAATGGTATCAGATCGCCGATGAAGAGGGGCTGCTGATTCAAGACGAGTTTCCCGTCTGGTACGCCGGCTACTGGCCCAGCCATCTGAAAAGCGCGGAACTCGCGCAGGAATACACGGAATGGATGCGCGAGCGATGGAACCATCCCTGCGTGGTGATCTGGGACGGCCAGAACGAGACGGTGACCACGGAGACCGGCAAAGCGATCCGAGCGGTCCGGCATTTGGACCTTTCGGGCCGACCGTGGGACAACGGCTGGTCGCCGCCCCAGGATCCGGCGGATTGCGTCGAGGCCCATCCCTACGCCTTTGGATGGGACACTTTCCGGTTCAGTGATTTCGGCGGCATGCCCGGCACGATCGGAAGCCCCGGCGGGATGCCGAACGTTTTTCCCAACGTGCCTCAGCATGCGATCATCATCAACGAGTATGGCTGGGGACAGTTGGATCGAGAGGGCAACGTCACGGTGCCGCAGTACTTCGCCAAATATTACGAGATCCCCCTTGGGCCGAATACGACGGCCGAGCAACGCCGCGAGTATCGTGCGCGAACTTTGGCGGCCGAAACGGAGTTCTGGCGGGCGCATCGCCACATGGCCGGCGTTCTGCACTTCTGTGGCCTGGCCTATTCCAAGCCGAAAGCCGTCACGAGCGATCATTTTGTCGACATCGAAAAGCTGATCCTGGAACCGCCTTTCAAGAAGTACGTGGGCGATGCGTTTGCGCCGGTCGGCCTGATGGTCGACTTCTGGGGCGGCGATTTGCCGGCAGGGCGGAAGCGCCCGATTTCGGTGGTCGTCATCAACGACCTGTATAGCATTTGGCAAGGCACGGTCCACTTGCGCGCGGTCCGCGACTCGAAAACCATGTTCGAGGATACCCAGACCTGCGCGATCCTGCCACTCGGCAGCCGAACCTTGCAGTTCCGGCCAACCGTGCCGAGCGAGGCGGGAAAGTATCAATGGGTGGCCGAGTTGATCGACGCCGAGCGGAAGCAGGTGCAAAGTCTGCGCGACTTTACCGTGGTGCCGGCGCATGAGTGGCGGGAAGAAATCGCCCGAGGCAAGCCGGTCACAGCCTCGTCGAGCGTAGGAGAAGGCGATCCGGCCTATTCGGCCACCGCCGCGGTGGACGGCAACGTGTGGACGCGCTGGTTGTCGGCGGCCTCCGATCCGCAGTGGATTGCCGTCGATCTGGGGCAGCCGGAGAAGGTCTGCCGTGTGGACCTGATTTGGGAGGCCCACGCATTGCAGTATTCGATCCAGGTGTCGCTCGACGGCCGGCAGTGGAAAGACGTTTTCACCACCGAGACGGGGCCAGGAGGCCGGGAGACCATCGCTTTTGCGCCGACGGAAGCTCGTTTCGTGCGGATGTTGGGCCGCCGGCGGGCCAATCCGGCCGCCGGTTATGCCCTGCTCGAATTTCGGGTGTTTCGATGACTCACGGAGAAACGCAAGATGGCTTCCACGCCGTGGCAGCGCCTGTTGGCCAGTGCGGAGCAGTTTCGCTCTGCCGGGCGGTGTCCGATCGCCGCCTACTCGGAGTTCATGCCGCCGCCGCGGCTGGGCAAAAAGCCGTATGGTACGGACGTGCCGGGGCCGTTTTGCGCGGATGATCCCGTCGGCTGGCAGGTTTCGGAATACGAAGAGGCCTTCGAGTTGCAGCCGGGGCTCATGCACCTCGCCGTCGAGTTGCTCCAGGCGATGGAGCATCTCGGCCATGGCCGGCCGGCGCACGGCATCGCCCGGGGGCGGTTGGAAGGCAACCCGTACTGGCCGCCCGAGCTGGCCGAGCGGGCCGGCACGCTGGGGCACGAACGCTATGTGCTCTTGTCTCCGCTGGCGCTCTCGCGAACGCAAGATGACAAGGGCCGGGTGCGGTGGACGCTCTTTGGCGGCAGCGAACAAGGGCCGGCATGGGCGTTTTGGCGGGGATTTTGGACCGCTCCGAATCGTGAGCTGCCCGCGGACGACGCCTGCGGCTTTTTCTGTCGCTTGCTCAATGCAGTTTACGGCGAATCGTTCGCCGCGCCGGGCGATCTGGAGCGGGCCGGGTTTCACATTTTGCCCAGCGGCGCCGATCCATCGCTCCCGTACGCGGAAGAGCGGCTGCCCTCGTGGACGAAGCCCTATTTGTTCTCGGAGGGCGGGCGGCTGGGCCGGACCAAGTATCTGTATCTGCTGACGTTCCGGCCCTTTGGCCGGTTGCCGAAAAACGTGCAGCGGGCCTATTTGGCGGGCGATTTGCACTTATTGCCCTTTCCCGGCTCGCTGGTTTTTTGGGGAGCGCCCCCCTTTCTGAAGTTGCGAGGCGAATTGCCCTTGGCCATGCAGATTCCCCTGCTGGACCTCTTTCCACGGCGGGAAAATCCCTTCGGCCTGCGGGTGCCGCAAGCAGGCTGGATGCACGAACCGCATCCCGATCATCCTATTCCCGATCCCACCAAGGGCCCGCACCGCAACATGTTCCGGCGGACGCATCGCTGGGGCCGCATCCTTCGCCACGAGGACGAGCTGGCCGTTGCCGACGGCGAAGACCGCGTGGCCCACGTGCTCTTCAGCAACTTGCCCGAAGACCTGGGGCTCTATGACAAGCCGATGGCCCGCAACGCGCAGGTGTGGACCCACGAGTTTCGGCTGTTGCTGGACGGTCCCCGGGCGAGCCAAGAGGCGATCCTGCACGCGGCGGCCGCGCTTCGCGAGGGCGGACTGTTCGGCTATCGCTTCCAGTATCCGGCCATGCGCGTCGGGCAGCACGAGATTTATTGGCATCGTCCGCTGGTCGCCTATCTGACGAAGAACTCGAAGCCGCAGGTTCTCGGAAACGGGCCGCTCGGCTATCTCACGGCCTATAATGCCGAGCGGCCAAACCCGGCCCGGGCGGTTGAATTGTGGCCCCGCTTGCTGGCCCGGCCGGCCCATGTTGCGGCGGTCGAGGCGTTTTGGGCGACACCCGAGCATTATGAACATCGGATTGCCCGCAACAACGCCCGCAAACTGCTTTGCGCCTGGGAATTGCGCGGCGGGCAGCCGTTGCCGCGGAGTTTCGCCCGGGCGCTGTTGAAGCTCCCCCACGAGGAAACGCTCGACAACTGGCTGGATCGCCTGGAGGGCGCGGCCAACAGCCGAGCCGCGGGCCGCACGTTGGCCGCCGAGCTGCTGCGGCGGATCGAACCCGAGCCGACGAGCGGGGCGGATGCGGGGCGCAATGTGCGCGGAGGTCATGCCGCTTTGCCCGAGGCATTGACCTATCACCGCACGGCCCGGCGCTCGTTCGAGGTAGCCTATTGGCGAACCATCGCCGCGCTGGCCCACGGCCGCTACGTGAACAAGGACAACGGGGACTGCGCCTGCGACCCGGTCACGCGGTCGGCCCTCCGGCATCATCACCGCGACCTGGAAGCCCTCGGCGACTACCTGCTCAGCTACTATGAGCGGCTCATCGGCAAAGCGGAAATGGCCGGCCGGGCTGCCGTCGGCGATCTTCCCTTTCACTGGCACACCGATTTCAGTTTCCCCTGGCTGGGCGGCTGGCTCGACAATCAGCAGGGAAAGCGCGAGGAACGCGATCTGATGGTCGTGATCCCCGGCCGCGACCGGCGGCGGGCCATCATCATGGCCGACCATTATGACACGGCCTACATGGAGGATCGCTACGACAAGGCGCGGGGCGGCAACGGCGCCCGGCTGGCTGCGGCCGGCGCCGACGACAATCATTCGGCGACGGTCGCTTTAATGCTCGGCGCGACGATCTTCTTGGAGTTGAGCCGGAAAGGCCAACTCGGCTGCGACGTGTGGCTGGTTCACCTTACCGGCGAGGAGTTCCCCTCGGACTGCATGGGGGCGCGGCACCTGGCGCAGAACGTCGTCGAGGGCTCGCTGAAACTCCGCCGCCGGGGGCGCCGCCCGCTCGATCTTTCAAAGGTCCAGATCGATGGCGTCTACGTGCTCGACATGATCGCGCACAACAACGACCACGATCGCGACGTGTTCCAGATTTCGCCGGGGACTTGTGCCCAATCGCTGCGATTGGCCGAGGAGGCGCACGTGGCCAACATGATCTGGAACGCCGCCGCACCGCGTTGGAACCGCAAGCCGCCCCGCCGCGGTGCGGGCCCGGCAAAACGCGCGGCCGATCCCCACGGCCCGACGGAAAAGGGGACAGGCCCCATTTGTGCGAAGCACCCTCCGGGCCGTTCCGGCAAATGGGGCCTGTCCCCTTTTCCGATTCCGGCGGTGGCGCCTCATCCGCAGCTTCACGGCGAGGTGCGGACGCCCGCCGATCCCCGGAGTTCCCTCTACAACACCGACGGCCAGATTTTCTCCGACGCGGGCGTCCCCGTGGTGCTCTTCATGGAGAATTACGACATCAATCGGCAGGGCTACCACGACACGCACGACACGATGGTGAACATCGACTTGGACTATGGAGCGGCACTGGCCGCAATTACCATCGAAGCCGTTGCTCGCATGGCAAAATGATCCCTCAGGGCTTCGGGCGACTTTCCGCCTTAGCCGACGGCTGGCGATAGGGCTTGCCGGCTTCATAGTGGGCAATCCGGGCGGATAAGGCCTCGGTCAAGGCCCGCTTGTTCTGCTGCGCGGCCAACTCCAGGGCCTTGCGCGCAGTGACTAGGGCTTCAGGGAACAAGCCCGCGGCGGCGTAGGCGGCGGCCAGGGTGTCCAGCACCTCCGGCTGCTTGCCGCCCGAGAGCCGGTTGGCGCGCTCGGCCAGTTTGACCGCCTCAGCGCTATTGTGCAGCGTGGCCTCCGGCCTGGTGGCGAGCAGCCAGGCCAGATTCTTCTGCGGCTCGATGTCATCGGGACTCAGTTGGATGGCCCTTTGATAGTGGGCGACGGCTTCCTCGGGCCGGTTCCTCGCGGCCAAGGCCAGCCCCAAACCATTGTGGGCCGCGCCGCTGGGCCGCACGGCGATGACTTTCTGATAATGCTCCGCGGCCTCGTCGAATTGGCCCCGATCGCCCAACGCCTTGGCGAGATTGAAGTGGGCTTCGACGTGCGTGGGATCGATCGCCACCGCCCGCTCGAACTCCGCAATGGCCTGGTCGGCGGAGCCGCGGAGGGCCAGAGCCGTGCCCAGGTTGTTGTGCGCCTCGGCATAGTCGGGATTGACTTCCAATGCCTTGCGGAAGTGGGCCATCCCCTCCTTCCACCGCTGCTGTTGGCACAAGATGCTGCCGATGGAACTGTGAAAGCTGGCCTCGCTGTCTTTCCTGGAGGTCCACCATGTCGAGGTGTGCAACCAGTCCCAGGAGAACCCCCAGTGCAGGGTGGCCACGACGTCCGAAAAATCGTCGGTCCAAACGCGTCCGCCATCGGACGGCAGCGGCTCGCAGGCCGCATCGGCGGCAAACCACCCGAGGTCCTCGATCCGTCGCGCCATGACAACCCACTCGGAGGAATATCGTCGTGGCCCACCGCGAGAATCGGGGTCGGCGGCAAACCTGGCCGCCAGATTGGCATCTTCGGCCAGCCGGCCCAGGATGGGCGTGAGATTCAGGTAGCGGCTGGACATGTGGATGGCCAGCAGGCCGTGCTCCGCCAGCCGGTCCAGATAGATCTTCATCGCCTGGCGGGTGATCAGGTGGATCGGCACCGAATCGGAGCTGAACACGTCGAGCACCAGCAAGTCGAACTTTCGTGCCGGCCCGTGAACGAGCGAGAGCCGGGCATCGCCCAGGACGACTTCCACCCGGGCGCGAGAATCCGACAAATAGGTGAAGTATTGCGGGTTGCGGGCGATGCGTTCCACGGCCGGATCGATCTCGTAGAATGTGATCCGCTCGCCGGGTTGGCCATAGGCGGCGATGGCCCCTGCGCCCAGCCCCAGCACGCCGATCTCGGCCAAGGGTCGGCGGGACTGCAAGGCCTGGAAGATTCGCCCCAGCGGTCCCTCGCGACTGTAGTAGGCCCAGGGCTCGTGCCGCTCGCGGGCATCAAGGCTCTGCGCACCGTGGCAGGTCGAACCGTGCAAGAATTCGTGGGCATTCCATAATGGCACGTCCATCACCCGCATCACGCCGAAAAAGCTTCGCTCGGCGTGCAGCAACGATCCTCGACCGCTCGGATAGTAGGAACTTACGGCCAAGAGAGCGGCCGCCCCCAGGGCAAACGGCAGCGGGCGGCGGCGCAGCCAGAAAGCCGCCACCGCGGCCGATCCTATCAGGAGCAGCTTGGTTGCCGGCAGATCGGCATAGCCCCATTCTATGGGCTGAAACTGCAACCGCAGAAACCACGTCAGCCCGCCACAGATCAGCAAGACCGCGACGGGCAGTACGAGCTGCCGGACCCAGGCTGCCAGCCCGCGAGCCGCCCCCTGCGCCGATGGACGCAGCAGGCAAGCGACCGCCAACAGCAACGGATACTCCACCGCCCCGTGGAACACCAAGGGGGCCACCAGGGCGTTAAACAGCCCACCCAAAACCCCACCCAACGACATCCACAAATAGAACTCGGTGAGATGACTTTCCGCCGGTCGGTCCTCGGCAAGCTGGCCGTGACAGACCATGGCGGTGACGAAAAACGCCCCAAGCTGAAGCGAGCCGATCAACACCAGTTGCATGGGCAAATCGGGATGCCAGGCTAACGCCGCCGCCGCCACCACAATCAGGTATGACTGCGCCCGCAACATGCTCCGCAAGGGCAAGGGCGGCTGCCGGGCGAAAACCAACACAAAGCTCAAAAGATACAACGCCAATGGTACCACCCACAGCAACGGGATGGCGGCAAGGTCCGTGGAGATATAGGTCGTTACGCCCAACAACAGGCTGGAGGGCACCAGCGACAACACGAGCCAGCGGAGCCGGCGATGCCAGGTGGGACGGGTATCGAACGCTTCCTGCGCCACAGCCGAGGGCGGTTGTGTCGCGGGCGAACATCGCCATAACAGTACCGCACAGCCGGCGATCAGCAGCATCAACAGCCCGTAGCCGGCCGTCCATCCCCACGCCTGCTCGCCCAAGGTCCACTGCGACTCGATCAGCAGGGGATAGCCCAGCAAGGCCAAGAGGCTGCCCAGATTACTGGCGGCATAGAGAAAATACGGATCGCGGCTGGATGGGCTCCCCGTCCGGCTGAACCAGGCCTGGAGCATCGGCGCGGTGGCCGAGACCAGCAGAAACGGCAAGCCCACCGAGACGGACAACAGCATCCATAACCAGGGGACCGGAAAGGCATTGGCCGGCGGCAGCCAGTTTTCGGCCACGCCGATGGGCAGCACCAGCCAGGGGAGGCAGAGCAGTACCAGGTGCAACATTGCCTGCCGCCGCGGGCCCAACCAGGCGAGCGACAGGTGGGCGTAGAGGTAGCCCACCAGCAGCGTAGCCTGATAGAATACCAGACAGGTATTCCAGACCGCCGGCGCGCCGCCCAACAGTGGCAGCACCATTTTGGCGAACATCGGTTGCACGGCGAACAGCAAGGCAGCGCTCGTGAAGAGCGTGAGCGCGAAGAACATCTCGGCCCGAGCCCATTTTGGTGCAACTGCTGAAGGCATCAACCACCAACGAGGAGTACAAGCTGGCTGTGCATTGTAACTCAAAACACTTCCGCTCGGCAGGCCCAAAAGTAGCCGGGACGGGCACGCTGCTGGCACGTATCCCGTGTTTATAGAAGTTACGGAGCATAGCCAGCCGGACCATGGGGGGTGGGACGATTAATGTTGTCTTGTATCCTCTGGCGGCGTCGGGAGATTTGTAGTACAACGGCGTCGCAGCCGCTTCTTCGTCCAGCAATGGTGGGCGAACCACGCCAAAAATGGTCATCCCGCGTTCGCTTTAGACAGTCTTGAAGGCGTCGTTGTCTACCATTTTTGCATCCCTGGGCCAGGAATTTACCACACTTTTGCAGGAAAATAGCTTAGGATAACATACATATAAGTCCTTGGGAAATAATATCTTATTGCAATCAAGGTTGCGGTTTCCGGAAGCATAGGTCGCCCATTCGATTCCTACCCCCGGCACATTGTTTGCCGGTCCGGTTCCAGGATATTTCCAACCCGAATGCCCCAAGGACGCCGACGGCGAATGACGAGGGCCACGATGTCGGCTACCGGCCAATCTAGCACAGCCGTCTTTGCTTGCTCCGAGGAGGCGGGCGGCCCCGCGCTCGTCCTCGTCGTCGAAGACGATGCCGCCCTGTTGGCGCTGATCGAACGCGGGCTGGCGGCCCACGGTCACCGCGCCGTCGGCGTGACCGACGGGCTCTCCGCCTTGGCGTGGCTCAGGGAACACACACCGAACCTGATGCTGCTGGATTACAGCTTGCCCGACATGCGAGCCGGCCAATTGCTGCAACAGATCGCCGCTGGGGGGGTGGGCGTGCCGTTCGTCGTGGCCACGGGACACGGCAGCGAAAGCGTGGCTGTCGAAATGATGAAACAGGGCGCCTACGATTATCTCGTCAAGGGCCCCACGTTCATGAAATTGCTGCCGGCGGTGATCGATCGAGCGCTGGAACGGGCGCGGCAGGCCGAGCGTTTGGCGCGGGCCGAAGAACAATTGCGGCAAGCCCATGAAGAGTTGGAGCAGCGCGTCCGGCAACGCACCGAGGAGTTGGCCGAGGCCAACCGACGGCTGCTTCTGGAAATGGACGAACGCCGCCGCGCCGAGGAGCAAGTTCACCAGCACCAGGCCGAGTAGGCCAACGTGGCCCGGCTGAGCATCGTAGGCGAGATGATGGCCGAGCTGACGCACGAACTGAACCAGCCGCTCAGTGCCATTTCCAGTTACGCCCAGGCTTGCCAGCGGCTGCTGCATTCCGACCGCGCAGACGATCGGAAAGAGCTGCTCAGCTCACTCCTTCAGGTGGGCGAACAGGCCGGCCGGGCGGCCGAGATTATCCGCCGCCTGCGGCGGTTCGTCACGAAAGCGAAACCGGTGCAGACGCTGGTGGACGTTAACGCGATCGTCCGCGAGGTGGCCGGGCTGGCCAAGATTGACGCGCGGATGGCCCAAGCCGAGGTATGCTTCGAGTTAACCGAGCCGTTACCCTCGGTCCTGGGCGATCGCATTCAGATCGAGCAGGTGGTGGTGAACCTGCTGCGCAATGCTTTCGAGGCGATGCGAGATTCGGAGCCCGCCTCGCGCCGGCTCACCCTACGCACCGCCTGCGACGGGCCGGAGCGCATCGTGGTTGATGTTTGCGACAGCGGCAGCGGCATTCCCGCCGACGTGATCGATCGCGTCTTCGATCGGTTCTTCACCACCAAGCCTACCGGCATGGGAATGGGACTGGCCATCAGCCAGTCGATCATCGAGAATCACGGGGGCAGACTCTGGGTTACGCGGAATCCTCAGCGGGGCAGCACCTTCCATTTCATCTTGCCCATCGCGGAGCATCCTCGCCATGGAGGCTGAACCTACCGTTTTCATCATCGACGACGACCCGGCCGTGCGGCAGGCCCTCACGGTGCTGATCCGTTCCATGCACTTGCAGGCGGAGGCCTTTGACTCGGCGCAGCAGTTCCTCGACAACGGTGCCGCGGCGCGGGCCGGCTGTCTGCTGCTGGACGTTCGCATGCCGGGCATTAGCGGCCTGGAATTACTCGAACAGCTCAATCAGAGCGAGGTGTACATGCCCGCCATCATCATCTCGGCCTATGGCGACGTGCCAATGGTGGTCCGGGCGATGAAGGCTGGGGCGATCAATTTTCTGGAAAAACCCTGCCGCGACCAGCAGCTCTGGGAGGCGATTCAAGACGCGCTCCGCTGGGACGCCGCCCATCGCAAGCATCTGGCCGAGCGCGCGAAGTTCCTGCACCGCCTCGAGCGCCTTACTCCTGGCGAGCACCAGGTCCTGAAGCGGTTGATCGACGGCGAATCGAACAAGACGATTGCCGACGAGTTGGCGTTGAGCGTGCGTACCATTGAAGTCCGCCGCGCCAAGCTGATGAAGAAAATGAAGGCCGACTCGCTGGCGGAATTGATACGTGCGACCCTTGCGGCTGATCCGCACTATGGAGGACCGGAGTCGTCCGCCGGTTCTGCCGAGGAAGGCGACTGAGAGGGGCAGGGTTCAGGGCTTCTCGTTTTGGCATTCCCGGAATTCGGACCCCTAAACCGTGAACCCTGAACCCCTTTCCCAAGGAGACTTGCAATGGTCGTGCTCGACTTCAGTCTGTTTCCCCTCGGCGTGGGGGAAAGCCTCAGTACGTACGTCGCCCGCAGCCTTGATATCATCGATCGCAGCGGGGTGAATTATCGCTGTCACGCGATGGGAACCACCCTGGAGGGTGACTTCGACACGGTGCTCGCCGTCGTCAAGCAGTGTTTCGAGGCCATGACGGCCGACTGTAATCGCGTCGAATGCTCGATCAAGATCGATTATCGCAAGGGCTATACCGGCCGGCTCGATGGCAAAATTGCCAGTGTCGAGCAGAAGCTGGGGCGGCCGCTAAGAAAGTAGGCATCTGCCGGATAAAAGGGCTATAATCGAATGGATGCCTACCCTAATTTCCCAGCTTCGAGCGACACTTGGCCGCCAGAACGTCCTCTCGGCGCCGTCCGAGTTGGCGGTCTACGATTGTGACGCCTTCACGATCGAACGGCATCGACCCGAGGCGGTCGTGCTGCCTCGCTCCGTCGAGCAAGTCGTCGAGGTTCTGAAACTCTGCCAGCGCTACAGCGTGCCGGTGATCGCGCGCGGAGCGGGCACCAGCCTGGCGGGCGGTTGCCTGCCGGTGGCACGGGCCGGCACGAATGGCTGCTCGCACGGCAATGGCGCCCCGGCCCAACCACCAGCCGACGGCGGCGTCGTGGTCATGCTGACCCGCATGAATCGGATCCTCGAAATCGACCTGCGCAACCGGATGGCCGTGGTCGAGGCGGGCGTTCCGAACCTGCGGCTCAGTCAGGCCCTCGGCGGCACGGGCTTCCACTTTGCTCCCGATCCGTCGAGCCAGGGCGCCAGCACCATCGGCGGCAACGTGGCTACCAATGCCGGCGGCCCGCACACGCTCAAGTACGGCGTCACCGTCAACCACGTGCTCGGCCTGGAATGCGTGCTCGGCGATGGCTCGATCCTCCAGCTAGGACCGGTTCAGGATCCGGCCGCCCTTGATCTCGTCGGCCTTCTGACGGGCAGCGAGGGGACGCTGGCCATTGTCACCAAGGTCTGGGTCCGCCTGACGCCCAATCCGCAAGAGTACCGGGCGATGCGGGCGATCTTCGCGTCGGTCGACGAGGCCAGCAACGCGGTCAGCCAGATTATCGCGGCGGGCATCATTCCCGCGGCTATGGAGTTGATGGACCAGGGGATCCTGGCGGCGGTCGAAGAGGCCTACCAGTTTGGTTTTCCGCCCGATGCCGGCGCGGTGCTGGTCATCGAGGTCGATGGCCCGGCGGCGGACCTCGATCGGCAGCAGGAACAGATCGTCGATTTCTGCCGCCGCTTCGGCGCCCGCGAGGTGCTCCAGGCCTCGTCGGCCCAAGAGCGCGAGCTGCTGTGGAAGTGCCGCAAGATGGCCGTCGGCGCCACCGGCCGCCTGAGCCCCAGCTATACGATCCAGGATGGCGTGGTACCGCGGAGCCGGCTACCGCACATCATTCGCCGCACGGCCGAAATCGGCCAGAAGCATCAGATCCGCATCGTCAACGTCGCCCATGCCGGCGACGGCAATATCCATCCGATGTTGTTGTTCGACGAGCGCGACCGGGGGCAGGTGGAACGGGCCGTAGCTGCCGGCCGCGAGATCCTGCTGGAATGCATCGCCCTCGGAGGCAGCATTACCGCCGAGCACGGCATCGGCGTGGAAAAAATCGGCCTGATGGACCAGCTTTTCGCCCCCGGCGATCTAGAGGCCATGCGGCAGGTTCGTGAGGCATTCGATCCCACGGGGCTGTTGAATCCGGGGAAGTTGATTCCGGACGGGGCGGGGATTTAGGGATTCGAGATTTGAGATTTGGAATTTGAGATCTGAGATTGACGGGTGCAACAGAAGCCAATGAGTCTTGACGGCAAAACGCTTCCGCTCTGCGAAACCATCGCACCGGCCGACCAGGCCGCCGTAGCGGAAGCGATCCAGAACGCCGGGGGCCGGCAAATGGCCGTCTATCCGCTTGGCGGCGGTACCCGGCTCGATTACGGCGCGAAACCGACGCTGCCGGGCATTGGCCTTTCGCTCGCCAAGCTCAATCGCGTGGTGGATTATCCGGCCGCCGACCTGACGATTACCGTCGAGACCGGCGTGACGATTGCCGAGCTGAGCAGCCTCTTGGCTGCCCAGCGGCAACGGCTGCCGATCGACATTCCCCAGCCCGACCGGGCGACCATGGGCGGCGCGGTGGCCCTGAATGCGGCCGGCCCGCGCCGCTACGGCTATGGCTCGCTGCGCGACTACCTGCTGGGCTTCACGGCGGTCGATGGCCGTGGCCTGCCGTTTTCCGGCGGCGGCCGCGTGGTGAAGAATGCCGCGGGCTACAACATGTGCCGCCTGATGGCCGGTTCGCTTGGCACGTTGGGCGTCCTCACGCAGGTAACGTTGATGATCCGGCCGGTGGCCGAGGCATCCGCGCTGCTGGTCTCGAACGTGCCGGATTTCGGCAGGGCAGAAAAGCTGCTGGCCGCCTTGGTTCGATCGGCGGCGAGGCCGGTGGCCGTCGACTTCGTGGCGGGACGGTGGCCGGTCGACGGCCAAGCGATGGGAGGCATGCCCGAAGGCTCTCCGCCGGAAGGCAATGCCGGCCGGCTGTACGTCGGATTCGAGGGGGCCGCGGCGGAAGTTGCCTGGATGGTCGATCAACTCCGCGACTTGTGGAGCTCTGTTGGCGCCGGCGCGCCAATGGTCGTTCTCGCCGCCGATGCCGAGCCCGTGTGGCGGTGGCTGGTCGATTTCCCGGCCAACATTCAAATCAACGTGCTGCCCAGCGATCTGGTAGCCACGGTGGCCAAGATCGTCGAGATGCATCCCGAGTGCGCGATCCAAGCGCATGCTGGCGACGGCGTCATTCGCATCAGCCTCCCTCTCCCCCCGGGAGATGGAGGCGCCGGTGAAGGCGGCGTTGCGGCGACCACGATCTCGTCCCCGGTGGCGTCCATTTCTCGTTTGCGGGCCCTCGCGGCTGCTGCCGGCGGCAAGCTGGTCGTCTTGCGGCATGCCGACGGCTTTGCCTCGACCGTCGCCGACGTTTGGGGGCCGCCCGGTCCGGAAATGCGACTCATGCAATCCCTCAAAGAGCGGTTTGATCCACACAGTATTCTTAACCCAGGGCGGTTCAGCTACTGCTGATGGGCGGCAGAAGGAAATTCCCGGCGTGCCGGGCGGTCGATATGAACTCTAACGGCTCCGACAACACGATCCAATCAGGCCCGCCAAACCCGGCCGCAACGATCAACCACGATCTATTCCTGCGCTGCGTTCATTGCGGATTGTGCACGTCGAGTTGCCCGACGTATACGGAACTGGGCGATGAGAACGACGGTCCCCGGGGCCGCATTCAACTGATGCGGCTAGTGGCCGACGGTCACGCCGAACTGACCGACCGCATGCGCCGGCATCTGGAATTGTGCCTGGATTGCCGCTCCTGCGAGACGGCCTGCCCGTCGGGCGTCCGTTACGGTCGGCTGATCGAGCCGTTTCGCCTGGCGATGGAGCAGGCCGATCCGCGGCCCGAGCAAAAGTACGACTGGTTCCGCACGGTGATCCTGTTCGGTCTGTTTCCCTATGCGGAACGCATGCGCACCTTGCTGGCCCCCGTGCGGTTGGCACAGCAGATTGGGCTATTCGACGCCGCGGAACGTTTGGGGCTGTTGAAACTGATCCCCGGCCGGCTGGGGCGGATGCTGCCGCTGTTGCCGCCGCCGGCCAAGCCGGGTCCCAAGCTGCCGCGGTTTCTGCCGGCCGTGGGGCGCACGCGGGCCCGCGTGGCCTTTTTCGTCGGCTGCGTGGCCGACGCCATGTTTCGGCCGACCCATTGGGCCACGATTCGCGTCCTGCAACAGAACGGCTGCGACGTCTTCATTCCCCCGGAACAAGGCTGCTGCGGCGCGATCCATTTTCATGCCGGCGACAGCCGCGGCGCCCGGCGGATGGCCGACGCCAACCTGGTAGCCTTCGAGCTCGACCGCTACGACGCCATCGTGGTCAACCACGGGGGCTGCGGGGCGATGATGAAGGAATACGGCTTGCACTGGCGCGACGGCTTGCAGCCGCACCGCGAGAAGTTCGCCGCCAAGGTCAAGGACGTCAATGAATTCCTGGACGACCTGGGAATGGCAGCGCCGTCGGGCCGCATCGAGGCCGTGGCCACTTACCATGACGCCTGCCACCTGGGCCATGCCCAAGGCATCATGGCCGCGCCCCGGCGACTGCTGGCCAAGATTCCCGGTCTCGAACTGCGTGAGCTGGCGGAGTCGGGCATTTGTTGCGGCTCGGCCGGCACCTACAATCTCCGCGAGGCCGAGATGTCGGACCGCCTGGCCGAGCGGAAGATCGAAAACATTCTCCGCACCGGCGCTCAGATCGTGCTGGCCAGCAACGCCGGCTGTCTGCTGCAAATCCAGCGGGAAGTGCGGCAGCGTAAGCTCCCCCTGCGGGTGATGCACCCGATGGACCTCTTCGACCTGAGTTACCGCGGCGAGCAGCCGGGGTAACGCGGCGGATGTGGGGAGAGGCACGAGGGGCGAGCGAGCGGTGGGCAGCTCAGCAAGTAGCGGTCGCCGGCCGGGGCGCCCGCGTCCATTCGCGCCACCTGCGTTGAGTGCACCGACGCAGCAACAACGTGATTTACCTGCCGAACCTGCCCATTTTTTTCGTCAGCCGGGACGTACTACCATCATTGGGTGGTAATGTACCAGGCGGTGGGATCCATTCTGCCAAAATTTCGCATGAGTGCGAGCAAAAAGCTTGCAATAAAAACAGCCCCGCGGCATAATGACCGCTTAGGTGACCGCGAGTGGGGAGCGATTATAGTTGGGACTTCTTTCTTGGCGCGGGGTAGCGTGAACGCGGAGTGAGCGCGACCTTCGGGTCGGCGAGGCGGTGCATTCCGTGCCTCTGATGCAGCAGTCGCGAGGTTCGCGACGTCTTTCTGCTATCACGTAAAAAAACGGCGGGGCCGCATCCGGCCTTTCCCGGGCATAATCATTGAAATTTCCGGTAGCTGCTATCGGGCATTTTAGCTGTTAACCATCGGGTGTTCGCATCATTGCGCGAGAAACCTTTCCTAGGAGTGCGAAAATGAATTTGTCCACTTTGAGGCCCTGCCGGCAACTGGTCCTTGTGGCGGCCTGCTCGTTGATCTGTTTGACCTTGTGGGCCAGTTCTGCACAGGCGGACCTCTTGGGATTCCAACATGACTTCTTTACCGATCAGTCGTCCGTCAATTATGACGCGCATTCCGGCAGTCTCACGGTCACAGGATATCCTGAGACATTCGACCTCGACGGCGCCCCGCCCCCCGATTACAACATCATCGCCAGCCCAAGCGATCCGGACTACGGCACATACAATATTGATGTCCTCGTTAACCCGACCACCGGCGTGCCGATCTCGGGCACGCTGACCATCACCGGGGCGCTTGCGGACGACGCGTTTAACCCGGTGAGCCTTCCCGGCCTCGGCAGCAGCAACACGTTGCTGCAGGCGAACATCTTGAGTATCAGCTCCGCGGGCAGCGGGGAACTCCGGCTAACCTTTGGTGGGCTCAGCGGCGACGTCGTCCCTTCTTACTTTCCGCTGCAGCAGGCATTCGTCCAGTTGCACTCCGCGGGATCACCCGCGGGCGACTGGTACTCGGAAAGTTTCAGCAAGCGACCCGCAAGGCGCATGTTCAGATACGTATGCGTATGGCAATCCCGTTCCCGAGCCTTGTACGGTAAGCCTCTTGTCGTCGTTCTTCGTCTCTTGTTTGCTGGCGCTTGCCTTTCACCGCTCGCGGAAAGCGCGCCTGATTTGAGTTAGGGCAGACGCGGCGGGACCTTCGGGACTCGCCCGACAAATGCGCGATCCAGCGGGATCTGCCAATATATCTTGGCAAGGTGGCCTTTATCCCTAAGGAAGATGGTGTAGCCGGGGTGTGGCTTCGATCGAAGTGTCAGCAGAACTTTTGCGTAATCTCTATTGCCTACCGATGAATCCGCCTAAACCGCAGGAGATTTGCCATGGCGTTTAGTAGAGTGAACAGTCGCCGGAAACGAAATCAACTCCAACTTCGCGCTGGGCTCCCAATAACCTGGCGATCTCTCATATTCGACACGCTGGAAGCGCGCATGCTTCTCTCCCTCAACCCCATCGTGCCGGCGTACCCCCAGTTCGCCTATGACAGCACCGGGCAAGTCAACTATTCGCCGGCGACGGAAGCCTTCAGCCTCACTGCGACCCCCTTGTCTTTTACCACCACTACGACTTCTTCACCCTTGCGGGTCAGCGGCACGAGGTCGGTGGCCATCCAGATGCACGTGGATAACGCGGGCGACCTGGTCGTCATGCCCGGCGATGGCCTGACCGTCAACGGCGCGGTCACGGTCAACGGCCACGCCTACTCCGGCACGCTGCTGACCGGCAGCATCGCCGATTTCGGCTTTACCAACGATACTTCGGGCGACACCCCGCCAAACACCGACACGGACGCCTATTATTTCAGCTTCCAGCCCACGGGCGGCAGCATGGTGGCCCTGTTCGGCAGCGGGGACATCGGCTTCCAGGCCAGCAGCGAGCACTCCACGTTCGCCGGCAGCTTCCAAACGTCGTTCACCGGCGGCGCCAAAGGAACTATTGGCCCTATCGGCGCCCCGTCGATCACGACCGTGTCGGGCGGGACGGTGGTGGTGGGCAGCGGCACGCCGCTGACCGACTCGGCGACGCTATCGGGCGGTCAAGGCCCGACCGGGACAATCACCTTCCAGCTCACAGGGCCGGGCAACACCGTGGTGGACACGGAGACGGTCGCGGTCAACGGGAACGGCACGTACAACACGCCCACCGGCTACCTGCCGACGGCGGTGGGGACGTACCAGTGGGTGGCCAGCTACTCGGGCGACGCCAGCAACGTGACGGTCAGCAGCGCATACGGCGCCGAACCGGAGATCGTGAGCCCGGCCAGCGCGGCATTCAGCACGACCCCCGGCATGACCAGCATGACGTTGGGGGCGAGTTCGGTGCCGCTGACCGATTGGGCCGTCCTGGCGGGAGACTATAACCCGACCGGCTCCATCACCTTCACGTTGGTGACGCCGAACGGCAGCACTGTGGACAGCGAGACCGTGACGGTCAACGGCAACGGAACCTACGCCACGCCAACCGGTTATACGCTGCCGACCACGGGCACGGTGACGGGGACCTACCAGTGGAACGCCACTTACAGCGGCGACACGAACAACGTCTCGGTCAGCGACAACAACAACCCGAACGAGCAGGTGACGGTCAACCAGGGCTTGTCGAGCGTGAGTACGGCAATCGACAACGCAGCGACGGGCATGCCGATCAGCGGTGACCAGCTACTGGGCACGGCGGTCTACGACATGGCCATGGTGATCGGCAGTCCGATTGCGCCCACCCCGACGGGCACGGTGACGTACTACTTCTACAACACGGCCAGCCCGGTGTACGGCACCACGGTGCCGGTGAACACGCAGACGGTGGACTTGAACGCCGATGGCAGCGTGGCCAGTTTGCTGGCGACGGCCGCCTTGACGGCGGGTAGCTACGCCTACGTCGGCGTCTATAGCGGCGACGGCAACTACACGGGCTCCGTTGGGGCGGTCGAGCCCTTGACCGTTAGCCAGGGTTCGTCGAGCGTGGGCACGGCGATCGACAATGCGGCCACCGGGGCGCCGACCAGCGGCAACCAGCCCTTGGGCACGGCGGTGTACGATACTGCGTCAATAACGGGCGCGCCGTTTACGCCCGCGGGCACGGTGACGTACTACTTCTACAACACGGCCAGCCCGGTGTACGGCACCACGGTGCCGGTGAGCAGCGAGACGGTGACCCTGAACGCTGACGGCAGTGTGCCCAACTCGGCAGTGACGGCCGCCTTGACGGCCGGCAGCTACGCCTACGTGGGCGTCTACAGCGGCGACGGCAACTATACGGGCTACGTCGGGGCGGTCGAACCGTTGACCGTTAGCCACGGCTCGTCAAGCGTCAGCACGGGGATCGACAACGTGGCCACCGGCGCGGCCATTAGCGGCAACCAGCCCTTGGGCACGGCGGTCTACGACACGGCCACGGTTGCCGGCGCGCCGTTTACACCGACGGGCACGGTGACGTACTACTTCTACAATACGGCCAGCCCGGTGTACGGCAGCACGACGCCGGTGAGTAGCGAGACGGTGACGCTCGGCGCCGATGGCAGCGTGGCCAGCTCGGCGGCGACGGCCGCCTTGACGGCCGGCAGCTACGCCTACGTTGGCGTCTATAGCGGCGACGGCAACTACACGGGCTACGTCGGGGCGGTCGAGCCGCTGACCATTAGCCAGAGTTCGTCGAGCGTGGGCACGGCGATTGACAACGCGGCCACCGGCGCTGCCATCAGCGGCGACCAGCCGCTGGGCACATCGGTCTACGACACGGCCACGGTGACGGGCGGAGCATTTGCGCCCACCGGCACGGTGACGTACTACTTCTACAACACGGCCAGCCCGGTCTACGGCACTACGGTGCCGGTGAGCACGCAGACGGTGACTTTGAGCAGCGGGGCTGTTCCTAACTCGGCAGTCACGGCCGCCTTGGCGGCCGGCAGCTACGCTTATGTCACTGTATACAGCGGCGACGGCAATTACACCGGCTCGGTGGGAGCGGTCGAACCCTTGGCCGTTGCCAAGGGTTCGTCAAGCGTCAGCACGGCGATCGACAACGCGGCCACCGGGGCGGTGATCAGCGGCAGCCAGCCCTTGGGCACGTCAGTGTACGACACGGCCACGGTTATGGGCGCGCCGTTCACACCCGCAGGTACGGTGACCTATTACTTCCACAACACGGCCAGCCCGGTGTACGGCACCACGACGCCGGTAAGCACGCAGACGGTGACGCTAAGCGGCGGGGTGGTTCCCAATTCGACGACCACGGCTGCCTTGGCGGCCGGCAGCTACGCTTACGTCGCCGTTTACACCGGCGACGCCAACTACACGGGCTACGTCGGGGCAGTCGAGCCCTTGGCCGTTGCCAAGGGTTCGTCGAGCGTGGGCACGGCGATTGACAACGCGGCCACCGGCGCGCCGATCAGCGGCAACCAGCCCTTGGGCACGTCAGTGTACGACACGGCCACGGTTATGGGCGCGCCGTTCACACCCGCGGGTACGGTGACCTATTACTTCTACAATACGGCCAGCCCGGTGTACGGCACCACGACGCCGGTGAGCACGCAGACGGTGACTTTGAGCAGCGGGGCTGTTCCTAATTCGGCGACCACGGCCGCCTTGGTGGCCGGCAGCTACGCGTATATCGCCGTGTACAGCGGCGATGGCAATTATGCCGGCGCCGTCGGAGCGGTCGAGCCGCTTACCATCACCTACCCCGGCGGCGTTCCGCCGAGGGGCACCGTCAGCACGGTGATCGATAAGGCGGCCACGGGCACTCCGATCAGCGGCGGCCAACCGTTGGGCACGTCGGTCTACGACACGGCCACGGTGACGGGTATTCAATATGCGCCCACTCCCACGGGCACGGTGACGTATTGCTTCTACAACACGGCTACCCCCGTTTACGGCACGACGACACCGGTGAGCACGCAGACGGTGACCTTGAGTAGCGGGGTTGTTCCCAATTCGGCGGCGACAGTCGCCTTGGCGGCCGGCAGCTACGCCTATATCGCTGTCTACAACGGCGACAGTACCTACACGGGCGGCGTGGGCCCAGTCGAGCCCTTGACCATCAGCCAGGGTTCGTCGAGCGTAAGCACGGCGATCGACAACGCGGCGACGGGCAAGTCGATCTGCGGCAGCCAGGCACTGGGCACGTCGGTCTACGACACGGCCACGGTGACGGGTACGCCGTTTATGCCCACGGGCACAGTGACGTACTACTTCTACAACACGGCGAGCCCGGTGTACGGCAGCACGACGCCTGTGAGCACGCAGACGGTGACTTTGAGCAACGGGGCCGTTCCCAACTCGGCGGCGACGGCCGCCTTGGCGGCCGGCAGCTACGCCTACATCGGCGTCTACAACGGCGACGGTAACTACACGGGCTCCGTCGGGGCAGTCGAGCCCTTGACGGTCAACCCGGCCTGCGGAGCGCCCAACGTGACCGTAACAAAGACGTAACAGTATAGCTTCCCAACCCCTATTGCGCCATCCCCGGTAGGAGGGTAGGATTCGTGCATCGATCGCTTTTGCCACGGAATGGCCGACGATGCACTTCGTTTTCTACCCGAAGCACG
>Ga0181520_10002697_pt1 | contig 32475 bp, 16 predicted proteins | sample PEATcosm2014_Bin_29_FD_132451 | JGI IMG/M metagenome (GOLD analysis project Ga0181520, IMG submission 132451) | Peatland microbial communities from MTU Mesocosm Facility, Houghton, MI, USA - PEATcosm2014_Bin02_30_metaG | ecosystem: Environmental > Terrestrial > Soil > Wetlands > Peat | place...
AGGGGGAGGACGGAGGTGGGGGTTCTTCGCCAGTGGTTCTGCCAGGTCGAAGCCGCGACGAATGCCGCAGCGGTCAACCCCCACCCAACCCTCCCCCTGGGTACAGGGAGAGGGGAATAAAAGGCGGTCCCGCATGGATTTACACTCGCCCGGAAAATCGGGCACACTCGTCAGCTCAACAGCGCCCTTGAACTTGGCGGGGCGCGATTTACAATCCCGGCCGTGAGCGGTTCTTCTGATCCGTTTCATCCGCATGTCAGACACGGGAAAGACGAAGGGATTTGAAATGAGAATCAACACATTCTCCGCATCGAGAATCCTGGCCGGTCTTTGTATCGCGATCCTGCCGGCGCTGGCATGCGGACAGCCCGCCGGGCAAGGGGCCGGATTTCGTTCCCAGCCGTACACCTGGAAGAGCGTCACCATGAAGGGCGGCGGGTTCATTTGTGATGTGGTCTTCAACACCACGCAGCCGGGTCTGGCCTACTGCCGCACCGATGTTGGCAGTTCCTACCGGTGGGACAACCAGGCCAAAGTGTGGGTGGCCCTGACCGACTGGGCCGCCGATGACAACCTCCAGGGCTCGGAGAGCATCGCCACCGATCCGATCGACCCGCAGCGGGTCTATATTGCGGCGGGCATGGGGCAGGCCCAGCCGGCCGCCATTCTGCGCTCGATGGACCAGGGCAGGACTTTCAAGGTCGTCGATGTGCCCTTCAGGATGGGCGGCAATGAAAACGGCCGCGGCGTCGGCGAGCGACTGGCGATCGATCCCAACGACGATGACATACTCTATTTCGGCTCGCGCTCGGCCGGGCTTTGGATCAGCCAGGATGCGGCACTGACGTGGAAAAAGGTGGACAGCTTTCCGGCGGCGGCCCCGGCGCCGGCAGCGCCGGCGGGAGGCGGTCGCGGGCCCGGCGGCGGCAACAGGGGCGTGGGACTCAGCTTTGTCGTCTTCGATCCCGGCACGGGAACACGCGGCAAACCCACGCAAACCATCTACGTCGGCTCGACCGATCCCGGCGCCAGCCACCTGTTCCGCAGCACCGACGCCGGCCAGACCTGGCAGCCGGTGCCCGGCCAGCCCGCCAACTTCATGGCCATTCATGCCGCCTTCGATACGCAGGGCATCTTGTATGTCGTTTATGCCAATAGCCCCGGTCCCGGCGGCGCCACCGACGGCGCGGTGTGGAAACTCGATCCCAAGTCCGGCGCCTGGACGGACATTACTCCCGTGAAGGACGCCAACCGCTTCCCCGGCGGTTATGGCGGCCTGGGCGTCGATCGCCAGCACCCGGGCACGCTCGTCGTCGCTTCGCTCGATCGAAAGGATCCAAAACCCGGCGGCGAGGACGATGACCGCATCTACCGCACCACCAACGGCGGCCAGACCTGGACCGACATCAGCCCCAAGGCCCATCGCGATTCATCCTCCGCTCCGTATGTGCCGTGGGCCGGCGCATACGACGACAAAGTCGCCAGGCCCGAGGCGTCACTGGGCTGGTGGATTGATGGGCTGGCCATCGATCCCTTCGATTCCAAACACGTTTGCTATGCCACCGGCACAACCATCTGGAACACGGTGGACATGAATAACGCCGATACCGGCGGCGACACGCATTGGACGATCTGGACCGACGGGATCGAGGAAACCTGCGTTGCCGTGGTCATCAGCCCGACGGCCGGCCCGCACCTGATCACCGCCGTGGCGGATGTCGGCGGCTTTACCCACGACGACCTTGATGTCAGTCCGCCGCAGGGGCCAAATCTGCATCCGCTGTTCGCCAATTCGTCGTGGTTGGATTTTGCCGAGAAGAATCCGAGCGTCGTGGTCCGCATGGGAGTCCTGCCGTATCACGGCCCCAAGGAGGGCACGATGGGCTATTCGCTGGATGGCGGACACACCTGGAAGCCCTTTACGCTGGGCGCGGCGGCCGGAACCGGCGGCGGCCGGGGCGGCGGTGGTGGGGGCGGGCGGGTCATTTTGTCCGCCGACGGGTCGGTCTTCATGAGCACCGGTGGCACCCCGCGAATCTCGAGCGACCACGGCGCTACGTGGAAGGATGTGACCGGCCTGCCCGCCGGCATGAATCCGATTGCCGACCGGTCCAATCCCGCCAAATTCTACGCGCTGGATGCCGCGGGGCATCGCATGTATCTGAGCACCGACGGCGGGGCGACGTTCACCAGCGCTTATGACGTCAGCGGTCTGCCGGCCGGCGCAGCCGCCGGCGGCGCCGGTGGCCGCGGCGGCGGCGGGGGCGGGACGCGCATGGCGGCGGTGGGGGGCCGGGAGGGAGATCTGTGGGTGGTCGGCTCGTCGCTGTACCACTCGACCGACGGCGGGCGCACCTTCAAGGAAATCGCCGGCCATCCGCCGATCAGCGCCCGAAGCTCGATGATCCCGCTGAGCTTCGGCAAAGCCGCGCCGGGCAAGGATTATCCGGCCATCTATCTGGCCAATCAAAGCGGCACGGCCAGTCCGGCGGCGGGGATTTACCGTTCCGACGATCTGGGCGCCACCTGGGTTCGCATCAACGATGATCAGCACCAATGGGGCAACCGCGTAGACTGCATCGCCGGCGATCCGCGCATCTACGGCCGCGTGTATGTCGGCACCTTCGGCCGGGGAGCGTTTTACGGCGATATCGCCAACTGAAATCTGTCAATGAAATCTGGCAAGGAGATTCGAACATGCCTCATGGGAACATTGTCCGCCTGACCGTACTGATGACAGGGTTGCTGCTGGTGGCTGGCGGCTGTGCCGGCACCGGCGGGGGCACGCCGCTGATGGGTCAACTCGGCCGCTTCACGGCCGCCGATGTGCCGGCTCTGGGGCCGGCCGAGGCCGCCGTGCCGGCCCTGGTCTGGAACAAGCCCATCCCCGCCGGTCTGCCGGGCAATGGGCTGGCCCAGCATCCGATGCTCTATATCGGCGAGGGCTACAACAAGATGTTCCTTGTCAACAACGGCAAGATCATCTGGACCTATTCAACCGGCGGCGGAAACGAATACGACGACGTCTGGATGCTCTCCAACGGCAATATCCTCTTCACCCGCATGCAGTACATCGCGGAAATCACCCCTGAGAAACAGGTGGTCTGGCGCTATGATGCGCCGCAGGGCACCGAAATCCACGCCTGCCAGCCAATCGGCCTGGACAAGGTGCTGTTTGCCCAGAACGGCACGCCGCCCAAGCTGATCGTCATGAACATCAAGACCAAGACCGCCGAGGTCCAGCACGATTTGCCCTATGATCCCAAGTCCGGCGTTCACGGCCAGTTCCGCCGCATCCGCTACACTGCCCAGGGCACATATCTGGTGCCCTTCCTGAGCATGAATCAGGTCGTCGAATACGACAAGGATTTCAATGAAATCTGGAAATACCAGGTGAAGTCGCCGTGGGCCGCCATTCGCCTCAAGAACGGCAACACGCTGGTCACCGATGAAAACGACATCAGCACGCGCGAAGTCAATCCCAAGAAGGAAATCGTCTGGGAACTCAAGCCCGCCGATCTTCCGGCCGGGCAACGGTTCATCAACACCCAGTCCTGCACGCGGCTGGCCAACGGCAACACGATCATCTGCTCGCGCGGCGACGGTGGCAAAGGGCCGCAGCTTGTCGAAGTCACGCCGGATAAGAAGGTCGTCTGGATCCTGAACGACTGGGCAAATCTCGGCCCTGCGACGGCGGTGCAAATTCTGGACGATCCGGGCATCCCGGAAAATCCGGGCGACTTGCAGCGTTGATGTTGTTTTATTCCGGAAGTGCCGAACATAACGCTGCTGGTCCCCTTGAACAGGTTGCAAAACCGCCGCTGATGTGAAATTGGCTAGTTTGTTCGCATGGGCATGTTTTGCCGTGTTGAGTCGTCTCCATCGCCACCTCGCCGTTCTCCGCAGGAATGAGCCGGGCGAATCCACCAGGTCGGCCGGTCGGTGCCGTTGAAATCGGCTCGCGCCCCGCATTAGCGCCTCCCGATGCGCGAAAATGAGCCGATTCGACGCTGCGACAATCCCCCCGGCCGGGCGGGTTTCTTCACGGCTGAATCCTTGAAGTTGCGCCCATGATGCTGACGGACCGCCCAGACCGCGCAAACATTGCGCTAATGAATTCCCAACATAAACTTTTTTTTAGCTTCACATGGCGCGCATATAGCCCTGTGTAATGCCCCCGTATCTTCTCGCCCACTGGAGGCGGGAAATATTGGCTCGGGTCTGCCGGCGACAAACACTTGTTGCCGGGAGACTCAGGGCTTTTCCCATTCTCCACTTTCGTTGTTTGGTCCATCGGCGTCCGCGCGTTGCGGACGGCCTGTTGACGGTTGTGTGTTGACGTGAAGTGGAACCTCTAACTCGCAGGGAGAAATGACAATGCTATTCAATGCCAAGAAGCGCGCCAGTCGTCGTTCGGCCAAGGGTCAGGCGAAAATCAACCTCGCCGTGTTCGAGACCCTCGAAACACGAACCATGCTCAGCACAACCGTCAGCGGCTATTCCACGCTGATGACCGACGTCTCCATCGGCGCCACCAGCGGGCAGCCGGGATATTCCGCAACCTCCGGCGTCGTCAACGCCACCACCGGCACCGGCACTTACGCCAACCAGTCCTACGCCGTCATGGAATTCGACCCCACCAATTCCACCGTATATCCCGGCTCCAACGCCGCGTATACCTCCGCGCCGACCCTCGCTCCCTCCACCACCGGCGGCACGCTGGCCGCTAATACCACTTACTATTTCCAATTCACCTACACCACCACCGCCAGCGAAACCCCCGCCAGCCCGGAATCGTTCATCACCACCGGCCCGAGCACCAGCACCAACAGCATCTACGTCACGATTCCCAGCCTGCCGGCCGGAACCACCGGTCTGAATATCTACATGGGCTCGACCAGCGGCGGCGAAACGCTCCTCAATTCCACACCGCTCACCAGCTCGACCACCAGCCCCTACCAGATCACCGCTCTGCCAACCAGCACCACCGTCCCGCCCGCCGGCAATAACACCGCCTACACTCTGACCCCGACCACGGCGCCCACCGGAACCCCGGCCAGCACCGGCGGATCCCTGGCCGCTAACACCTCCTATTACGTCACCTACACATGGGTCGACGCCAACGGCGAATCGACCGCCAGCAGTGAAGGCGTCATCCCCACTGGCTCGTCACCCAGTACCAGCACCTACAGCATTCCCCTGACTCTTCCCGCCGCACCGGCCGGAGCCACTTCGGTTAACGTCTACGTCGGCACCACCAGCGGCGGCGAAACCCTCAACGGCAGTGCCTCGGCGTCGGTGGGGACCGCCCCGTCCTATACGATCAACTTCCCGTCTCCCACCAACGCTCCGGGCGCTCCGACCACCAACGCCACCGCCGCCGACGTCGGCGCCCCCTCGGCCCCGGCCTTCCCGGTCACGACCACCACCGGCGGCTCACTGGCCAAGAGCACCAAGTATTACGTCGAATACACCTGGACCACCGCCAGCGGCGAAACCCTCCCCAGCGCCGAAGCCACCTTCACCAGCGGCGCAACCACCACGGGTGAAATCCCCATCGTCCTTCCGGCCGCACCCGTCAGCGCCACCGGCGCCAATATCTACGTCGGCACCACCAGCGGCGGCGAAGTCTTCAATGGTTCCATCGCCTCGCCATTCACCAGCCACCCCAATACCTACCTGATCGCCTCTCCCACCTCGCAGTCGCCCCCCAATTCCAATACCTCCGGGTTGACCAACCCGTCCACGGCCGCCACTGTCACCGCGTCAACCACCGGCGGCACTCTGGCCAAGAGCACCAAGTATTACGTTGAATACACCTATACCAACGCCACCGGCGAAACCACTGGCAGCACCGAACTCAACTTCACCACCGCCGCCTCCACCGCCACCAACAGCGCCCTGCTCCTGCTCCCCACACTCCCGGCCGGAGCAACCGGAATCAACGTCTACGTCGGCACCAGCAGCGGCGGTGAAAAGCTGAACGGCTCGGTATCGTCGCCGTCGTCCACGACGTCCAATGCCTACCTCATCACCACGCCGCCCGGCGCCACCGCGGCCGTGCCCTCATCAAACTCGACCGGCAGCGTGCCCAACCCGGCGTCGGCGGCGACATTAGCCGCGGCGACCACCGGCGGCACACTGGCCGCCAGCACCACCTACTACATCAAGTACACATGGACCGGCGCCACTGGCGAAACCCTCGCCAGCACCGAAGCCTCCGTCACCACCGGTTCGTCAACCAAGACCAACAGCATCACCGTCACCGCTCCCGCCGCTTCCGCCCTGGCCGCAAGCATGAAGGTCTATGTCGGCACCGCCAGCGGCCAGGAACTTTACAACGGCGCCCTCTCGGCGCTCTCGACCACCAGCAATAACGTTTACACAATCACCTCGTTCACCGGCCTCCCCGGCACCAACACCGCCGGCGTCTCGAATCCCGCCGCCGGAGCAACTCTGACTGTCGGCGCCACCAACGGCAAGCTGGCCAAGAGCACCAAGTATTACGTCGAATACACGTGGGTAACAGGAACCGGCGAAACGCTCGGCAGCACCGAATTGAGCGCGACGACCACTTCGGCAAGCACATGCAGTCTGGGACTTGCCACCGGGGTCGCTCCCTCCGGCGCCACGGCACTCAACATCTACGTCGGAACCGTCAGCGGCCAGGAAATCCTCAACGGCTCCATCGCCGCTCCCTCACAGACCGGACCCAACTACTACACCATTACTGCCGCGCCCTCATCCACCAACACCGCCGTTCCACCGGCAGCGAACAACACCTATGCCCTGGCGTCTTCGACATCGGCCGCCGCCCTGACCGGTTCAACCACCGGCGGCACGCTCCTGGCCGGCACCAAGTATTACTTCGATTACACCTGGGTCAGCGCCACTGGCGAAACCATCGCCAGCAGCGAAGGCTCTTTCACCACCGCTCCCACCACCAGCACCAACAGCGTTCTGCTGACCCTTCCGGCAGCGCCTTCTGGCGCCACGTCCGCGAAGGTCTACGTCGGGACGGCCACCGATTTTGAGTCTCTCAACGGCACAATTTCCTCGCCGTCCACCAGCGCCTCCAATTACTACACCGTCACCGCACTCTCGACCCCGAATGCCACGCCCCTGACCAATACCTCCGGCACCATCGGCATCGCGACCCCGACCAACCTCAACCTCCAATTGATCAACAACCCGTCGGCCTGGAACAGCTCCAGCGGCGCCACCGGCAACTCCGCCACCGGCTTCTTCGACATTTTTGTGCTGCCGACCTACACGCCCGCCTTCTCCGCCAGCACCAGTTCCCTGGTCTACAGCACGCAGGCCCTGTTTGACGCCAGCGGCGCTGCCCTGCCTCTGGGCATCGAATCCCAAGGTGGCCTGGGCAGTGTCACTGCCGCCAATTACGAACTCGCCAGCTTCTCGCCCTCGGCCACGGGCATCGTCAACGTCCCACTGACCCTGCCGACCACCGGCGGCACCTCCAGCGCGGCCTACCTCCTGAGCATGGATCTCAACAACAACCTGCCGTTCGAGCTGGTCATCGTCCCGGATTCGGCCACTTCCTCCGCTCAGTTCGCCGGCCAGAGCGTCACCTACATTGACACCATGACGCCGGGCGGCTCGCCCACCGTTGAGGCCAACGGCCTGAGCAACGCCAACGGCCCCGTAAATCTCAATGAAGCGCCCATCCTCAGCTACACCGCCAACTCCGTTGCCGAGTCCTTCATCACCCCGTCAACCCAGATCAGCGTCAACCAGAGCAATCCCGCCATCGGCGACAATTCCAACCAGTCCTCCGAGACGGCCGAAATCGACGTCGAGCGCCTCGGCTACGCCGGCGATGCCGCCACCGTCCACTACACGACCGTCAACGGCTCCGGTCTGGCGGGAACCGATTTCGGCACCGTGGGCAGCACAACCCAGGTCTCCGGCACGCTGAATTTCGCCGCCGGTCAAACGGTGGCCGTGGTTTCCGTGCCGATCATCGATACGGGCAACGCAAGCGATAAGACATTTACCGTGGTGCTGTCCTCGCCCACGGGCACCGTGGCGACGCCGACGATTGCCGCCGGCAACGGCACGGCGACGGTCACGATCGTCGGAACGACCGGAAGCTCCGACGCGATCGGCGGACTTCTGCCCAGCCAGAAGGACATCACCGCCACGCAGAACCAGGCGTTCATTCTCACGCAGGCTTCCCCGAACATCGAGTCGATCGGCTCGGTCAACGGAACTTACATGAACGTGAACGGCGGCTCCAACAACGGCGAGGGCAGCTTTGCCACCCCGCAGTATCAAATCCTCTCGTTCAACGCCAGCGCTCTGGGCAGCGGCATCAGTGTGAACAATCTCACCAGCATGAGCCTGGAACTGGACAACTACAGCTCGATTTACGGCAATTACACCGGCTATGCCGACCCCAGGGACGTGCTCCCGGCCAATCAGGCCGCCAACGCCCTGGACGCATGGCAGTCCCCCAATCCGCAGCATGTCGGCGATTTCAACATCTACCTCGTTGAACCCTCCTCGACATGGCTGGCCAACACCGCCCTGGCGTATCTGGGCAATGCCAGCAGTTCGCCCGTCGCCGCCACCTTCCCCAACGGCGACGGCAACAGCGGCGGCTTTGATCCCACCAAGACCGTGTCGGTTACAAACAACGACGCCAGCTCGACTTCGACCAAGAACGTCATGATCCTGCTGGGAACCGCCAGCTTCGATAATCCCGACACCACCAACTCGAACAAGAGCACCAACCTCGGCTATAACGAGGGCACACAGGAGACGTACACCATCGAATTGTCCGGCCTTGGCAAGGCCTGGCTCCAGTACGATCTCAACGCCACCAACAAGACCAATCCCGCCGCGACGCCCATTCGCCTGGCCATCGCCGCCGCTTCGCCCGCCTTCGCCGCCGATTTCGCCAACAACAACTCCGCCCAGGGCGGCAACTACGGCATCCAGCCGTACCTCTGGTTCAACGGAACCACCACCCCGGCCGTCATCCCGGCCGAGACCGTCGATATCCAATACGGCGCTGTCAACGCCATCTCGACGCAGAACGCGGTGGCCATCGACGTCACTCGTCCGGCCTCCGGGTTCACCAACGACACGCTGACCGCGACCTTCGCGCTTCAGGACGGCGGGCAAAACGGAGCCGTTCTCGGAACCGATTACAGCGCGCCGACGAGCGAGACCGTCACCTTCGTGCCCGGCCAGACCATCGCCACCGTGCTGATTCCCATCATTCCCAATGCCAGCGCGACAACGGAAAAGAGCTTCACGATCCATCTCACCGGCGCCAGCACGACTGGCCCGGAGCCGCAACCGTCCTTCAGCAGCACCCCGACCACCATCACCATCGTGCCGCCGGTGACCACCACCTCGACCGCACTGGCCGATCGCGACTACGCCGCTGAAACCAGCGGGCCGTACAGCGCTTCCTACATCAACGGCGGCCCCAACGGAACCGGCTCCTACGCCTACCTGGGGTACGAAGTGTTCGAGTTCCCCAGCTCGCAGTTCCTGATGCCCGGCCAGCAGATCACCAGCCTGTCGAATATCGCGCTGGGAATTTCCAGCCTTGCCAGTCCCACCAGCAACCCGACGGTCAACTACGTCGGCGCCCCCGGCGACTTCACCATGTATCTCGCCGGCGCCCCCGAGACCGCCGTCGGAACGCCGGGCACCACCAGCACCGTCGGCACCGAGGCCGAAGCGGTGAGCACGGAGTATTTTGACACCAACTGGCAGGACGGCGTCGGCGGCTACCAGCCGTCGGTCACCGGTCCGCTGGTCGCCACCCAGATCGGCAACATCGGGCCCAAGGGTATAAACGACCTCAACGACTTTGCCATCCCGATCGGCGTGATGGGCTTCAACGGCAACCTGGGCATGATCTACTTCACGCCCACGCAGGCCGCCCTCAATCGCCAGTGGAGCATCCCCGGAATCACCGGCACCGTCTCGGCGCTGCAGGTGATCGAGAACCAGCTCAACGCCGGCCAGGCCATCCGCATCTTCGCCGCGCCCGGCAACTCGTCATTCCACGACTTCCCCTTCGGCACCGGCAACGGCCTGGAATCTCCGAGGCTCCAAGTGGCCGACACCGTGGCCACCACCAGAACCTATGAAAACGTCGGCTTCGCCTCGACGCTTTACAGCGTGGCCGACCAGAACGGCAACGTGACCATCCCGGTCAACCGCAGCATCATCGAGAACGACGGTTCCGGCCTGGGTGACACGCTGACCGTCAATTACTACACCACCGATGGAAACGCCTACAACGGCACCAACTACACCTCGTCGGCCACGGTGAGCTCCCCCGGCACATTGACCTTCCCGCCGGGCGTCGCCACCGAAAACATCACCATCCCCATCTCGCAAGTGGTCGACCTGGGGGCCAAGGCCTTCACGGTAACGCTGACCAACCCCCAGACGGCGGATTTGACGCATTACTATCCGCCGGCTGTGACCGCCAACGCCTTGGCGGATGTTTACATCACCAACACGCCCAATAATGCCGTGACGCTCACCCAGTACACGAGCTCCGCCGGCAAGATTGGCACCAACGGCCCGACCGCCATCAGCAGCATCGGCGCCGTGGCGCCGGTGGCGCCGTTCAATTTCTCCGTCTCCACCAGCGGTCACATCCTTTCCGCGATGGACTTCAACGACAGCTCGGTCATCAACTTCAACGACCCGGCTGAGTTCAATAGCGCAACCGGCCCCATCACTCCGACCGGCCCGGTGGACAGCAACGGCAATCCCACGTATCTGCCGCCGGCGGGTGAACCTCTGGGCCTCGGCCCGGTGGTCTACACCCCGGCCGCCGCCGCGCCATCCTATTCTTCAACAGACTTGATCACGGCCATCAACGAGATCACGCTCAACTTCGTGAACTACACCAGTTCCGCCGCCGGTGGCAGCTTGAACGTCTACCTGGTGTCGGATGCCACAACCAACACCCAGCCGGGTGCCGCCGGCACGTCCAAGAACCCGCACTATTACGACAACAGCACCAGCTCGACGCCCGACGGCAACGGCTGGTACGGCACGACCGATGGCGTCGGCAGCACCAGCTTCGGCGGGGCCGATCCCACAAATACCACGTCGGCCAGCACCCAGTTCGGAACCTCCTATCTGCTGGGCACGGTGACCAACCCCAACACGATCAATCTGACCGGCTACAACTACATTCCGATGACCAGTTTCTCGACGGCCGCGGAGAACATCCTCATCTCCGACCTGAACAACGGAACCAAGTTCCGCATCGTGGCCGCGCCGGAAGTCGCCGGCAGCCTGGACTGGATCTACAACTACGTCGATGCCAACGCGGGATGGGCCGCGGTCGTCGGACTTCCGATGAACTATTACATCTCGCCGGAACTGTCCTTCGATGTCAGCTATGCCACCCCGGCCAGCCAGACCCCGCTGCCGTCGTACATCACGCCTTCGGCCAATGCGGATTACACGTGGGATTCCACCACGGGCAATCTCGTTTTGACCAACGGCAGCGTCACCTTCACCGAGGATGTCACCGCCGACACGAACCCGGCCGATTCCACCGATCCGCTGGTGAATGTCACGGCCAGCGGGCCGAATACCAGCGTGGTGATCCAGAGCAATCAACAGTTGGCCGGCCTCACGCTCAGCGGCGATGCCCAGGCGATCATGCAGCAGTCCAGTCCCGGCGGGACGGTGACCATCGGCTCGCTGACGGTCAACTCCGGCAGCACGCTGGACATTGGCAACGGCACGCTGCTGACCCCGGAAACCGGCCTTCCGATGACCGAGCTTGCGACCACGGTGCAGAGCAAGACGATCACCAGTTCGCTGGTCTACGGCCCCAACTCGCAGGCCAGCCGCGCAATTGGCTACGGCGACCATAACGCTGACCTGTTGACCGTCCCAACCGGCGATGTCGAAGTGAAATACGTGCCCACCGGCGACACCAACCTGGATGACACGGTGGATATCACCGACCTGACCAGGGCGATCAACAACCTGGGTCTGGCGGCGGGATATTCCGGTGGAGATATTCTCAACCAGGGTATCGTCAACATCTACGACATCGGCGCGATCATCAACGATCTGGGCGCCACGCTGAATGCCTCTGGCGACAGCGCCGTGGTGGCCTCCGCCGGTTCGGTCGGCTCGACTTCGGAAGAATCGACCGCCGTTGCCGCCAACCAGCCGTCGGCGAGTTCTGATTTGCCGGTGTTCTCGGATACGCCGATTCAATCGGATTGGCTCGATCCGCAGCTTTCGGTTCTGGCCGATTGATGCGCTTCAGGGCAACCGCATTCTGCCCACCATGGTCGCGGGACGCAGGCGTTGTCGCCACAAGCGGCCGGGAGTCCGCCAGCGTCAGGCGATTGTGATTGGGAGGATGCGGTTGCCCTGTTTTGTTTGCCGTTCTGCCGCCGCCGATTGGGAAGCTGGCCTCAAGCGGGCGGTGGCAAAAGCGTCCAGGCTAGAGAATTCACCGATTCACAACACAGTCTTAACCAGACCGTGACATGTTGGAAGTAGAAGGCGGGTGCGGTGATCGGCTTATTGGGCCGCGCCGGTTCGGAAGCGCCCATGGTCGTCGTGACTGATGTACGCCGCTTTGTTTCACGGTGTGATTGCGACCACGAATGAGCGATGCAAGGGATTATCGCGAAAGGCTGCAGTGTCACATGGAAGGATTGCGTGTTCAGGAGCGGCGGTTTTTGAGTCAATCTACTATGACGCCAGGTCATGAGGACATGAAGGAAAACGTGAGAAAAACACAGACAAGGGGCTTCACGATCGTTGAGTTGCTGGTGGTCATCGCGATCATCGGGATTCTGATTGCGCTTCTGTTGCCAATGTTGCAGGGTGCGCGTCACACAGCCAAGACGCTGCAATGCGCGTCGGGACTGCGGCAGATCGGGCAGGCCATGATCCTGTATGCCGAGCAGAACCACAATTTCATCGTGGGCTCGCCGGTCAACACCGGCGGCGGCGGCCCGGTTCTGCAGATGGCGGCACAGCAGAACAATAACAATCCGGGCTGGCCGCCATCGTACACCAACTCAAACTATCCGCCCGGCGTCAACACGATCTGGGACTGGGAAACCCCCGTACTCAACGTGCTCGGTATCGGCATCCCGTACAGCACTCCCTACAACGCCCAGACGGATCCGGGAAGGACAAATTCCCAGGACCGCTGGGATCGGGTGAAGTTTGAAAGCACCTACGGATTGTTCCAGTGCCCGGAGAACTTCAATACGGCGGCTTGGGCCGGCGGCAGCGGCACGAACTTCTTCCCTGGCGTGTTGGGTTTGCCCAACACTCTGCCGCTTCCATGCTACACGGCGGGCATAGACTTCATGGTTTTGCACAATCCGCTGCCGGACAGTTCGAAGAGTCCGGGGGCCACGCCGACCATCTTCGGCAATTACTGGGAAAACCCGCCCGTCAACTACGTGCCCAGACTTGACAAGGTCGGCAATCTGGCGGTGAAGATATTCGTCGCCGACGGGGGACGCTATGTGTACAACAAGAGCGGTCCGCCCACCGAAAACTGGGACGCTCTGGACGGCGAAGGTGGCGAGTACGCCGACTGGGGCGCGGATTCGGCTTACACGCGAGCACAAAACCGCGAGCATGTTCCGGGCAACGGCGGACCGTCCAATCTGCCCGACGAGCGCGAAAAGTGGGCTCTTCATGGTCCGTCGCACCACACTACGGCCGGCAACCAGTTCAGGTTCAATGCGGTCTTCTACGATGGTCACGTGGAAACGCTGGGCGATCTCGACGGCGCCAATCCCAAATTCTGGATGCCCAAAGGAACAGTCGTTGCTCCCGCCGAGTTCTGGAACGATGTCTACGCCACCTACGGAATCCCGTCCACGTCGTTCTACGTTTGCCCCGAATAGCGGAAGACCGGACCGTGTTGGCAATCCTGGCGGCCCGAATCCCGACCCATGAGCGCTCGAACCACCATCGCCGAGCCGCCGAATTTCGCATCGCGTGACGGGAATTCGCGGCTGGGCCTTTCAGCGGCGGAGAAAAGGCAGTTCGACGACGCGGCCGCGACTCTGCGAAGGGCACAAGCATTGATGCGGCAACGGACCGGCGCCGCGCCAGGCGAGCCGGCCGTGCGCCATGCTGATGTCGCCGGGGCCATCGAAACGCTCTCCTCCATCGCGATGGCACATCCGTATCTCGCCGAAGCCCACGGCATGCTGGGCAACGCTTACGCCGCGGCCGGTGAATGGGAGCAGGCGGTCAGCGCCTTCGGCCGTGTGCTGGCGATCATTCCAAACCTCGCGGTCGGGCATTTCGCTCTTGGATCGGCGCTGGCGCAGCTTGGCCGGACCAGTGATGCCATCACCGCCTTTCGCGGCGCGCTGCGGCTGAATTACCCGCCGGCGCACTGCAATCTGGGCGTGGCCCTTCTGCTCAGCGGCGAATTCGACGCGGCGGCCGACGAACTGGCCAAGGCGATCGCCATCAATCCCGATGATGCCGTCGCCCATTGGAATCGCGCGTTGCTGTTGCTGCTGCGCGGAGACTGGGCAGCGGCCTGGCCGGAATACGAATGGCGATGGCGCTGGAATCAGTTCCCATCGCGGCCTCGGAATTTCAGGCAGCCGCAGTGGCAGGGCGAGGAGATGGCGGGGCGGACGATCCTGCTGCACGCCGAGCAGGGATTCGGCGACACGATTCAGTTCATTCGCTATCTGCCGCTGGTTGCCGCGCGCGGGCCGAAGATCGTGGTGGAGATTCAGCCGGAATTGCTGCCTCTGTTCAGGCAGCTTCCGGGCGATCAAAAGTGGGTCTGCTGCGGCGAGGTTCTGCCGGAATTTGATCGGCATTGCCCGCTGGCCAGCCTGCCCGGTTTATTCGGCACGACGCCGCAAACCATTCCCCGGCAGTCCCCGCCGCTGCGGGCGGACGAGCAGCGCATCGCGTTCTGGCGCGAAAGAATGGGTCCGACCAGCGGAAAGTTGCGCGTCGGAATCGCCTGGGCGGGCCGGACCACCTTCAATGGCGACCGCACCCGATCCCTCCAACTCGAACAGTTGCGAGAGGTTCTGGCGATCGGGAATATCGAGTTTTGCAGCCTGCAATACGGACCGCCGTCCCAGCGGATTCACGACCTTGGCTTCGACGATCGCCTGATCGACCTCGGTTCGCACTTTCGCGATTTCGCCGACACCGCCGCCGTCATGTCGCTGTGCGATCTGATCATCACCACCGACACGTCCGTGCCGCACCTGGCGGGAGCGATGGGCCGGCCGGTCTGGGTGATGCTGCAATATGTGCCCGACTGGCGGTGGATGCTGGATCGCGAGGATTCGCCGTGGTATCCGACAGCGCGGCTGATGCGGCAGGAGTCGGCGGGGAATTGGGACTTGGTGGTCGCGCGTGTTGTGCAATCTCTGTCGCGGCTGTAGCAGGCCAACCTTTTCTTAACATTGATCAATTACGGTGTATCAGGAGATGAAAAAGATATGAGCAATACAACAAAGCAAATGGTCCGCGCGCGATACGTCGTGGCGGGTGTGCTCCTGATCACGCTGGCCGCCTATGCCGCCGACACGGCCGTGAAGGACGACCGGGCGCCTCTGCCCACCGGGCATTTCATCAATCCCGCCGGGGCCACCACGTCGGAATATATCGGCAGCATGCCGTTGAACATGGTCGTCAGCCCGGACGGGAAATACCTGATCACCACCGGCGATGGATCGGCCTCGTCCCTCTGCGCCGTGCGCGTCAGCGATGGCGGGTTGGCCAGTTACATCAACTTCGGCCGAGGCCAGCAGACCGAGTGGCCGGGCTTGTATTACGGCCTGGCGTTCGGTTCCGACGGCAAGCTGTATGCCGCGCAGGGCGGATCGCAATGCGTGGTGGCGTTCAAGCTTGGCGCCGACGGCACACTGGTGCATGACGCCGAAATCGACGGCGCCGCCACCGACTTCCCCGCCGGCATCGCCGCCGACGCCAGGGGCCACATCTACGTCACGCAGAACGATCCGGTCCATGCCCGCGGCGATGCGTTTGGAACTCCGGCCTCGGTCTCCATCATTGACATCGCAACCAAAAAGGAAGCAGGCCGCTATGTCTTTGCCGATCCGCTGGGCCTGTCCAATTTCCCGCTGGCGGTCACGGTGAACGACGACGGAAGCCGGCTCTATGTCGGCAGCCAGCGCGACTCGGCCGTCTATGTGCTGGACGCCTCGAATCCCGCCAACGTCACATTGGTGCAGAAGCTGAACACGGGTTCGCATCCCAACGCCCTGCTGCTGAACAAGGCGCGCACGATTCTGTATGTCGCCAATACGCAAAGCGATACCATCTCCATCGTGGACACCGCATCGGAAAAGATCACGGCCACGGTCATGCTCCGGCCGGAGATCGCCGCCCATCTTGCCGGCGCCACTCCCACCGGACTTGCCCTTTCGCCGGATGAAAACACTCTTTATTCCAGCCTGGGCGACATGGACGCCGTCGCGGTCATCGACGTTGACGATGCGACTCCCAGCGTCAAGGGGTACATCCCCGGCGGTTGGTATCCCACGTCGGTGGCTGTCTGCGGCGGGGATCTCTTCGTCACCAACGCCAAGGGCGATCTTCCCCGCGTGCCGCATAACGCCGGCGGGTCGACGCTCTCCCTTCTCAACGGCACGCTCTGGAAGATCGCCATCCCCGACAAAGCCAAACTGGCCACGCTCACCACTCAATGCCTGCAAGACGCCCGGCTGACTCCCAAGTACCTCAACGGCGAAGACCCGCTGCAAGCCGTCAGTCTCAAGGCGGGTAACATCAAGCATGTGATTTACATCGTGAAGGAAAATCGCACCTACGATCAGGTCCTCGGCGACATGCCCAAGGGCAACGGCGACCCGAGTCGCTGCATCTTCGGCCGCGACGTAACGCCCAATCAGCACGCCCTGGCCGATCGCTTTGTCCTTTTCGACAACTTCTACGACTGCGGCGAAGTGTCCGGCGACGGCTGGACCTGGTCCACGCAGGCGCAGGCGAACGAGAACGCGATTCGCAACGTTCCCTATTCCTATGGCTTCAGCGGTCGCGCCTATGATTATGCCGGAACCAACAACGGCTATCCCGTTGGCGGCCTGCCGGCCGTCGGTCCCGACGGCAAGCCGCTCTCGGACGATCCTCGCTTCAAGAATGGCGCCCCGCCGATTCCCGATATCGACGAACCGGCCGGCGGACACATTTGGGATGCGGTGATCAAACAAGGACTCAGTTATCGCAATTATGGATTCTTCCTGGCCCAGGGCGTTTACAACGGCGATGCTACAGTGATTCCGGACAACTATCCCGGCCCCGCGGCGTTGCAGCCGGGCGGGCATGATCTGGCCGGCGTCACGGATGTCGATTTCCGCGATTTCGATACGTCCTATCCCGACAGCGAAGCCACCAGCATGCTGGTAAAGAAGAAGAATGACCCGACGCTTTGGTGGCCGACGCAGACCTACGGCAAGAGCGAGGCGACCAGCCGCTTTGCCGAATGGGATCGCGAATTCAAAATGATGCTGGCCAAGGATCCCACGGGGAATTCGATTCCGGCGTTCATGACCGTGCGTCTGCCCAACGATCACACGGGAGGCGGTCGCTCGGGCAGCCCCTCGCCGAGGTGCCAGGTGGCCGACAACGACTGCGCCGTCGGTGAACTGGTCGATGCCATCAGCCACAGCCCGATCTGGAAATCGTCCGCGATCATCGTGATCGAGGATGACGCCCAGAGCGGCCAGGACCACGTCGATATGCACCGCTCGACCTGCTTCCTGGTCAGCCCCTGGATCAAGAAGGGCAGCGTCGATAGCTCGTTCCAGAGCACCATCAGCGCCATCAAGACGATCGAGTGCCTGCTCAACGTTCCTCCGATGTGCCAGTATGATGCGGCCTCGGATCCGCTGGGCGGCTGGGACTCCACCGCGTCCAACAGCGAACCCTACAATGCGATCATCCCCTCCGACGAGATCATGGGGCAGCGTGGCGCGTACGCTTTCGGCGCCGTCAGCCCCGAACAAGGCCCGGCACGCCCCACAACCCGGCAAGCCGCAACCCGGCCGACCACGCAATCGCTTAACGACATCAAGCTGGACAGCCCCCAGGCACTGGCCGCGGCTTCCGACATGATGGATTTCTCCCATGCCGACCGCGCCCCGACGGAACTGCTCAATCGCATTATCTGGAAGACCGTCCGCGGTATCGATTCCGAACCGCCGCCCAGTCCGCATGGGTTCCAGTACGGCCCGACTCCCAAGGATGACGACGATGACAACTAAGCAATCCGTTTCTCACTGCCTGCTGGCTCTGGTCCTGGCCGCGCTGATGACCAGCCCGGCTCGGGCGTGGAACGATACCGGCCATCGCCTGATAGCCGCTATCGCCTGGGCCGACATGACGCCGGCGGCGCGCACCAGGTTCTCGGAGATCCTCAAGCAGCACCCGCGCTACAAAGCCGATCTGCTGGCCGACATGCCGGCCGATATCGACAGTGCCGATCAGGATTTCTATGCCTTCGGCATCGCCGCGACCTGGCCGGATATGGTGCGAAGTTTCTCCAATCCGATGCACGCGGCCTACAACCATCCCAATTGGCACTACATCGACCTTCCGTATTGCCTGGGCGGGCAGGCGGCCAATTTCCCGCCGGTCGATCCCGAGACTCCGCCCGGACCCACCAACGCCGTCGAGGCGATAGCGTTTAACACGGCCGCACTGAAAAACCCCGCCACCGCGCCCAAGGATCAGGCGGTCGCGCTGTGCTGGATTCTTCACCTGTGCGGCGACATCCACCAGCCGCTCCATGGCACCGAACTCTTCTCGCCGCAGTATCCCAACGGCGACCAGGGCGGCAACGCGATCATGGTCCAGCAACGCGGCGCGTATGCCAACACGCAAACCAATCTGCATGCTTTATGGGATGGGTTGCCCGGCCAATACAAAGATTACGGGACAATCCGCGACGTTGCCGCCGGCCTGGCCGCCAACCCCCACCGCAGCCGCGCGGCGTTGAAGGACTCGCTGGCCGTCAAAGACCCGGCCGCATGGGCACAGGAGAGCCATGATCTGGCGGTTCGCTACACGTATCTGAACGGTGACATATTCGCCGCCGGCCCGACAACGGCGCCCGCCGATGCGGCGGCGCGGAGCGCCGTCGTTTTGCCGCCGACATACCAGAGTCAGGCCGAAGCGATTGCCATGTCACGCATTGTGCTGGCCGGGTATCGCACCGCCGATCTTCTCAATTTGCTGGCCGATCAGAAATAGGGCCTCGATCTGCGGATCGCGAACTGCGCCATCAGTGATCGAAGGAGCCCTGTCGATTCGACGGTCAGGTGTACAGGACCGTCTGGATATCGTTGTTGGGGATTTGATCCAGATTCTGGTCGATGTGCGCGGTATTGTCGCCCAGGCCGCCGTAGAGGGTGTCGGCCTGGCCGTTGATGGCGAAGATAATGTCATTTCCCTTGCCGCCGCGGATGACGTTGTTGCCAGCGCCGCCGGTGAGCGTATCTGCTCCCATTCCGCCTTCGAGCGTATCGTTGCCGGGTCCGCCGAAGAGCATATCGTTACCCTTGCCGCCGCCGAGGCTGTCGTCGCCGGCGCCGCCGCGGATGGAATCGTCACCGGGTCCGCCGTTGATCACATCGTTGCCCGATCCACCGCCAAGAGTGTCGTTACCGGGTCCGCCCAAGATGGTGTCGTCGCCGGGACCGCCCTGGACACTGGCGCCGAGATTGGCGGGCATGCTCGATTCGATGGTGACCATATCGTTGCCGGCGCCGGCCTCGACGTCGATGGAAGTGACTTGCGCCAGCGCGAACGGCGAGGAGGTGACGCCGTTGAGCGTTGCGGTCAGGTTGCCGCTGCCATCGGTTTGCAATGTGATCACGTCGTTGCCGCTGGTGCCCTGGACCAGGAGATGGCCATCGGTCAGCGTTGCGAAGGGCGGCGTCGAGATGGTGAAGGGACTGGAGACCGCCAGATCGAGCGAGCCATCCGTCGCCGTCAGCGTGTAGGTTCCGGGGGCATTGGCCGAAAGGTCGCTGAACGTGGCGACGCCGGCAACGGCGCTCTGGGTCAGTGTTCCGCTCAGTACGACGCCCTGGGCATTGGTCAGATCGACCGTGACGCTGGAGGTATCGCTGGTGACGATGCCGCCGTTGACGTTCTCGACGGCCACCGCAACCGGGCCGAGATCGGCGCCGGTGTTCGCACTGGCGGGCTGGGTTGTGAAGGCAAGCTCATTGGCGGCCGTCGGATTCACGCCGGCGGTGATGATGTTGAAGGTTGTCGTGTCCGCGTAGGCGGCGAATGCGGTGACGCCGGGGTAATCGGTCGTGTCGGTTCCGGTGACCTGCAGGAACTGAATCTGGGCGGAATAGGTGGTTCCGGCGGCGAGCGTGCCGGCCGGGATGGTGATCGACGTTGCGGTCCCGTCGAGTTGATTGGCCGTGCCCGGTGTGTATTGGAGGATCGGATTTCCCTGGCTGTCGGTGATGGAGACGGCGATGAAGTCGCTGGTGGTGCCGCCGGGAAACGGAGCCCAACTGATGGTCGCCGCCTGCGTGGAATCGACGTCCTGCAGGGCGCTGAAATTGGTCACATTGGGCGGGGCGGTTGGATAATCGTCGGTCGTGCCGAGATCCAGCGACAGCGTTTTCGAGCCGTCATTGATCCCCTTGAGCGACAGACTGTAATCGCCGTCCGGATAGAGGAAGTCCACCGAGTTCTTGTTGGCCGACTGGTAGACCAGATCATATTCGGGAGTCGGGCTGCCCAGCGGCAATTCCATCAGACTGGCCGATTCGCCCGCGGCCGGCGAGGTCTCCTGCACCGAGGCACTGAAGACCGAGCTGACGGCGGCTTCGGCGACAATCGCCTCGAAGTGATAGGTATCGCTGCCCAAGAGCACGGGCGCGCCGCGGATCGTCTGGTTGTAAATAGCGCTCTTGATGATGGTGGCGTACTGCACGTCCGAAAGAAGGACGCGATTCTCAAGCCGCTCAACGGCGACCTGTGCTCCAGCGGCGCGGCCGTGACGATGACCATGGGTTCGTGACATATCCTCTCCAGCGGCGGAGGACCGTTTTGGATCATCTCCCGCCAAAAGCGGAGAATACCACCGCCGGCCCGCAAGGAGCATGACCAAGCGCAAAATTAACGCATTCGGGCCGCTGGGAATGTGCCGGCGGCGCTGATGCGGATCACACCGCCAGTGCGCCGTTGACGATCTGCTGCGCCTCGTCGACGATCATTTGCAAATGCCGCTCGTCGCGGAAGCTCTCGGCGTAAATCTTGTAGATATTCTCCGTGCCGGAGGGACGCGCGGCAAACCAGCCGGCATCGGTGACGACCTTCAATCCGCCGATCGGCGCATCGTTGCCGGGCGCGCGCGTGAGCTTGGCGGTGATCGCGTCGCCGGCCAGCTTGGTTTCCCTGACGGCCTGCGGCGAGAGTCTGGCGAGGCTGGCCTTCTGCTGCGGCGTGGCCGGAGCGTCGATCCGCGTGTAATACGGCGTGCCGAACTCGGCGGTCAACTCACGGAAATGTTCGCCGGGGTCTTTGCCGGTGCGGGCGGTTATCTCGGCCGCCAGCAGGTCCATGATCGGGCCGTCCTTGTCCGTGGTCCACACCGACCCGTCCAGGCGCAGGAAACTCGCTCCCGCGCTTTCCTCGCCGCCGAAACAGATCGAGCCGTCAAACAATCCCGGCGCGAACCATTTGAACCCCACCGGCACTTCGCACAGCCGCCGCCTCAGCTTCTTCACCACCCGATCGATGATCCCGCTGCTGACCAGCGTCTTGCCCACCGCCGCACCGTGCGACCAGCGCGGACGATGCGCCAGCAGATAGCCGATGGCCACGGCCAGATAATGGTTGGGGTTCATCAAACCGGCCGATGGCGTGACGATGCCGTGCCGATCCGAATCGGGATCGTTGGCGAAGGCGACGCGGTATTTGTCCTTGAGGCCGATAAGACCGGCCATCGCATACGGGCTGGAGCAATCCATGCGGATTTTTCCGTCGTGATCGACGGTCATGAAGGAGAATGTCGGGTCGAGTCTGGGATTGACGACCGCGATGTTCAGCTTGTAGATGGAATTGATCGGCTCCCAATAGGGCAGTGCCGCGCCGCCCAGCGGGTCGACGGCGAGACTCAAACCGGCGGCGGCGATCGCCTCCATGTCCACGACGTTCCGCAGATCGTTGACATACGGCAATATGAAATCCTCGGCGTGCGTGGTTGCAGCCGCCAGCGCCGCAGCCAGCGGCACGCGCGATACGGCCGCGTTGTTGCCCCGCAGCAGTTCATTGGCGCGATCCTGCACCCATTGGGTGACGTCGCTGTCGGCCGGGCCGCCGTTGGTCGGGTTGTATTTGAATCCGCCATCCTCCGGCGGATTGTGCGACGGGGTGACGACAATTCCGTCGGCCAGAGCGGTGGTGCGTCCGCGATTGTACACAAGAATGGCCCGCGAGATGACCGGCGTGGGCGTCACGCCGTTATTGGGCTGGATGATGGTCTCCACCCTGTTGGCGGCAAGAACCTCCAGAGCGGTGCGCTGGGCGGGCGCCGACAGCGCGTGCGTGTCCTTGCCCATGTACAGCGGGCCGGTGATGTTCTGCTTGCGGCGGTAATCGCAAATAGCCTGCGTGATGGCCAGAATGTGCGCCTCGGTAAACGTCCCGCGCAGCGATGACCCGCGATGGCCGCTGGTGCCGAAGCTGACCAGTTGATTGGGATCGGCCGGATCGGGGTGGCGCTGGTAATACTCTCGCTCCAGCCGGGCCAGATCGACCAGGAGCGACTTGGGCGCCGGCTTGCCGGCCAGGGGGGAAATTGCGGTGCTCATTCTTGGCTTTTCTATGTCACCGGACACGGTTTGGCGTTCCAGATTTCGGTCGCGTACTGGGCGATGGTGCGGTCGCTGGAGAATGTCCCGGAGGCGGCGACGTTCAGGATCGCCTTACGCGCCCAGGCGTCGCGATCGGCGTACAACTCGACCAGCTTGCGGTCCGCATCGAGATAACTTTTCAAATCCGCAAGGTGCATGTAACGATCGCCCCGCGCCAGCAGCGCATCGCGCAACTCATTGAAAACGCCCGGCTCATAGCGGCTGAAATAATCAGAGAAAATCAGGTCCAGCGCCGCCCGCGTCTCCGGTTCGTTATCATAATGCCAGTGCGGATTGTACCAGCCAGCGCTGTCGGCCACCTGCCGGGCCGTCAGCCCGAACAGGAAGAAATTCTCCTCGCCCGCCGCCTGCGCCATCTCGATGGTCGCCCCATCGCGCGTGCCCAGCGTCAGTGCGCCATTCATCATGAATTTCATGTTGCTCGTGCCGCTGGCCTCGTAGCCGGCCGTTGATATCTGGTTGGACACATCGGCCGCCGGAATCAGCCGCTCGGCCAGTGTCACCGAGTATTCCGGCAGAAAGACGACGTTGAGTTTGCCGCGGGCCAGCGGATCGCCGTCGATCGTCCCGGCCAGATTATTGATGAACTTGATGATGACCTTGGCCAGGTGATACGCCGGCGCGGCTTTTCCGGCGAAAAGGAATGTTCGCGGCGCGATATCCAGATTGGGATTGGCGCGCAGGCGGTTGTACAGCACGACGATGCGCAGGGCATTGAGCAATTGCCGTTTGTATTCGTGGATGCGTTTGATCTGGCAATCGAAGATGGTGTCCGGATCGACCACCTGCCCGCCGCTGGTTTTGAGCCAGTCGGCGAACCGCACTTTTGCCTCGCGCTTGGCTTTGAGAACGGCATCGCGAAAACCCTTGTCCTCCGCCAGCGGCCTGAGCTTTTGCAGTTGATCCAGGTCGGTGATCCATCCATCGCCGATGGCCCCGGTCATCACGCCGGCCAGCGGCGGATTGCACAGCAGCAGCCACCGGCGCGGCGTCACGCCGTTGGTCTTGTTGCTGAATCGCTCGGGGAACATCTCGGCCAGATCTTTGACGGTGGTCGTGCGGAGCAAGCGGGTGTGAATCTCCGACACGCCGTTGGTGCTGTGCGATCCCGCGATCGCCATGTTCGCCATGCGCACCTGTTTGCCGCCGGATTCCTCGATGAGGCTGATGCGCTCCACGCGACCGTTGTCGCCGGGGAACCTGGCCCGCACCTCGTCCAGCAGGCGGCGGTTGATCTCGTAGATGATTTCCAGTTGGCGCGGCAGGAGCTTTTCGAACCACACAACCGGCCATTTCTCCAGGGCTTCGGGCATCAGCGTATGGTTCGTATAGGCCAGCGTGCGCCGGGTGATGTCCCACGCCTGGTCCCAGCCGAGTTTGGCGTCGTCCAGCAGGATGCGCATGAGTTCGGGCACGGCCATCGACGGATGCGTGTCGTTAAGCTGGATGGCGACATGATCAGGCAATGCGTTCCAATCCGTGTTCGTTGCCCGGAAGCGTCGCACCAGATCGGCCAGGGAACAGGCCACCAGAAAATACTCCTGCGCAAACCGCAGTGATTTTCCCTGACTGGTTGAATCATCCGGATACAACACGCGCGTGAGCGATTCGGCATTCAGCATCTCCACCAGCGCGCCGACAAAATCGCCGCTGCTGAATCGCTGAAAATCGAAGTAATCCGAACTGGTCGCCTCCCAGAGCCGAAGCGTGTTGATGGTCTTCCCGCCGTATCCCACCACCGGCCTGTCATACGGAAGACCGATCAGATCGGAGGGCCGGCCCGCAATCGCGTGCAGGATTCCCTCGTTAAACTTGAACGAACAATTCAGATTGACCTTGACCTGCTCTCGCGGCCGGACGACTTCCCATCGGTCCGGCCGGCGCAGCCAGTTATCCGGCCGCTCGACCTGCCAGCCGTCCTTGATGGACTGTTTGAAAATACCATATTCGTAGCGCAGGCCGTAGCCCATGGCGGGGAGTTGCATGGTGGCCATCGAGTCCAGAAAGCACGCCGCCAGTCGGCCCAGTCCGCCGTTGCCCAGGCCGGCATCGGGTTCCTTCTCGATCAACTCCAGCCAGTCCAGGCCGTTCTGCGCCGCGAACTGCCCGGCCGCCGGACCCAGCAGGAGATTGGTGACATTGTTCCCCAGCGACCGGCCGATGAGATATTCCATCGAGAGATAATAAATGCGTTTGGGGTTCCGCTGGTGATAGGTTTTCTCTGTTGCCACCCAGCGTTGGCAGAGGACATCGCGGACCGAGCGCACGACGGCTTCGAAATGTTCGCGCGGGCTTGTGGCCGCCGGGTCCAGCACGTTGTCGAAGGCAAGGTGCCGCTCGTAGAGGCCGTCCGCGCCCGTGAACGGAATCGAACCGCATCCGTATTGCCGGAGCAGCTCGGCCGGATGGGCGGAATCCGTTGCCGGTGCGGCGGTGTTGGGTTTACCTGGTGAGTTCATGATCGCGGAGGATGATCCTACTGCTGGTCATTCGATCCGCAACTTGGTTGATCGCCTTTCTCGGCGCCTTGGCCCTCGCGCAACCACGCCAGGGCCTTTTCCTCGTCGTCCTTGTCGAAGTAACGAACCTCGGCCCGCGTGAACGGCTTGCAGAAAGTCGCCATGCCCTTGTGCCACGCCTTCTCGCCGACCAGCGCCAGGCGGGCGATTCCGCTGTAGTGGGTCATGGCAAATTTGGTGTCCGCCCACAGCGCCCCGGCCTTCCAGCCATGAAAGTCATGCAAGCCGAAAAGGATATTCACCTTGCCGTGCTGCTTGATAAGGCGATCCACTTCCGGCACGAAATGCTCGTAATCCTCCGTGGTCAGCTTCCCGCTGGCATGCACCAGCAGATTCCGTCCGTCCTTCTCTTCGCTCAATTGCAATGACATAAGGCACCTCGCTGTAGAAAGTCCACTGCGCCAGTATAGAACTTCCCGCTGCGCAGACGAACGGACAATTTCGCCAGCATTTATCTCCGGCTCAATACACTCCTTTCTGTTGATCTCATGCCCTTACGGCGCTCCTGATCCACTGTGCTTTCTCCCAGACGAGGCTTTGCGGTTTACGCCATGGCCAATTCCAGATCCGCCTTGGCGCTGCGGCCGGGGAGGCGGAGATCGAATTTTTCCTGAAGCAGCTTGAACACATTGGGTGTGATGAACGCCGGCGGATTGGGGCCGATGGTGATCCCCTTCACGCCCAGCGACAGCAGCGTCAGCAGCACGGCCACCGCCTTTTGCTCGAACCAACTGATCACCAGCGTCAGCGGCAGATCGTTGACGCCGCAGTTGAACGCGCCGGCCAACGCCACCGCCACCGCGATCGCGCCATAGGCGTCATTGCACTGGCCCATGTCCAGCAGTCGCGGCAGACCCAGAAGGTGGCCGTAGTCGTGATCGCGAATGCGGTATTTGCCGCAACCGAGGGTCATGATGAAGGAATCGGCCGGCGTGGCTTGGGCATAGTCGCTGAAATAGTTGCGTCCCATCTCGGCGCCGTCGCAGCCGCCGATGACGAAGAACCGGCTGATCTTCTTGTCTTTGACGGCTTGGACGATCGTCGCCGCCGCGTCCAGAAGCACGGTACGGTGGAATCCCACCACGCTGGTGACAATCGGCGTCGCAGCCAGCGGCGGGCACGAACGGGCCTTGGCGATCACACACGCGAAGTTGCCATCCATGATCTGCCGCCCGCCGGGCACGGCCGTGAAGCGCGTGGTGAAGATGCGGTCGGCATAATCCGCCCGCGGGATGAGGATGCAATTGGTGGTGGCGATGACCGGCCCGGTGAATTGCACGAACTCGCGGCGCTGGTCCTGCCAGGCGCCGCCGTAGTGGCCCGCCAGGTTGGGATGCTCCCGCAGGCGCGGATACATGTGCGCCGGCAGCATTTCGCCGTGCGTGTAGACATTGATATTTGTGCCGCGAACTTGTTCCAGCAGATCCCACAGGTCCAGCAAATCGTGTCCGGTGACCAGGATTCCCGGCCCGTCCTTCAAACCTTCGGCCACCGTCGTCGGCGACGGCTTGCCGAATTTCTCGATGTGCCCCGCATCCAGCATCTCCATGACGCGCAGGTTCATCCGACCCAGTTCCATCGCGATCTCAAACAGGCTCCCCAGATCGAAGTTGACGTTGGTCATCGTCGAAAACAACGCTTCCTCGATGAATCCGCTCACCTTTTCATCGCTCTTGCCGAGCCGGCGGGCGTGATTCGCGTAGGCGGCCATCCCTTTCAGGCCGTACAGAATCAGTTCCTGCACCGCCTGCACGTCGGGGTTCTTGCCGCAGACGCCGACATCATTGTTGCATCCGATTCCCCTGGAAGCTTGTTCACACTGATTGCAGAACATGGAGGACTCCGTTTTGTTCGATCGCCGCCGCCCCCGGCCGAGGCGCCCGGCACATGACGGGCTATTCGACGATTGCGGTTACGATTCCTCGGCGGATAATGACCGCACGCCGGCCGGGTGTCCTTGATCCAGATCAAGCCCGCGATTTTTTTCGGCCGAGCTGGCGGGTCCGTGCAGGAATCGCCCCATGAATGCCACTGCGGCAGAGATTCTCGCCAGTTGCCGGTTCTTTTCGCGCGTGCAGGAGCCGCAGCGCCGTCGCCTGGTCGAGATGGCTCTGCTGCGCGATTACGAAAAATCCACAATGATCTTCCGCGAAGGCGATGTGTGCCCGGGCGTCTTCATCATCGGCAGCGGCCTGGTCCGCGTCTTCAAGACCGCGCCGTCCGGAAAAGAACACGTGCTTCATCTTCTGGGCCCCGGCAGCACATTCGCCGAAGTGGCGGCCATCGGGGAGTTCGACTGCCCGGCCTATGCGCAGGCGCTGGAGGATACGCGATGCGTGCTCCTGCCGATGCGGCCCTTCTCAAGGGCTTTGGCGGATGACCATGCGCTTTGTCTGCAATTGATGGCCAGCATGGCCGGCTGGGTGAAGCACCTGGTGGGACTGGTGGAAGATATCGTCCTGCGCGACGCGGCCGGCCGGACCGCCCGATATCTGCTGCAAGCGCCGCAGGCCGCCGACGGCTCGGTGCAGTTGCCCAGCCTCAAGCGGCATCTTGCCAGCCACCTGAACCTGACGAGCGAAACCCTCTCGCGGACTCTGCGGCGACTGGAGGATCTTGGCCTGATCACCAGCGACGCCGATCGGGGCATCGTCGTCATCGATCGCGCCGCACTGCAATCCGCCGCGGAAATGGGTGTATGACATCGCGCAAAGAGGGCGCGGAACCTGCCCGCAACTCTCTTTGCTGGTTGATCTCAGGCTGCTGGCCTCACACCGTCGCGGCCAGGACGCGATTCATCAGTTTGACGCCCTTGTCGATCTCGTCGGTGTCCTTGAAGCCGATGACCACGGCGTCCAGTTCCGGCAGCGCCATGGCAAACCGCATCGACTTCTCGCGGTCGGCGTCGGTCTTGAACTCGCCGTTGCCAAAGATCTTCATGCCGATCACGCCGCGATTCTTGGCCTTCATGTTCTTCAGCTCAGCCAGGACGGGAGCAACGTCATAGACCGGGCTGTTGTCGCCGGTCCATTGAACTTGCTCCTCGGCGTCAATGCGGATGCCCTGCGGGTTCACGCGGACCAGGTGCACCTGTGTCCAGTCACTGACGATGGACTCGCGCAAGGCCGGCAGGCTGTGACAGGAAACGCCCTGTGCCCGGATCCACTTCTTGTCGACCGCCGCGCTCAGGGCGTCCATGCTGCGTTTCCACTCAGTGGTCCAGCCCGCTTTGTACGTGCAATGGATCAGCACGCAGTCCACGTAGTCGGTATTGAACGCCTTGCGATGGCTGTCAATCTCCGCCTGCACGTCGGCCACCTGCTGATCGGCAAGCTTGGACATGATGAAGAGCTTTTCGCGCGGCAGCCCCTTGATGGCCGCCCCGATCTGGTTGAACGTGCGATAGCTCTTGGATGTATCGAAGTACGTGATGCCCTGGTCGTAGGCGTAATGGACCAGCTTGGTGAACGCCTCGTTGCCCGCCGCAAGCTGCACGGTGCCGTTGTTGCTGCCGCACCCCAGCCCCAGGCGGCTGAGTTTCAACCCGGTGCCTCCCAGCGTCACCTGATCCGCCGCCGTGCGCTTGACGGCGGCCATCGCCGGCTGCGTGGTCGGCCCCGTGCCCGACGCGCATCCTGTCGCCAGAGCCATCGCCCCGGCCGCAAGAGCGGTTTGTTCGAGAAATTGACGGCGGCTGATTGGTTCGTTCTTCATCGTGCGATCCTCGTGAGGTGCTTTACGCATTCCACTCAAGCAAATTTATTTTTTGCCCAGCGTCTGCGGCATCATGCCGGCTGCGCCAAAACGCTGTTCATCAGCTTGATGCCCTTGTCGATCTCGTCGGTGTCCTTGAAGCCGATGGTCACGGCATGCACTTCCGGCAGCGCCATGGCAAACCGCATCGACTTCTCGCGGTCGGCGTCGGTCTTGAATTCGCCGTTGCCGAAGATCTTCATGCCGATCACGCCGCGATTCTTGGCTTTCATGTTTTTCAGTTCCGTCAGGACGGGAGCAACGTCAAAAACCGGGCTGCTGTTGCCGTTCCATTGCACCTGCTCCTCGGCGTCGATGCGGATGCCCTGCGGGTTCACGCGGACCAGATGCACCTGCGTCCAGTCGCTGACGATCGACTCGCGCAGGGCCGGCAGGCTGTGACACGAAACGCCCTGCGACTTGATCCACTTCTTGTCCACCGCCGCGCTCAGGCCGTCCATGGTGCGCTTCCAATCGTTCATCCAGCCGGCCTTGAACATGCAGTGGATGATGATGCAGTCGACGTAGTCGCTGTTGAAGACCTTGCGATGGTTGTCGATCTCCGCCTGCACGTCGGCCACCTGCTGATCGGGAAGCGCGGACATGATGAAGAGTTTTTCCCGCGGCAGCCCCTTGATGGCCGCCCCGATCTGGTTGAACGTGCGATACGTCTTGGAGGTGTCGATGAACGTCACGCCCTGGTCGTAGGCGTAATGAATGAGCTTGGTGAACGCGTCGTTGCCCGCCGCAAGCTGGATGGCTCCGTTGTTGCTGCCGCAGCCAATGCCCAGCCGGCTGAGCTTCAGGCCGGTGCCGCCCAGTGTCACCTGGTCCGCCGCCGTGCGCTTCCCGGCCGCCATCGGCTGCGTGGTGGGCGCGGTGGTCTGTGCGGCCGCTATCGCCCCCGGCACCAGCGCCAATGCCCCGGCGGCCAGTGCGGATTGTTCAAGGAATTGGCGACGGCTGATCGGTTCGTTGTTCATCGTGAGATCCTCATCGGTAGGAACACGTATTCCACGCGCCCGGTATTCCCGCGCAACAAGAGCGTCCAATGAATATCCGCAACGGCGCGACACGGCATCGTGTTGCCCGAATATACGCCAAGGGAACGCCGCAAGTCCACAGAGATCCAACAATTCCGCCCGGCAAACCCGCTCACTTATGGACGATTCGATGTCGGAGAATTCGAGATTGTGGGAGAATTTCAACCCCCCAACACCGACTCTTGCGATTCCACCCAGTCGCTTCCAATCCGCGTATCGGAAAAGAGCGAACCGATCGAGTTGCCCCCATTACTGAATCACGGCCGCAACGGCTCCCCCGGCGGGTCGATTTCCGGCGGCTTCAAATCCTCCCCCGGCGGCCTGTCGCGAGTCCTGCCAAGCGGAATCGGCGTCCCGCATTTGGGGCAGCGGTCTTTGCTGGCGCGGAGGTCGTAGCCGCAATTCGTGCAGAGCCCGACGCGGAGCGCATGCGCAAGGCGAGTATTGGCGCGAAGCCGACACAAGAGCTTGGCGAAGAAGGCCGCGGGGGGGATCGCGCACACCCAGGCGAGCCAAAGCAGGATTCGCGACGGGCCCTCGAGCGAATTCCGATGTACAACATCCTCCGTGCCGCCCTCGATAGCTTCTACCGAGGATTTGCTCGAGAACGGTACCGGGATTGCGTCCCAGTCCTGAGGAGACCAGTTACTCAATTCATCATCTCGCACCGTTGCACAATAGAAATGCACACCGTCTTCAAACTCAGGAGACTGCTCTCGGCGGAATTCCCGGGCGACGCTCCTATCCGCAATTGCGGTTCCCCCCCAAAAAAAACCGAAGCTGTGCCGGTCAAGGTCAATGTGCCAATACCGCCACACGGTTGCGCGGCCCGATTCTTTCCACGACGACCAACTTATTCGCACATACGGTTCGGGCAGTCCTTGCAAGAAATTCCAAAGCGAAAAGGCGCCAACGCCGACAATGGCGGCAAGCACGGCGAGCAAGAGCGCACAAAAATCCCGCCGGCGCCAAGGACCAAAGAGCCGCGCCGCTCGCACCGCTTTGGCAATAGCTCTTTCTCGCCAAGCTGCCGTCATCAAGCCGCCATCCGCTCGCAAGAACGAAATAAAGGTCCCGCGAACCGTTAGATGCCTTTGCCACTCGGACCGGTGCGTTTGCGCCATCCGACCGGGCGGCCGCGGGGTCGCATGGACTGCTCCAGACCCTCCGGCGCCAGCCGTCTGTTCGACCCACGCCGCGCGGCCCACCGGACGGTTGCGCCTGATCGCATCGCGGATCATTGTCTCCTCTTGCTCATCGGCCGGCAAGTTCACCCTCGCCAGCCAGCCCCCGGGTCGGGGCACCGGCCAATCGCCCAGCAGCGGATGGAGCGCGGTTGAGAACGTGATAGACCAGTCCGCCGGGCGCGGTTCGAGCGATGGGGGGCATGGAGAAAGACCAACCAGAGCCGTCCGCCTTGTAAAGGTTTGCGGGACCTTTAGCTGGTTCCACGTCCCGGTTCCAATCGCCCGTTGGTTCAAGGCTCGTGTCCTCTTGATTTACTCCAGAAGATATTGCGACTACCGGATGCGTGTTGCACCAAGGACCTCGAGGCAATTTCGAGTTCTTTGGCAACACGATCGGGCACGCAAAGCTCCCAGCCGGCCGTTCTTTGTACGAGCCGCATAGCTAACGCCAATGTCCGTAGTCGTGCCGATGCCGTTAAACCACCACTTCGTCCCACCGCACGCAAGTACAACGTGTATCTGCGTGCGCGCTACCGTCCGTGTGGACGGCAACTGCTCACATTTCGACACCATGAGATCCAATCGCTCTTTTGGCGCCGTCCATAGCTCGGCAATCAGCGGCTTGGGCACGTGATATACCCGCTCAGCGGTTCCAAACAACCTTGCCTTCCAACAGGCCGCCGTCGATTCAAGGTGTGTCAGCATCTCCATTTCATCTATTTCATATCGTTTGCTGTTAAGGCCGAGGCGTCTGAAGTCTGGCCATATTTCGATAGTCAAGTTTCCCTCGGGCTTCGGGATCATTACTACGGAGGCATTCGCACGTCCGAGGCGCACCGAAAGAACCCCTTCCAAACCTTGCGAGGTCAAATTCAGATCGCCCACTTTTAGCCCAACCTTCGCACTTCGGTAGCGCCAACGGCCTTGGCGAGGCCAGGATGCGGTTTTCGCGCCCAGGTCTCCACTACAATTTCAACTTTGGCCGGTGCCGGGCATCTCCAGTTTCCCGGAGCGAATCCGCGGCGGGGGTTGCGGCGGC
>Ga0181520_10002698_pt1 | contig 32448 bp, 30 predicted proteins | sample PEATcosm2014_Bin_29_FD_132451 | JGI IMG/M metagenome (GOLD analysis project Ga0181520, IMG submission 132451) | Peatland microbial communities from MTU Mesocosm Facility, Houghton, MI, USA - PEATcosm2014_Bin02_30_metaG | ecosystem: Environmental > Terrestrial > Soil > Wetlands > Peat | place...
CCGGGTTCCCCCGGTCTCGATTTTGAGGCCGGGGAATCCACGAATCCCATACCTACTTTGCCCGCGCGCCCAGCTTTCCGATTACCTGCTTCAACTCTTCCAGCTTGGCTCCGGCCTCAGCCATCTTGCCCGCCGCAGTCAGCCGCTGGTAATCGTCAAAGTCGCGACTGGCTTGCTGGATCAACGTATTCAAATCCTGCACCGGAGCCGTCGCGCCCGCCGCCGGAGCAGTTGTAGTTGCCGGAGACTCCGCCGCGCTCAGCGAAGAGATATTTCCGCCAAAGAGCGAGGAGAGCGCCGCCTCGAAGGTTGGCCCGTAGGCTAACTTGTCTTGCAGCGCCAGCACCACCAGGCGCAGCTCCGGCATCGGGCTTTGGTTGGCTTGCAAATAGATCGGCTCGGCATAAAGCAGCGCGCGCCCGGATGGAATCACCAGCAGCGTTCCGCGCCGCACATGAGAGCCTTGCTGGTTCCACAGAGTTAGCTGCCCAGATAACTGCGCGTTCTGATCAATGCGCGCCTCGATCTGCATTGGACCATCCACCTGCTTGGTCTTGGGAAAGTCGTAGACAATCGAAGTGCCGTAGTGCTCGCCGTCCGAGCGGCCCGCGATCCAGCCAATCAAGTTATTGCGATTGGCCGGAGTAAAAGGAAGTATCTCGACAAATTCGACAGCGCTCTCGCCGGGTAACTTCATCAACACGAAGTTAGGCTCCATCGATTGCGTCTGCTGCGTGCCGTCCGAGCTCAGGCCCATCTCTGTCGCTACGGTCCATAAGTCCTCGCGGTTATAAAAGACCTCCGGGTTAGTCATGTGATAGAGGCCGTAGACTTCGGCTTGCAGCTTGAACAATAACTCCGGATAGCGCACATGTTTGCGCAGCCCGGCTGGCATGGCAGACGCATCCTTGAACAAGCTGGGAAAGATGCCGCGATAGGCCGAAAGAATTGGGTCCTTAGTGTCAAAGACATAAAAGGTAGTTGTGCCGTCATATGCGTCAATTACCACCTTGACGCTGTTGCGCAGATAGTTCACCGACTGGCCATCGATGGCGTAATGCGTCGAGTAAGGAAAACTGTCCGACTGGGTGAAGGCATCCAGAATCCAACTAAGTTTTCCATCCTCGCCCAGCACCAGATACGGGTCTCTGTCATAGGTGAGGAAGGGCGCCAGCGCTGTAACCCGCTCACGAATGGTGCGCCGCATCAGCAGGCGGCTCTCAGAAGTTACATCGTCGCTGAAGGGTAGCTTGGAGATGTCGCCGCGATCAAAGGCAATCAGCAGACGGCGCAGGAATCCGCCCAGCTCGATGCCGCCAGATCCCTGATAAGAAGTTAGATTATTGCTGTCTCCCTCAGGATAATTAAACTCTTGTTGATGAGTCTTTACATAAACATCCGTATTTGTCTGCTGGCCAAAATAAATTTCCGGCTTGCTGACATTCAGCCCCGGAACCGTGGACTGCACAGGCATATTACTCAACAGCAAACTGGGCCGTCCTTCCGGCGTGAATCCATTCACGGTGTTCATGGTCAGGCCGTAGCCATGCGTGTAAATCAACTTGTCGTTAATCCAGTTGCGGCTGCTCTCCGGCAACTTGTCCACATCCAACTCGCGCGCGGCCAGCATGACTTCGCGCATTTGCCCGTTGATGTCATAGCGATCAATATCAATGTCAGGAAAGTCATAGTAAGTGCGAATCTCCTGCATCTGGCGCAATGTATCTTGCAGCGCGTGCCAATCCCACAGGCGAATGTTCTGCAGCGTGGCCTGATTATTGGCCGGATCGGTGGCATCCACCGTTGTCTCGGCGGGAAACTGGCGCTGCGCGAATCCATCCAGCCCGTAGGCCTTGCGCGTCATCTCGATGTTATTGGCGATGTAAGGCTGCTCGCGCACTAACTCATTCGGCTTGACCACAAAGCTGGTCACATACCAGCCGACAACTCCGACGCCGACATAACAGAGGACCACCGGAAAGACAGATGCAATCAACCAACGTCCGCGCGGCCGAATCAATCCGCCGAAGATCGCAATCGCCGCGCCCAGCAGAAGCGCCGCGGAGATCAGCAACATTCCCGTCAGGCTGACGTGCGCATCGGAGTAAGTGACTCCATCAAAGATTGTATGATGCTCGAAGAGTAATGAGTAGCGGCCTAGATAGACGCGCCCGGCGACGATCACCAATAGAAATCCAACCGCGACGGAAAGCCCGCGCCACGGCAACTCGCTTAAACTGGCGCGCCCGGTGAGCGCGCGCGAACTGCCGGAGACCAGCAGAAAGACTACCGCAACCACGCAACTAATGACGCTGAGCGAGAGTAGCCAGCCGAGGATCAATTGCCATGCAGGCAGGGTGAAGAGGTAGAACTCCAGCGGACGTCCGAAGACCGGATCAGCCACGCCTGCCGCCCCGCGCGGCGCATACCACCACAGCGCCAGCGTTTGCCACTGGGCGGCCATCGCACCGCCGCTGATGAAGGCAATCAGCAGCGAGCCGCCGATGGAGACAACGCGCAGCACCGGCTTGATCGACAGCTTCACCGGCTGCCCGCCGACAAAGATGGTGTGATCTGCGGGCAAATCGTCCTGGTGCGCTTGCTTGAGGAGCTGGAATGCCGCCAGCAATATCAGAAACGTTGCCGCGAAGAAGCCGGCAAAGATGCCCCACTCGAGGCCTCGCGCCTTCCAGAAGACCTCGCCGTAGCCGAGAGAGTTGAACCACAGCAGATCAACCCAATAGGAGAGTGCCGTGCGGCCGCCCAAAAAGATCACGGCAATAATTGCAATGAAGATCAGCAACCCGTAACGTCGGCGGCGCGGCGGCGCGGTGATTTGGAACCCATCAATTGTTTCCGGCATTTTGCTCACACTTTCTGTTGTCACGGTTACAAAGATCAAGCAGCTAACTTAACTCTAGTCCACTTCTCCGCATTCTATGACTAATGTTTAGACTACTATGTCCGTGGCCAGATGAAGAGGTTCTATCGAAAAAGCAAACGTGGGCCAGGAGGCCCACATTACAGCCGACCGGGAGGTCGGCGCTACACCCTTGCCATTCTACAGGCAATACAATTCCGCCATTCTACGGATAGTCCGTGACCTTGGGAGTGAGACGCGGCGTTATCACGGTTGCGCCGCCTGCGGCATTGATCACGTTGCTGATCTCGCCCTTGTCGTCGAGGGCAATGGTCATCATGTGATGGAAGCGGACGGTGGGCGTGTTGGGAACCTCGATGGCTCGGCTCAGCGTGACGCCCGGATGGCGAAAGACGCTATAGATGCCCAGCCCCCAGGCTTCGTGTTGCTTGACGGCATCGGCCACCTTGTAGGAGGCCCAACCGTTGGTTCCCGGCGCACTGGTGTAGCTGGCCTGATCCGGCGGGTCGTAGGGAATTTCAGATTGATACAGATAGGTGCGCCCGCCATTGCCATTCCAAAGCACTTGGAACTGCTGATGGTGCTCGACAAAAAGCCCGTAAACAGTGACGTTTTCGCCGTTGACCACCAGTCCGTTGGCGCTGGTGTTGCTGGTCCATCCCACGCCGGGGCCATGATCCGCGCGCCAGATCCAGGTATGATCGACGATGGTATCGTTGCTGTTGATGGTCAGATTCACCACTGTTCGCGCCACACCCGCGCCGCCCACGCGGAAAAACACATCATGCAGCGAGATGGGATCGGCAAGATGACTGCGCTTGCTTCCCGCCTCCCCCACCTCCAGCAAAACGGGCGACTGCTCAGTGCCGGCATCGAAGAGCAGACCGGCGACAATGATTCCGTCGGCATCTGCAACCGTCATCGCAGCCGTGCCGCGCACAGGCCGCAGCGTGGCAAAGCCAAGCCCCATCACCACTGTATCGGGACGGCTGACATGGATCGGAGCTTCCAGTTCATAGATGCCTGGAGTGAGGATCAGGTTTTTTCCCTTGGCCAACTGCGCGTTGATCGAGGCAGCGTTGTCCTGTGCGGGGTGAGCGATATAAAAACGGCTCAGCAGAATTGATCTTCCCGGAGTCGATCCAGAGCGCCAACTGATGCCTGCGCTGTTTTGCATGAGCGAGGGAACGCGCACCTGGAAACGCCCGCGCGCATCGATTTTAAGATACGGCTTCTCGCGCACTGTGGGCGTCTGCGCAACTTTGGTAAATGGCGGCGAAGGCCACTCGCCGGTCGGCGGATGCACTACGCCGACAAAGACCATGTTCCAATTCGAGCCGGTCCAGCTTCCCCATTGGCTGTTGCGCGAGATCCACTGCTGCTGCGTTCCAGAATCCACGTTGCCGTCCACCAGTGAATCGGAGATCCAGCCGCCACTGGACCAGCCTCCTTCCTGACTGAGAACGACATTGCCCAGAATGTGCATACGCCGGAAGGGCGCAGCCTGCGAAACTGCCCATTGCATTGTGCCGCCGGTCGGAGTGACAGAGAGCCCCTCGACGGCGCGCCAAAAATTGATTGTGGCGTTGTGGCTTTTACCCATGCCATCCGCATGAACATTGCCGTGAATATGAACGCTGTCAGGCGAAGCGCCCAGGCCGATCACTTCTGTGTAATAGCCAACCGGCACGTCCAAGCTATACTCGCCGGGAAGAAAAAGGAATGCGGTTCGCTCGCTGCCGAATTCGTTTTTCTGCTGAATGGCGTAGACTTTGTCAATCTGCTGCTGCATCGCCGCCGCGGGCATCGACGGATCAAAGATCAGCACATTGGGACCGAAATCCGGGTTGGCGGCGATTGCAGCGGGGCAAGCCAAAACGAAGTTCCCCGCCAGCAGAACCAAGAACGGAATCTGCGCCCAACTGCGGCCAGTGCGTAGATCATTTTTGAAGTTATACTTCATTTAAATCCTGTTTGTGATTCCGTGATTCGCTTCTGAACGCTCACATCCTTCGTTGCGCTGCTTGCTCATAGACCGATACATACGCGCGCGCCGGCTGCTCCCAACTGTAATTCCGCGCCATGCCGTTCAGCATCAGCCGCTGCCAGCCATCCTTGTTGGCAAATGCAGTGAGCGCGCGCTCGACGGCTGCCAGCAGCGCTCCGCCGCTCTTGCCTTGGAATTTGAAGCCCGTGCCGCTGCCCTGCTCCGGGTTCCATTCTTCAATCGTGTCGTCCAATCCGCCAGTTGCCCGCACCACCGGCACGGTGCCGTACTTCAGCGAATAAATCTGATTCAGCCCGCAGGGTTCGTAGAGCGAGGGCATAAGAAAAATGTCGGCCCCCGCCTCAATCTTGTGTGAGAGCGCGTTGTCGTAGCCGATGCGCACGCCGACGTTCGCCCGGTTCCAATAGGCCCAATCGCGGAAGAACTTCTCGTAGCGCGGCTCGCCGGAACCGAGCGCCACTACCGCCACGTCCATCTCCGAGAGCCGCCCGGCAATCTGCTCCACCAGGTCAAAGCCCTTCTGGATGGCAAAGCGCGAGACGATACCAATTACCGGCGTCGCATCGCTCACGTCCTTCAGCCCAAATTCTCTGAGCAAATTCGCGCGGCACTCGCGCTTCCCAGCCAAATCCTGCGGCGTGTAGCGCGCCGCCAGGTGCGCATCCGTCTCCGGATTCCACAGCGCATAATCCACGCCATTCAAAATCCCGCGCAGCGCCCCGGAGCGCCCGCGCAGCAGGCCGTCCAGCCCTTCGCCAAACTCCGGCGTCTGAATCTCCTCGGCATATTTGCGGCTCACCGTCGTCAACATCTCCGCGTAAACCAGCCCGCCCTTGAGGAAGTTGAAGCGGTCGTATTGTTCAAGGCGATCCAGCCGGAAGATCTCCCACGGAAAGAGCAGTTGCTCGGTGGTCGCGGGCGGAAAAGCTCCCTGGTAAGCGGCATTATGAATCGTGATCACCGACGCCGCGCGCCGCAGCAGCGGGTCAGCCAAGTAGGTGGTGCGCAGATACACAGGAATCAGCGCCGCCTGCCAGTCATGCACATGAAAGATATCCGGCACACCCAGCAGCTTGGTCGCCTCTATTACTGCGCGGCAATAGAGCCCAAAGCGCTCGGCGTTGTCCGGGTAATCGCCTGCCGCCGTACCGTACAACCCCTCGCGATCAAAGAGCTCCGGGCAATCGACAAAGTACATTTGCACGCCGCCCGGCTTGCCGCCGTCCACAATCCCCACAAAGCGGTTGTAGTACTGAAAAGGGATTGTGATGGAGCGCGCGGCATAGTTCAGCTCGCCGGCCAACTGCCGCCGCACACCTGCGTAGAGCGGCAAGTAGACCGTGACCACATGCCCCAGTTTGATCAGCTCCGGCCCCAGCGCCCCCACCACATCCGCAAGGCCGCCGGTCTTGGCAAACGGCACGCACTCCGATGATGCAAAAACTATATGCATAATGGCTTTCTCCCAGACTCGATGAATAGAGCGCCTCTAAATTGTAGCGCCGGCCTCCTGACCGGAATGTAGCGCCGGTCTCCTGACCGGCTGTCGCGTGGACCTCCTGGTCCACGCCGCAAACTACACCTCCCGCCGCCCCTCCATCGCCCGCGCCATTGTCACTTCATCGGCGTATTCAATATCGCTGCCTGCTGGAACGCCTGTGGCAATGCGCGTGATCCTGACCCGCGAGCCGCGCAATGCCGTTGCCAGCCAGTGAGCCGTGGCCTCGCCTTCGAGCGTGGGACTGGTAGCCAGAATCACCTCGTCCACCTCGCCGCGCTCCACGCGCAGGAGAAGCGTCTGCGTGCGCAACTGATCCGGCCCTACCCCATGCAGCGGCGAGAGCGTGCCGTGCAGCACATGATAGACGCCCTGGTAGCCGCGCGTCCGTTCCACTGATCCGATGTTTGTCGCCTCTTCCACCACGCAAATCAGCCTGTGATTGCGCCCCGGATTGGCGCAGTAGGCGCAGGGATCAACATCGGTGACGTTATTGCAGACCGAGCAGAGGCGCAAGTTAGCCTTGAGCCCGCGCACCGCCTCGGCCAGCGCAGCCGCATCCTCGTCGGTGGAGCGCAGGATATGAAAGGCGAAGCGCTGGGCGCTCTTCGTGCCCACTCCCGGCAGCTTCTTCAACTCTTCAATCAGCCGCGCCATCGGCTCGGCATAGCGGGTCACGGATTGAGCCTCCTACAGCAGTTCTCAGTTGTCAGTTCGCAGTTCTCAGGAAAACTCTTCAACCAACCATAAAAGCTGGGTGCCCCCGGTCTCGATTCTGAGACCGGGGAGACGATGAACCTTGGGTGCCCCATCCTCGCCGCGTTTTTGTTTTTGCGGCTAGAGTGGGAGACCACGAATCCTACAGCGTCCGGTAAACAATCCCAGCAAACTGATCGGCGCTCATGAAGCCTTTGGCCAGCGCTGCGTCGAACTCTGCCGTCGGCTTTTTGGCTATGGCCTCCTGCTCACTCAATCCGGCCTTCTTCAGCGCGGCCACTTTGTCGCGCACCGTCACCAGCATATCGCGATACTTCTGGAAGTCTGCCTTCGTTCCCAGCGGCCCATGGCCGGGAATGATTTTGGTATTACTGCCCGCCACGCTCAGAGCCTTGTCACTGGCACGAATCATACCGCCAATCGAGCCGCCCGTGCCTTCATCAATGAAGGGATAGATTCCGTTGAACCAGATGTCGCCCAGGTGCAGCACGTCGGCCTTGTGGAAGTGAATGTAGATGTCTGTATCGGTGTGCGCGGGAGCAAAGTGAACCAGATCCAGCGCATCGCCGTTGCGCCAAATCTTCATCGCGTCGTCGAAGGTGACCGTCGGCAACGCTCCCATCGGAGATGCGGGAACTTCACGATGAAACATCTTCATCGTCTGCGGCGCAGCGAGCCGCTTGCGCGTATTTTCATGCGCGGCAATGGTAAAGCCAGCCGCATGCAATGCTTCATTGCCGCCGGTGTGGTCGCCGTGCCAATGCGTGTTGATGAGCAGGAAAGGCGCGTCTTTACTCACTGCGCCGATGGCCTCAAGAATCCGCGGAACCGCCGGAGCAAAGCTCGCATCGATCAGGATGTTGCCCTCATGGCCAGTCTGCAAAGCCATGTTGCCGCCCACCCCTTGCAGCAGATAGAGATTGTCGTAGAGCTTGGTGGTTTTAATCGGCGTGGTTGCCGCCTCATCAGGTCCAGCCGCCAAATGAGCGGCTGACGCCGATTGAGCATTCATCCAACGTGGAGCCATCGCCGCTGCGCCCGCCGTCAAGCCAAGCTGCAAGAAGTTTCTGCGATTGATTGCGTTGAGCATTGAGTTATCCTCCGACGAGTCAGCTTTGTAACAACCAGCTTTGTATCAGCAAAGCCCGTATCCTTCATAGCACAGATTGATCTTCCTCAACCCAACCCCGGAAGATTCAGCCCGCCCAGCATCCCCTTCACGCTGGATTGCATCACTTCCTCGGCCTTGCGTCCGGCATCGTTGACCGCGGCTACCACCAAATCTTCCAGCATCTCCACGTCCGGTTTTTCGCCGCTGAGGCCAACCACCGCCGCCGATTCAATGCGCAGCTTGAGCAATTGCTTTTTGCCGTTCATCGTCGCGATCACGGCCCCGCCGCCGCTGGTTCCTTCGACAACTGTTTCCACCAGCTTACGTTGCATCTCTTCCTGCATCTGGTTGGCTTGCGAAAGCATCTCGCCGATCTTCAATGGATTCATCATTGTTTTCTCCTACACCCCCCCGAAAGACATCCCTCAGGGGCTAAAGCCCGTAGTTTTTAGCAGCTTATGCGGCACGACTAAAGTCGTGCCTTGACTTAACAAACAACCGAGAACCATCTTAAATTGGATCGCATTGAATAGACTCCGGAATTTTCGTGCGAATCTGTACTTCTTTGGCTCGCCTTGGATGTTGGAAAATTCAACGAACCACATTTTTGCTTCCAATGATCTCAGTGACTAATCCTGGCCGTAGATTTGAAATTCTCCATCGCTCATTTTCATGGCCCCGAATTGCGAGGAGTTGAATCGGATCAGAACGGCAGGAATATCTCTCCGCCGGACTCCATCAACGATCCAATTTACTTTACCGATGGAAATGGAAACAATCTGCGGATTGTGAGTCCTGTAATCACTTAGTTTGGCATCGTGGAATGGGTCTCTTACCCAAAGGATCTTCCCCTCCTTGGAGATAGCGGCTACGTGGAGTCCGTCGGACTCTACATAGAATGTAATCCCGGTCGTCGAATCACGGTAACTTTGAGGGCCCGGAAATCGCGAAACGGGACCATTCGATCCTCCGATGGGTTCGCCTCCAAAGAATTGGGCGTTGGCACTGGGAACGAGGAAACAAAGAAGAAAAATCAACCGAATCATTGGGAACCTCAGGAACATACCGAATTCAAAACATCAACTCACGCAAGTCTTCATCAACTATGCAAGAACGCAAGCTTTTACTTCTGCCGCATATCCACAACGCTGCGCACTTCAGCCTTGAAAATCTCTTTTGCCCGCTGCACCAGCGGATTGGCCAGCGCGGCCTCCTGAATGCTGCCGGCGATGGGCGCGGCCATCGGGGCGGGCGCGCTGGATGCAGGCCCCTCGCCGGGAACCACCAGAAAGCGCGCCGGCGCGCCCAGCCGTTGCAGTTCCTGACGAATAATCTTCTCCGCTGCGGCGTTCACTGTCAAGGCCAGCATCTTTTTGCCCATGCCCGCGACCTCGATGCGCAGGCTCACGCCGTCCATCACCCACTCGCCCGCGCCCAGCAACTGCGCCGCTGAAATGTGCCCGCCCTCGACCAGCGCGCAGCCCACGGCGTGGCGAATGGCCTCAACACTGGGCAGGCTGGTGGGCGCGACCGCCGCTTGCGGAGCCTTGGCCAGCGCGCCTTCAGTCATCGATTCACCCGTAGCAAATCCTGAAGCAAAGCCCGTGGCTGGCGCAGCAGGAAAAGGCGTTGCGCCTTGAAACGCGCTGGCCGCCAGAGGCGCAGGCGCAGGCCGCTCCATCGTCGCAACCGGCGAAGTTGCCGCGCCGGATTCCATCTTCGCTCCCGATCCCCAACCACCACCGGAAGAGCCAAAGGGCGAAAGCGTCGGCGGCGCGGCTGGAGCAGCCAGGGCAGCAACCGGAGCCGCAGTCGCAGCCGGACGCGGCGCGCTGGCCGTTGGCCGTGGCGCTGTAGCCGGAGCGGAAGCAGCTCCAGAAGAACGGAAGCCGCCTGCTGCCGCCACACCGCTCAGCAACTCTTCCAGCGGCAGCAGGCGCTGTGCGTGAATCAGCTTGAGCAGCCCCAACTCCAGATGAAAGCGCTGCTCCTGGCGATAATTCAAATCGTCAAAGGTACGCAGCACAATTTGTAAATTGCGCGTAATCTCTTCCTCGGTAAAGAGCAGCGCCGTGCGCGCCGCGCGCGCCCGCTCATCGCCGCTGATCTGCAACAATTCGGTCTGCTCGCCGCCGATCTTGGCCATCAACGTATTGCGCAGGTAACGCACCATCTGCCGCGCCAGAGACGATGGGCTGTGCCCCGCATTCACCAACAGATTCAACTGCTCCATCAGCTCAGCGCTTTGCCCTGCGGCAACGGCTTCCAGCAGCCGCTCAAAGACCGCGTTGGGCACCGCGCCCATCAGCTCGCGAATCTGCGCCGACGAGAGCACCGCCTTGCCATCTTCAGTGGGCGCGGAGGCAATGGCCTGGTCCATAATCGACAGCGCATCGCGCATCGATCCGTCGCCCGCCTCGGCCAGCAACGCCAGCGCGGCCTCCTCGGCGACAACCTCTTCGTTGCCTGCGATCATGCGCAACTGCGCCAGAATGTCATCAAACTTGACGGCGTGAAAACTGAAGTGTTGGCAGCGCGATCGGATCGTCTGTGGAATGTCTTCCGGCTGCGTGGTAGCCATCATGAAGATGACGTGAGACGGCGGTTCCTCAAGCGTCTTGAGCAGCGCATTGAAGGCGGCGTCGGTAATCTGGTGCGCTTCGTCGAGGATGTAAATCTTGTAGCGATCGCGGCTGGGTGCATAGCGGGCGGCGTCTCTCAGTTCGCGAATCTCGTCAATGCCGCGATTGGTGGCCGCGTCGATCTCGATCACATCGGTCGCGTTGCCCAGGCGAATCTCCACGCATGAGTCGCAGACGCCGCAAGGCTCCGGCGTCGGCCGCTCCGCGCTGCCTATCTCCGTCCGGCAATTCAGCGCCTGCGCCACAATGCGCGCGATGGTCGTCTTGCCGATGCCCCTGTGTCCGCTGAAAATATATCCATGCGCAATGCGATTCTGCGCCAGCGCGTTCATCAGCGTCCGCGTCACGTGATCCTGCCCCGCCACATCAGCAAAGCGCTGCGGACGGTACTTCCTGGCCAGAACCTGATACCCCATGCGGCTACGCTCCTCCAAGGCCTGCCCGGTGATTGGGTGGCCTAGGCTAGATTCTATCGCTCGATTCTTAAGCGTTGCAAATAAGCAACTTATGCATTCAACTGGCTCTAGGAGTTATGATTCAAAGCTGAAATAGAATTTTGACGGAGATGAGGCGACTGAATATGGCAGACCTCAAATGGCTTGATGGTTACTCGGGAGAATCGATTGAAGAGTTGATCGCTTTGGCCAGCGAGTATCGCATCGATTCGCTGCTTATGGCGATGGAAGAGGCCTTGAATCAAAAGGCTGAAGATTTGGGTGAGCAGGATCTCTCTGATGAAGAGCGCATCGTCCTGGCCGTGGTGGCTCTGGAGCGCGAGATGAATCAAGGCGGATTTGCCCAGTTCTTCGCCAATGCTTCCGGCCAGTATGCTTCTATTGTGGTGAATTCTCTGCTGTGCATCGGTGCTTCAGAGGCCGCGAATATTGTGAGCGGCGCCATCAATGCACTCGGCATTCAGGATTTTTCTCCCGAGGAATTGGACGAGGCATTGGAATCAGAAAATGAGGAACGCGACGAACAGCTCGAAGAATGTGATGGTTTATATTCCGGCGTGGGAGAGGACATCGCCGGCCAGCTCTTCGAGTTTGTCGCGGCTCATCAGGATGCGATTCAGCTTTGAGAGTTGCAGTCTATTTCACTCGTCGGTCGCGCAATCAATCTCGTGCCCCGCTTAAAATCCCATGCGCGATTTCAGCTCGCGGACGCGATCGCGCGCCACGGGAATTTGCGTATGTTGAGCGTCTTTGAGTGAGAGAACAACCTTGCCTGCGAACCACGAATTGACCTCGTGAATCCAATCCACGTTCACGAGCGCCGAGCGATGCACGCGCAGAAACTTTGCCGGATCAAGCCGCTGTTCCAACTCCGTGATGCTCTGATCCACGCAATGCTGGCGGCCATTTTCCACTGCGTAGGTGAGTTTGTCCTGCGCCACAAAATGGGTAATCGCGTCCAGTTCCAAAAATGAAATACGCTCGCCCACGCGCGATGCAATGCGGCGCGGATATTCTGCTCGCTCACCGCGCAAAGATGCGGCCAACTCCTTGAGCAACGCAGGTAGTTGCGGATTCTGTTGCCAATCCAGTTGAACCGAAGGGCGCAGACGGTTGAGTTTGCTCAGCGCGCGCGCCAGTTGCTCAGGCTCAATGGGCTTCATCAGGTAGTCAATTGAGTTCACCTCGAAGGCCTTGAGCGCATACTTGTCAAAAGCCGTTGTGAAGATGACAAAAGGTTGCGCGCGTAGCCGCGAGAGCAACTCGAAGCCATTCATGCCGGGCATTTGAATGTCGAGGAAAAGCACATCCACAGCTTCGCTATTAAGAAACTCCAGCGCCTGCTCGGGGTCCGTCGCGCGGCCCACAACACGCAAGCCGCCTGCGCTCACCAGCAGACGCTCCAAACGCTCGATGGCCAGCGGTTCATCATCCACGAGATAAGCGCGCAACACTTCAGATTCCATCCTGATCCCCATTCACTTCATTAGGCGGGAAAGCTGAGCCGGACAACAGTTCGATCATTTTCGCGCGTGACTTCCAGTTGCCCCGCGCTGCCAAAAAGCAACTCAAGCCGCGCAATCAGATTGCCCAGACCATGTTCGGGCGTGATCGCGGCCAGAGTAAAACCGGGTCCGTCGTCGCTGACTTCCAATACAAAATGTCCGTCAACTTTCACGCCGCTGATGTGAATTTCCGCGCCTTGGTTGCGTTGCGCGACGACGTGCTTGACAGCATTTTCCACCAGCGATTGCAGCGCGAGTGGCGGCACGCTCACCTCCGTCCATTCATCAGGCACGGAAATCTCATAGCGCAGCCGCGCGCCAAAGCGCGTCTTTTCTATCTCCAGATAGTCGCGCACAATCTTGAGTTCCTGGCTCAATGACACCAGACCGTTTTGATTGGCGTTAAGCGAAAATCGCAGCAGTGAAGCGAGTTTGCCGACTGTGTCTTCCGCGCGCTGCGGGTCAGAGGGAATCAGCGCGGCAATGGAGTTGAGCGTGTTGAAAAGGAAGTGTGGATGAATGCGCGATTCAAGAGACGAGAGTTGCGCCTCGGCCAGCAGTTTATAGGCGCGTTCCTGCTCCACTTGCCTGGTCCGCAATTCGAGCGTGGCAGCCTGGAGCTTGTAGCGCAAAGTCTCATAGGATGTAATGCCCAACCCAACCATCAGCGAGATGACCACGCTGATTGGATAAGAGGACCGAAATTCAAACCAGTACAGGCGATGCGGAATGATCCCTATCCACGACAAGAGCAGGCCGCCGACTAAAGTTCCGCAAGTTGCTGTTGCCAACAGCACGAGCGCATCCAGAACAATGACGAAGCGCGGAAATCTCTCTGAATAGCGATGAGTAACCTTGGTAAGAAGAATAGCGGAAGGCAAGGCGATCAAGGCAGCATAGACAAAGTTAACAACCAGCGAGATGCCGCTCTCAGAGAGCTTGGTATGGCCAAAGGAGAGAAAGATCGCCAAGCATAACAGCGCCACTACCGGCACAATCCATACCAATCTCAAGATGACCGCGGAGATCCGCGGCCCCTGCCGGCCGACATTGGAATGTGTTGCTGTGGTCGAATCGACTTTGCAATTCATAATTGAAATCTTACCCCCGCTGAAGTCGCCGCGCTGTAGGGCGTAGCACCGTACTCCGAAGTCTTTCCGCCTTCCGGAATCTGCAAATGCAGATAAAGGGAAAGATGATTGCCGAATCTTCGGTTTGCGTCAGCAATTACAATGTAACTTCTGTCATTCAGATTCTCCACCATCGAAGCGGAAAGATCCCATTGCTTCCATCCGGGCAATTCGCGCAGCCGCGATTTGCTTGCATAAAGAAAGGCATAGTGCTGTCGTCCGGAGTTGGGCGAGAGGGTCATATCGCGATAATAGGCGGTGTTGGGCGGCGTATAAAACTCTCCGATAAAAGAAACGCCATTAGACATTGTATATTTTCCGCCCAGCAAAACCGCGCCCTGCTCACGCCATGCGGCTTCGCCGTGCAACTCCCACGCCTGGCCAAAGACGCGCGTGAAGGTGAGTCCGCCCACTTTGTCTCCACCACGCTCATCGGCGGCAATCAGCGAAGCATCGAAGCCATGCACCAAAACGTTGTATCGAAAGGCCGTGGTGTCGTGCAGATTTGAAGCGGCAGAAGCCAGCGCGGCGCTCGACCATGCAAGCGAAAAGGCGTGCGGGCCACGCACAAAATCAGCCTTGACCATGTCGCGGCCCACATTCAGATTCAGGCGATCCGTGGGGTTGGTTGGATCGCGCGGCGGGTCCAGCACGCCAGCCGGAGTGAATGCATAACCGGTTCCCCAGCGCACCAATCTTCTGCCCACCATGAAATCGAAGTCGCCCGCGGAGAGTCCGGCGTAAGTTTCTTTCACACGTAACTGCGTGCGCGTGCCGGTGTAGGGTTCGAGCGCTGCGTTGAGTGCCATAAGTTGATTGGAAGGAACGTCAAACTCCGAAGCAGAGAGTCCATGAAAACTTTCAGCCACTCCAGTCACGCTTGATGCAAGAGACCAACGTGCATGATAGCGAAGCGTGAAGGACGGCTCCAGCAATAACTGATTCTGATAGAGCGTGACAATGGGATCGACTTTCACTGGAGCTGTCGGCGGCAGCGGCACTTGCAGACTGCTGAAAAACGTTCCGTCGTTGATCGCCGTAAATGCATAGCGGAAGTCGTGACGCGGCTCCGCAGGCGCTTCCTCCTGCGCGGCGGCAGAGGCTGCAATAGAGAGAAGCAAAATCGCCGACAATGTGATTGAGAATTTCATGCGTCCACTCTGTTCGTTCCGTAGACCTTGACGGGTCTTGTTTGAAGGTTGAATCCCAGGTCTCAAAACCGAGACCTGGGGCACTCAACCATTCGACTTTCGCTGGACAGATTCGTCTTGCCGCTTATTGCCAATAGACCATTTTGATTTCGATGGAAATTTCCGCTTGATTGACTTTGAAGCTGGCTTGATCGGGCGTAGGCGGCCCAAAGTTTGAACTGGGATTGTTGGAGATGCCGTAGCCACTGAGCGGAATCCCTTGCGAATCGTACTCCATCTTTCCCGTCATGTTTTCATCATGAAGAACAGACGCGGCGTAAACACCCTGCGGCAGATTGGTGAAGACGGCGGTTGCGGTCAGTGTTTGAGGATCAATTTCTAATTTTTGGGAGGCGATTGCAATTGCGCTTTCCGATGGAAAGCCTTTGGCATCGCGATAGAGAGCGATGTTGACTCGGCCCTTCGCATTGCGGAATCCGGTGATGCGAATGGTGAGAGTGGATTGAGGCTGCGCGGACGTGGGAGTTGGCGCAGGCGCTGGCACCGTCTGCGCCGCAAGAACTCCGGCAAAGACTGTCAACAAAGTGCCGCAGAAGAGGAAAATCAAAGCGATTCTCCCGGAATTGAAAGATCTTTTCATCGTATTAGTCTCCTTTTGTGAAGTTGGTTCTCGGATTTTTCGCGCTGCGCCAAAAGGCGAAGCTACCAATAGATCATCTTGATTTCGATGGAGCACTCCGGCTGATTGACCTGAAAATTTGTTTCATCAAAACCTGGCTTGCCCATTCGCTTCTTTGGGTTGTTGGAGAACCCATAACCTTCCACGGGCATTCCAAACAGGTTCGTGTCCATCTTGCCATTACGGTTTTCATCGTGAAAAAGTTGAACGGTATACGTGCCCTGCGGAAGCTTGTTGAAGACGGCAACGGCGGTCATTGTCTTTGGATCGATTTCCACTTCCAGAGTCTGGACGAAGTTGGAATCGCGGTAAAGGGAAAGACGGATGTTCCCGTTTGCATTGCGAATTCCGGTGACGTGAACGGTGAGCGTGCTGACGGCTTGCGCATGCAGAGTGCCAGCCATCAGCGCCGAGGCGAGAAGCAAAAGAAAAAAGCTAATGCGGAAAAATCTTTTCTTGCTCATGAATTTTCAATTTCCTTTCTTGCGTGTTCATAAATGCGTTATTCCACCGTTGTAGAATGCGGCGTGGACCGGGAGGTCTACGCTACAGCCGGTCAGGAGATCGGCGCCACAAATTGCAAACTGGCTCCTAGAAGCGGTCAGTGCGTCCCTGATAGAAAAGTTTGTCAGCCAATTCTCGCGGGGCGATATTCGAGTATTCAAGAACGCTGCGCGAGTTGTGGCGAATCTCATCGTAGAGCGTCCAGCGATGGAGAATCGGTTTACCATCAACCATGAAATAATCGTCGAAGGTTGCTGACTTGATGTGCTTGCCGGAGGTGAGGTAATACTCTGCGCGCACCGGTCGCGCGTCTGTCACACGCACCCAGAAGAGAATGCGCTGATAGGTTGAGCCTTTGCGTTTGGCCTTCAGTTCCAGCACGTGGCAATTTTCCGTGCCGACTTTTTCCGTGCGCAGATAGTCGGCTGTGTAATCGACGGCGTAGTTGGTGCGCGCCACGTCGCCGTTCGATGCGTCGCCGCTGAGCCGTTCAAGCGGGGTGATGCGCACCGGGCGGCTGGTGTCGGGCAGATAGACCCACATATCGTCGCCCAACATCAGCAGGTGCTGGCCTTTTTCACGCGGGCTGAGGAACTCGACGTATGTCTTCTCAGTTCCCTTTTGCGAGACTTCGTAGAGTTTGCTTTCGTCTTCTTTGCCGGATTCAAAGTGCGAGATCTTGACCTTCAGCACATACGACGACCAGCCGTTTCGATACGCATCAGAACGTTTGAGCAGTGCGTTGGCATCGGGCGTTTGAGCGCGGCAAACCAGCGCGCAGGTGACGAGAAAGCTGACCACCAAGAAGAGCAGAAAGATCCGCAAGGTGCAATTGATTTTAGACATGAGAGAGAGCCTCCGCAATCTTCAACCTTGATGCCCGGAAGGCGGGCACGATGGATGCAATCGCCAGCGAGAAGATCACCAGCAAGGATGAGCCTATCATCTCCAAGGGCACAAAGCGGACCTTGAAGGGCATGGGCACGTTATAGCCTGGAGGCGGCGGCATGTGCAGCCCAGAGGCATTCAACAACAGGCCGAGAAGATTGCCGGCAACCAGACCAACCACCGCACCCACCAGGCCGAGCAGCGTGGCCTCCACCATGAACAGCGCAATGATCCAGGCGCGCGGCGTGCCCATGGCCAGCATGGTTCCGATCTCGCGCGTCCGTTCGAACATACTCATCAGCAGCGTGTTGACGCTGGACATGAGGACCATGAAGAATACGATGACGCCCATGAAAAGGAAGATGCCGTTGAACATGGTGTTGACCTGCTTGTAATAAGTGGCCAGATCAATCCACTTCTTCAGCACCAGATGTTGCGAGAGCCCGTTCAGGCGCGGCATCATTTCAGAGTAAGCCTGATCGGTGTTCTGCGTGGCATCGAGTCCGACAACAAGATTGGTGACGCGATCGCTTTGCAGCAGACGCTGCGCGGCCGGCAGCGTGATGCGCAGATAACGCTCGTCGCGTTCCGGCGCGCCGGAGTTGATGATGCCGACTATCTGCACATCGACGCCGTTCAGTGCGCCATCGCTGGTCATGGCCAGTACGGTCAAGCCATCTCCGATGCCGACGTTCATTGACTTGGCAAGGCCTTTGCCGATCAACGCTTCCACTTCGCCATTGGGTTTTGGATCGAGGTTGCGCCCCGACTCGATCCACGTTGTGAAACCGAGAGATTTTTCCGCTTCAGGATCAACAGCTGCGCCCATGAATCCAGCGGCCTTTGTACCGTTGGAGACCATGCCGTAAAAATCAATGCGTGGCGCAATGCCGCGCACATGATTGCCGGTCTTGACGGCGGCGGCCACCTGACGCCAGTTGTCGATGCCGGTGTCGAGCACGCGCACTTCATCGCGGTTGAAGTGGTCGGCAGTAAAGATCTGCAAGTGACCGAGGCCGCTGTTGATGGTGTCTTCGCGCAGGCCGTGCGTCATGAAGGCAAAGTAGCCGCCGGAGAGCAGCAATCCGGCCACGCCTCCGCCCACCATCAAAAGCGTCATAATGGTGCGACGGCGGTTGCGAAATATATTGCGGAATGCGAGCAAAAGAAACTTAGCCACGGCTGCCTCCTTGCGTTGAATCGGAGATCACTTCGCCATCGGTGAGGCGCACAATGCGCTCGGTGTGTTCGAGCAAGCGCGCATCATGAGTGGAAAAGATGAAGGTGAGGCCGAGGCGCTGATTGAGTCCGTGCATCAGGTCAATCAGTTGGGTAGCGTTGTGCGTGTCCAGGTTGGCGGTTGGCTCATCGGCCAGCACCAGCGAGGGTTGATGCACAATGGCGCGCGCCACGGCCACGCGTTGACGTTCGCCGCCACTGAGCAGATCGGGCCGCTGATTGGCGCGCGCCGAAAGTCCCACGCTCTCCAGCGCTTCCGCGACGCGCTGCTTGCGCTCGTCGCTCGCCACGCCCTGGATCAGCAGCGGGTACTCGACATTTTCAGCAGCGGTAAAAACGGGAATGAGATTGAAGGTCTGAAAGACAAAGCCGAGCTTTTCACGGCGCAGCTTGCTCATGCCGGCGGGCTTCAAGCGCGAGGTATCCACGCCGTTGACCAGAATGCGGCCGGTGGTGGGCTGATCGATGCAGCCGATCAGATTCAGCAGCGTGGTTTTGCCGCTGCCGCTGGGACCGGCAATCGCCAGAAACTCGCCCGCGTTGACGCGCAGGCTGGCGTGCGTGAGAGCGCTGACATAACTGTGCGCCGGATGGCTGGATGGATAATTGTCCAGCGGAAAACTTCGGCTGACCGCTTCGACGTTGACGATTTCTTCCATGAGCGATTCCCTCTCTGATTCTTGCTTCAATTGAAAGATAACCGAGAAAAGATGAACGCGCACACGGTTTCTGACGAAGGGTTGATATGGCGGACAAAAGGCGGGAATGGGCGGATGAAGCGTGGCGTCTTTCAGGGAGAACTATTGGACCATCTGACTCCAAAAAGTTACTGTAAAATCAGGCGGTTTGCACAGGTAAACGACTGATTTTTCCACCGTTGGGTGAAAATTCTTCACGGATTCCTTATGTCGAGACTCTATAATTCAAACGAATGGCCTTCACCTTATCTTTTGATTCCAAAAAGGAGACTCATGGCGACGAAGTACAAACTGGAATACGTCTGGCTTGACGGCAAGCAGCCCATCCCGGAGTTGCGCGGCAAGACTCAGCTCAAGACCTTTGACAACCCTCCCACACTGGCCGATATCCCCCTGTGGGGCTTTGACGGCAGCTCGACGATGCAGGCCGACGGACACAAGTCCGACTGCGTGCTGAAGCCCGTGGCTCTCTATCCTGATGGCGCCCGCAAGGACGGCTATCTGGTTCTGTGCGAAGTGATGCATCCCGATGGCACGCCGAATACGACCAATATGCGCGCCACCATCGAGAATGATCCTGACCTCTGGGTCGGCTTCGAGCAGGAGTACTTCCTCTATAAAGATGGACGTCCGCTGGGCTTCCCGAAGGATGGCTTCCCGCCTCCGCAGGGACCGTTCTATTGCGGCGTGGGCTACAAGTATGTGGGCAGCATCGCCCGCCAGATCGTCGAAGAGCACCTCGACCTCTGCCTCACCGCCGGCATCAACCACGAGGGCATCAACGCCGAAGTGGCCAAGGGCCAGTGGGAGTTCCAAATCTTCGGCAAGGGTTCGGCCAAGGCTGCTGACGATCTCTGGATGGCCCGTTACCTGATGTATCGCCTTTGCGAGAAGTATGAGATCGACTTTGTGCTGCACTGCAAGCCGATCAAGGGCGACTGGAACGGCTCCGGCATGCACACCAACTTCTCCACCAAGCACATCCGCGAAGTGGGCGGCAAGGCTTATCTGGAGTCGTTGATGGCTGCCTTCGAGAAGTACATTCCCGAGCACATCGCCGTCTACGGCCCAGACAACCACCTGCGCCTGACTGGCCTGCATGAGACCCAGGCGATCGACAAGTTCAGCTACGGATTGTCGGATCGCGGCGCCTCCGTTCGCTTGCCCGTCAACTTCGTTCGCGACGGATACAAGGGCTACCTGGAAGATCGCCGTCCGAACTCCGAAGCCGATCCTTACCAGATCGTTTCCCGGATCCTGAAGACCATCAAGACCGTTCCCACGGTGTAACTGAAAGCAGTTCAAAGACAAGGGCGGCAGACCGGATCCGGTTTGCCGCCCTTGCTGCTTGTATGATCTGTAAAAATAGATTTGTATCCAATATGGGAACATGGTATTGTTTTTATATGCGCATCATCGCCCGCAGTACTTTGATCGAATTTCTTGGCGGGTTGGAGGGTCATAAGGATCATCGAGCACTCAAGGCTTCGATTGATTCATGGTTTCAAGAGGCTCGACAGGCGGATTGGAAAAGTTCGGCCGATGTGAAAGCTAGCTATGCGTCTTCAAGCATAATTGGGGCCGACCGTGTGGTCTTCAATATCAAAGGCAATGCATACCGATTGGTAGTGGCAGTGGATTATCGTCGCGCCATTGTTTTCATCAAATGGTTCGGAACTCACAGGGAATATGATTCAATCGATGTAAGGACGGTTCAATATGCACCTGAAACCCATAAAAATTGATGCGGACCACAAGGCCGCCTTGCTGGAAATTGAACGCCTTTGGGGCGCAGAGGAAGGCACCGCCGAGGGAGACCGTCTGGAGATTCTTATCACTTTGGCGGAGGCTTACGAAGAAGCTCATTTCCCGATGGATCTGCCCGATCCTATCGAAGCCATCAAATTCCGGCTGGAGCAACAGGGCGCAGACAAAAAGGCGCTTATCGGAATCATTGGCAACCGAAGCCGCGTCCATGAGGTTCTTCGCCGGGACCGTCCGCTTTCGCTGGCCATGATTCGCCAACTCAATGAGAAGCTCGGAATTCCTGCGGAGATTTTAATCCGGCCCATTCAAATCAGGAGAACCAAGCTGGCTGCTTAAAGAACCTACGCAACAATGGCGGCAGACCAAATCCGGCTTGCCGCCATTGCTGTTATTGAAGATGGCTTAGCTGATCTCAATCACATCCGTAGCAGCATCAGCGGCTTTTTCCGCCTGCTCCATCAGCTTTTCCGCAACGGCGTAGAACTCGGCCGCCTGTGGACTTTTCGGTCCAGCCAGCGCGACGGGCAAGCCGCGATCGCCGCCCTCGCGGATCGCCGGAACCAGCTCAATCGAACCCAGGAACGGCACGCCGAATTGCTTGGCCGTCCGCTCGGCTCCGCCCTTGGAGAAGATGTCGATCTCCTGATGGCAATGCGGGCAAGTGAAGTGGCTCATGTTCTCGACGATGCCGAGGACTTCGACGTTGACCTGGGCGAACATCTCCAGCGCCTTGCGCGCGTCTTGCAGGCTGACGTCGCTGGGCGTGCTGACGACGACCGCGCCGGTCAGCGGGACGGTTTGAACCAAGGAGATGACCACGTCGCCGGTGCCCGGAGGCAGATCGACGATCAAGTAATCCAGCTCGCCCCACTCCACTTGCTGCAGGAACTGGCGGATGATCTGGTGCAGCATCGGCCCGCGCATCACGAGAGGCTTGTCGCCCGGAGAGATGTAGCCGATGGAGACGGTCTTGACGCCGTGGGTATCGTTGGGCAGGATGCGGTTGTCCGGGCCCACGCGCGGCGGCTGCGCGTTGCCCATCATCAACGGAACGTTGGGGCCGTAAATATCGGCGTCGATGAGGCCGACGCGCTGGCCGAGCTTGCTGAGGGCGATGGCCAAATTGACGGCGACGGTGGTTTTGCCGACGCCCCCTTTGCCGGAACCAATGGCGACGATCTTGGAAACTCCGGGTAACGCGACGGGCGCGGGCGGAACAGGTGCATGAGCCATTCTTCTTGTTGCTCCTTTATTCAGTTCTCAGCTTTCAGTTCTCAGTATCCGATATCAGCGCTGATCTTCTCTGTTTGTCATGAGAACTGTGAAATGCGAACTGCAATCTTTAGATGCATTTCAATTCGCCTGCGGTTCCGCGGCTTGCTGCGCGGCGTGGGCCGCCTTCTCCTGTTTGCGACGGGCGGCTTCGGCAATGCGATGCTCACGCCGCAAGAGCGCGTCGGCGTAGTGACGCTGCTCTTCGGGGGTCTCAGGAATCACCTGCGGAACCCTCACGCTTCGGCCATGTTTATCGACGGCCACAAAGACCAGAAAGGCGCTGGCCACGTGCAGCAGTTCGCCGGTCTGCGGATCTTCGGTCCAGACCTTTACGCCCACCTCCATCGAGGTGGAGAAGGCGCGGTTGACGCTGGAGCGCAGGATCACCAGCTCGCCCAGATGCACCGGGCGGATAAAGTCGATGTGATCCATCGCGGCGGTCACCATGTAGGTGCGCGCATGGCGGTATGCGGCCATGGCGCCGGTCATGTCGATGAAGTGCAGCAGCCGTCCGCCGAGCAGGTTGCCCAGGATGTTGGTGTCGTTGGGCAGCACGATCTCGGTCATCTCCGATTGCGAACTGGCCACGGTGCGGGGGATCAGGCTGGAAGCGGGAGTGACGTCGGGGAGGTTCATTTTTATTCGGCTCCATCGAAAGGCTTGCGCCTTCAGTTTACACTCCGCGGGATAGAATGAAGCAGGCGGCAGCGGTGTGAAGGCGTGCAGTTGCGTCTTCGGGTAGTTGATACCCCTATTCATCGTCAATCATCGATTCGATCAATAAATATGAGGCTTGAAAAAAGTAGAGCAAATGCACTTCATAATCCTGTTTTCTTCAATGCTTTGCGTACAGGACACAGTCAATATGAATACAATCAAGTTGTAAGATTTTATCGTGGCGCGCCATGAAGCGTGAACAAACCGGAGCAAACAGGCGGGATTCGGAATGGGAAAGAATGACGATAGCGCGGAGGACAAGGCGTACCAAATTCTCCGTCAGATGCGCGAGGATACTGGATCGAAAATGCATCTCGATCAGATCAAGCACCGAGCGCAGAAAGCATTGAGCAAGGCTGTTGAAGCAAGGAACGAAGATGCTTTTACACAGGCTCTGTCGGCTTTGGGGATCGATCCTGAGAGTGAAACAGGAAAGGCACATTTACATGGCTTTCGGCGTTTACCACCAAAGCGCTACTGAAGATGAGCTACAGCATCTTCCGCAGCTGCCACGGCCACTTCTCGTTCTTCTTCGCTCATTGAATCGAGCGAGGCGGATACGGAGACCATGACCCCGGCGAGGAAATCCTCTTCCACACTTTTTGCGGGAGCTGTCCTAAGCTTGGAGGAGCGAATTGTTTGGAAGCGTGGCTGGGCTTGGGTTGCCATATAAGGCTTCCTCCTCAATTCCAATCATACTCCATTATCTTGCGCCTTTTTGTGCCTATCAAATCAAATTCAGTACAGAACATAGCCAAAAGGAACCCCATGGACAAGATCACCGGACTCAAAGAAATTCTGGAACTCGATCCCAAGAACAGCTTTGCCCGCTACGGGCTGGCGATGGAACTGGCCCGCACGGGCGAGACCGAGGCCGCGCTCCTCGAATTCAATACGCTCACGGCCAACGATCCAGAGTACACGGCGGGCTACCAGATGGCCGCGCAGACGCTGGCTTCGGCGGGCCGCACCGGCGAGGCAATCGCCCGCTTGAAGGACGGCATAGCGTGCGCCCAGCGCAGCGGCAATCGCCACGCGATGAGCGAGATGCAGGCCATGCTGGACGAGCTGGACAGGTAGAGATGCTGGAATCGGGATCAGAGACACGCTGAGCAGGCATCTATCCCGTTTTCCGCAATTGGGAAAGCTCCACATTCGACGCGCAGAAAGCACTTTCCTGATTTCACTGTACCGTTCAAAGACAGAGACATCTATACTGGAAGCATGGCAAAGTATTCGATTGTTGTGCCGTTCAACAATGAAGAGGAGAATGTCACCGTCCTATATGCCCGCCTGAAGCAGGTGATGGAGCAGGTGGGCGAGAGCTTTGAGCTGGTGCTGGTGGATGACGGCTCCTGCGACCGCACCTATCAGCTACTGGAAGAGATTGCCGCCGTGGATAGCCGTGTGCTGGTCATCAAGCTGCGCCGCAACTTTGGCCAGACCTCTGCGCTGGCGGCCGGCTTTGACCACGCCTCGGGCGAGTTTATCCTGGCCATGGACGGCGACCTGCAGCACGATCCCAACGACATTCCGTTCTTTCTGGAAAAGCTGGCCGAGGGCTACGACGTGGTGAGCGGCTGGCGCAAGGAGCGGGTGGACAATTTTGTGCTGCGCCGCATCCCTTCGCGCTGCGCCAACTGGATGATGGCCAAACTCTCCGGCGTTGAGATCCACGACTTTGGCACCACCTTCAAGGCCTATCGCCGCGAGGTCATCCAAAGCATCCCGCTCTACGGCGAAATGCACCGCTTCATTCCGGCGCTGGCCAGCCGCTTTGGCGCGTCGATCTGCGAGATTCCCATCCACAATGTAAACCGGGAGCGCGGCCTGAGCCACTACGGCCTCAGCCGTACCTTTGGCGTCTTCTTTGATTTGCTCACCATCCGCTTCCTGCTCAAGTACATGAGCCGCCCGATGCACTTTTTCGGTGGCCTGGGTGTGCTGGGCATGGCCGCCGGCAGCGCGATCTCACTGGCCCTGCTCTGGGGCAAGATCCTGCATCCGCGGCAAAGCATGATGGATCTGCACGGCCCCATGTTTGTGTTGGGCGCGGTGCTGATCATTGCCGGCATTCAGATGCTGGCGATTGGCCTGCTGGGCGAACTGGGCGTTCGCCATTATTACTCCAGCCAGCAACACACGCCATACGCCATCGAGCACATTGTCCGCCTGCAAGCCAGCGAAGAGCCGAGCATGCTGTCGGAAGGGTGAAGATGGCTGGGAACGGGGGGCAGTCCGGCTCGCGGCGGCAAGTGGCATGAAATGCCCCCAAATCGCTTACTGAATAGAGTTTTTTATCATGGGCTTTTTTAAGCAAGCAAAGCTGCGTCTAAAAGCCATCCTGAAGCCACCTCACATCCCCGCTCCAAATTCGGTTACCGCAGTGTAGCGTCTCACACAAATTTAATGAAGCTCCGTTCAAGATGCTCCTGATCTGGCCGAAGAAGCAGAGAGGAAGCCGGTGAGGTGCGCTTCATTTACGCCCGACTCCCGTGCCGGCCTGGAGGAGCAATCATTATGGCTTCATCTTCAATGGTCTTTGGCGTGTACGCACCGCAACCGGAGACCTCCGCCCCCGTGCTGGGGCGGAATCGACTGCGGGCCTGGATGCCGGCCTTGGCCTTCACTTTCCTGCTGGCGATCGAATCTTCCCCTTACCTCGGCGCGGACCACACCAGCGCTCCCTTGCAGCGAGTGGTCGAGGCGCTCTTCGGCTACGATGTTTGCGTACACTGGGAGACGATTCACCATCTGATTCGCAAGACCGGCCACTTTATCGGCTATGGCGCCTTCTCGCTGATCTGCTTCCGCGCTTTGTGGATCACCCTGCGTGGCGCGACTTCCAGAATGAGTTGCCAGTTGCGCGCGCATGGGTCGGCGCTGTTGCTCACCTTCGTGGTGGCTGCGGCGGACGAGTTTCATCAGAGCTATCTGCCCAACCGCACCGGTCAGTTCAGCGATGTGCTGCTGGATACCTGCGGCGGAGTGGCGCTGTGCTTGGTGCTGTTTTTGATGATGCAGATGTACGGCTGGATCAAGCAGGCGCCCTCCCTACGGCGCGAGTGGGTGGCAGCAGCCAAAGTGTAGCGCCGGTCTCCAGACCGGCTGTAGCGCGGACGTCCTCGTCCGCGCCGGTTCTATCGCAACGGCCAAGTAGCTCAGTCAAAAGACTTGTAGATTTTCAGTTTGTGTAGAGTGCGTGGACCGGGAGGTCCACGCGACAGCCGACCAGGAGGTCGGCGCTACATTTTTTGTTGGGCGCTATTTTCCTTGCTCAACGCTAATTTCCTTGCTGTCGGATGTGTTCGGCACGAACTTGGCTGGCCGTAAAAAGGCTGAAGAAAGGCGCTCCAGCGGCGGCAGCCTCGACGGCGGGGCGTCCGTTGGCTTCCTCGCGCTCGACGATGGTGACCACGGCGGCAACCGTCATGCCGGCCTCGCGCGCGGCTTCCAGAGCGTTGATGGTGGATGCGCCGGTGGTGCAGACGTCGTCCACAATAATCACCCGCGCGCCGGGCTGGTTGAAGCCTTCAATGCGGCGGCCTGTGCCGTGCGCCTTCTCTGCCTTGCGCACCAGAAAGCCTTGGATAAGAGGCGCTCCCGGCTTGGTCTGCGCCCGCCAAGCGCTGGCCGTGGCCACGTTGGAGACGATGGGGTCCGCGCCCATCGTGAGTCCGCCGACGGCGTCCGCTTCAATGCCGTGCTCGTTGAGAAGGTCGAGAATCGCCTCGCCGGTCAGGCGTCCGCCCTCGGCGTTAAGGGTGGTGGTGCGGCAATCCACGTAGTAGTCGCTTTCGCCGCCACTGGAGAGCTTAAAGTGGCCAAGGCGGAAGCTGAGGCGGGCAAGCAGCGAGAGCAGTTGCTGGGCGTGTGTGGTCATCTCTTCCATTGTAAAGGGAGCGGAAGGATGGCTTTCAGCTATCAGCTATCAGCTCTTAGCTGAAAGCTGATAGCTGATAGCTGACAGCTAAAAACTGCTTTTCACATCTTGTCCAAATGTTGAAAACCACCCGTGCCGATAAGCATGGTGGAGAAGATCAGAAAGTTATAGCAGGAGTGGACCAGCGTGCTGGCCGCCACGGAACGCAGTTTGAGGCGCACGGCGCAGAGGATCAGGCTGACGGTAATCAGCAGCAGAAACGGTCCCAGCGTGCGCCCCTGCTGATCCACGTGAACCAGCGCGAAGAGCAGGCTGGTGGGAATCGCGGCGATCACCATGGCGGCCACAGACCACTGCGGGTGGCCGTTTTCGTCGAGCGGCAGGCGTGCTTTGCCTTCACTTTTTTCAAAGATCCAATCCCAAGCCGTGGCCAGCGTCGGCAGCAGAAAGCCGCGAAAGGCGATCTCCTCAAAGAAGGGCGCAAGGGTTACGCCGAAGAAGAACATCGTCCAAGCCGCGCTGGGCGTGCGGAAGAGGTCTTCTATGGGCGCGTGTTTTTGATTGGAGGTAAGCGCCTCAACCAGCAACGCCAGCATGAAGCATCCCCCGGCGATGACAGCCAGAAGCCAACTCTTATACAGAGCCGCTCTTCCGCGCCAGTGAATGCCGGCAAAGAAGCTCTTTTGCCAGAAGAGCGGAAAGATAAAGAAGCTGAGGGCAAAGGTGACCAGATAAAGAATCGCCTCGCTGCCCAACAGGTAAGTGAGGTGGTTCTTGATCTGGTCGAGGTTGGTGACGCCTTCAAAGTGAACCAGCAGGCCGATGCCCATCGACACGCCCATGCAGAGAAAGCCGAAGAGCAGAAAGGCTAGCAACAGGGCTAGATGGCCGAGGTGGGGAATGCGGGAGGGCGGAGGCGGCGTTGGCTGGGCGTAGGTGAAGATCAGTGGTTCGTCGATGGCGCTGGCGGAGGAGGATTCCCCGGTCCCCAAAGGCGAGGGACCGGGGGCACCCGTATGAGTTTCCCAGGTCTCAGAAGCAAGACCGGGGGCATCTGCATGAGTTTCCCTGGTCTCAGAAGCGAGTTCCGGGGCACCCAATTCGATTACGGAAGATGAATCTTTGCTCGGCTCGTTTGGTGTAAATTCGAGATCGCTCATGGCAGCACCGTTTACTTTCTGCGGGGGGCGGATTTCTTTTTGGCTGTCTTTTTGGCCGCTGTCTTTTTGACCGCCGTTTTAGTAACTTTCTTGGCGGCGGTGGGTTTGCGCACGGCTTTCTTGGCCGGTTTCAAAGCTGCTATTTCCGGTTTGGATTCATCGTTTCCCGCCCATTGCGCTGAAGGACGCGGCATGGAGGGGGCACCCAGTTCTTGATGAACCATACTACCGTCAGCATTCGTAGTATCCCAGGTCCCAAAATCGGGACCTGGGGCACCCATATTCAACTCTGCGTCTAGAACAAGCCGCCCGTTGCTTGACTTATAGTAGCGCGCCAGGAACTGGCCGGTGTACGACGCGGGCGTGGCGGCGATCTTCGCTGGCCGGCCTTCGCCCACCACGCGACCGCCGTCCTCGCCGCCCTCCGGGCCCAGATCGAGAATCCAATCGGCGTTGCGGATTACGTCCAGGTTGTGCTCGATGATGATGACCGTGTTGCCCAGATCGGCGAGGCGATGCAGCACTTCCAGCAGCTTGCGCACATCGTCAAAGTGCAGGCCGGTGGTCGGCTCGTCCAGCAGATAGAGCGTGCGTCCAGTTTGTCTCTTTGACAATTCACGCGCCAGCTTCATGCGCTGCGCCTCGCCGCCGCTGAGTGTGGTAGCGCTTTGGCCCAAGTGCACATAGCCCAGCCCCACATCCACCAGCGTTTGCAGCTTCTGCCGGACCTGCGGAACGTCGGTGAGCACGGTCAGCGCGTCTTCAATCGTCAGTTCCAGAATGTCGGCGATGGAATGCCCTTTGAATTTGACCGCCAGAGTCTCCTGGTTATAACGCCTGCCGTTGCAGATCTCGCACTGCACATAAACGTCGGGCATGAAGTTCATCTCAATGCGCCGCTGCCCGTCGCCCTGGCAGGCCTCGCAGCGCCCGCCGCTGACGTTGAAGCTGAAGCGGCCTGGCTTGTAGCCGCGTTCGCGCGCCTCGGGCAGCATGGAAAAAAGATCGCGGATGGGCGAGAAGACCTGCGTGTACGTCGCCGGATTGGAGCGCGGCGTGCGGCCGATAGGCGACTGATCGATGCGCACCACTTTATCAAGCTGCTCCGCGCCGGTCAGCGACTCATGCGCCCCCGGTTCCTCGCGCGAGCCATAGATGGATTGCGCCAGCGAGCGATAGAGAATGTCGTTAATCAGCGTGCTTTTACCGCTGCCGCTGACGCCGGTGACCACCGTCATTACGCTGAGCGGAATGCGGATGGTGATGTCTTGAAGATTGTGCTCGCTGGCGCCGGTGATGGTGATCCACTTGCCGGTAAGCGGGCGCGGCTCGGCGCGTTGCAGCATCGGCGTTGCACCGCTCAAGTAGCGTCCAGTGAGCGACTCCGGGCAGGCCATGATCTCCGCCGGCGTGCCTTGTGCGATGACGTGGCCGCCTAGTCGGCCCGCGCCGGGACCAAGGTCGAGCACGTAATCGGCATGGCGGATGGTCTCTTCATCGTGCTCAACCACTAGCACCGTGTTGCCCAGATCGCGCAGCCGCTCCAGCGCCTCGATCAGCCGGTTGTTGTCGCGCTGATGCAGGCCGATGGAAGGCTCGTCCAGAACGTAGAGCACGCCGCGCAGCCGCGAACCAATCTGCGTGGCCAGGCGGATGCGCTGACCCTCGCCGCCGCTCAGCGTGGCCGCGTTGCGGTCCAGCGAAAGATACGTCAACCCCACGGCACAGAGAAACTCCAGCCGCTCGGCAACCTCGTGGCGGATGCGCTCGGCGATGAGCGCCTCGCGCGCGGTGAAGTTGAAGTTGATGGCCGCCGAAAGCGCGCGGTTCAGCGGCAGCGCGGTAAAGTCGGCAATCGAGAGGCCGCCGATTTTGACCGCCAGCGACTCCGGGCGCAGACGCTTGCCGCGGCAGGCCGGGCAGGGCGTGGCCGACATATAGGCCATCATCGACTCGCGATAGCTGTCCGGCGCCGCTTCGATGCTGTCGCGCAAGAAGGCCAAGACGCCGTGAAAGCCGGTGCGCGGCGCCTCATTTTTGGGCGGGCCGTAGACCAGCAGGTGTTGCTGCTTGACCGGTAAATCCTCGAAGGGCGTTCTCAAGTCGATCTTGTAGCGGTCAGCAGCCAGATTGACCAGCTTGATGAGGTACTGCGAGGTCGAACCGGGACCGAGGCCGTCCATCAGCGGCTTGGACCAATCGGTGATAACCTTCGCCGGGTCCAGATCGTAGAGCGAACCGAGACCATGGCACTCCGGGCAGGCACCAAAGTTCGAGTTGAAGCTGAAGCTGCGCGGCTCCAGCTTGGGCACGTCCAGGCCGCAATCCGGACAGGCCATCGACGACGAAAACAACTGCTCCTGGCGCTCGATGCTTCCGGCGATGGCCACCAGCACCAGCCCATTGGCCATTTGCAGAGCCTTGGTGACGGCGGCCTCCAGACGCTTTTCCGCGGAAGGCTTTCCGTTGGGCGCGGTCGGCGAGGGGATCGTCGTCGGCAAGGGCGGATTCTTCAGCAGGATGCGGTCGATCACCGCCTCAATGGTGTGATTCTTGCGCCGATCCAGGTTCACCGGCTCAGAGAGGTCCACCAGTTCGCCGTCCACGCGGGCGCGGAAGCCCTGCCGGTCAAGTTGGTCGAGCATCTCCTTGAACTCGCCCTTGCGGCCGCGAACGATGGGCGCCATTACCGTGACCCGCTCGCCCAGACCCAGCTCCAGAATGCGCTGGACGATCTGGTCCGGCGATTGGCGCGAGATGGGCCGCTGGCAGTTGGGGCAGTGCGGCGTGCCTACCGAGGCATAAAGCAGGCGCAGGTAATCGTAGATTTCGGTGATGGTGCCTACCGTCGAGCGCGGGCTGCGGCTGGTGGTCTTCTGCTCGATGGAGATGGCCGGGCTGAGTCCCTCGATGGAGTCCACGTCGGGCCGCTCAATCTGATCCAGAAACTGGCGCGCGTAGGCTGAAAGCGTTTCGACATAGCGCCGCTGTCCCTCGGCATAGATGGTGTCGAAGGCCAGCGAACTCTTGCCCGATCCGCTCAGGCCTGTGACCACCGTGAGCGTATTGCGCGGAATGCTCACGTTGATGTCACGCAAATTGTGCTGGCGCGCCCCGCGCACCGTAATGTGTGTAATCGCCATAGGTGATTGAACTGTGAGTCAGTGAAGAAGTTGACAGGTTGACAGGTTTACAGGTTGACAGGTTGTGAACTTGTCAACTTGTGAACTTGTCAACTTGTCAACTTGTTAACCTGTAAACTTGTTAACTTGTCAACCTAGCTTGTGGTGGCTGCCGTCGCACATAACCGGACTGGCTGTGTGTTTGCAGCCGCAGAAATAGGCGGTCTTGGATTCGGTGGCCTCGTACTTGACTGGCGTAAATCCGCTTCCTTTGTGGCTGCCGTCGCAGAAGGGCTGGCCGGCGCTTTTACCGCAGGCACACCAGAAGTAGCTCTTGCCGGCCTCGACCGCTACGGCGTAGGGAGCTTTTGGGGCAATGGTTGGTTCAGGCATAGGGGAATCTCCTTGAAAAGCAGTAGAGATATTATCGCCGATTCCGGAGAAGCGCGTTGCGATTCAAGAAAGGCAACCGCCCATCGCCACAAAAATCGCCGGTAACCTGGCGGCAAATCTTGAGGGTATTCTAATGGTCAACAGAAACCAGGACCGATTGGGGAATTTTCTGCGACAATCAAAAACAGCATCGCTCAGGCACTCGGCAGCACCGCGCCCAGCCTGAGTGAGGGAGCGTGGCGCGCTCCAGACCATCGGGAAAGAAGACGATTAAAGAGATCATGGTAGACCTATTGAATTTGATGATGTTGATTTTGGCGTCTGTGGGCGCAATGGCCTTCAGCATTTTGTCGGCGTATGCCATTCTGCGCGCAGGCTTCAGCCTGATGCGCCGCCAGCCGCGTCCTGCGCCGGTCAAGCCGCAGACGGAAGCCGCGCGCGGACTGTGAATCAAGCAGGGAACAGGGATCAGGGAACAGGGAACAGGGATTAGCATTGAGCGGCAGGCGGTGAGCGAAATCCGCTTTCATGACCGGGAGACTCACTGATGCTGGGCTTGGATTAGCTGCGAATAGGATGCATAGCTTGGCGGTGTAAATGGATTTTTTTCTCAGAATAGAGTTGATATTTACGTGCGATTGCTGGGCGAAGGGACTGAGGTCTTTCGTCCCACTCAAGCGATGCAATTAGGCAATGGCCATTTCAGGCTCGAAGCGGCTGCCGACTACGATCCCGAAGACGAGATTTGGGAGTTCCTTCCAGGCTCTGACGTTCGAGGCGAGATCCAGCCATTTGATTCTGGGCGGCATCTGGTAGCCTTTTCAGCAACGAAACCTGCGTAGGAACTTCCAATTCCCTGATCCCTGTTCCCTGTTCCCTGATCCCTGTTCCCTGTTCCCTGTTCCCTGATCCCTGTTCCCTGTTCCCTGATCCCTGATCCCTGTTCCCTGTTCCCTGATCCCTGATCCCTGTTCCCTGTTCCCTGATCCCTGATCCCTGTTCCCTGTTCCCTGATCCCTGATCCC